>ERZ1034365.727-NODE-727-length-17863-cov-19.299674_pt1 | contig 17863 bp, 16 predicted proteins | sample MGYA00520615_ERZ1034365 | MGnify/ENA primary metagenome ERZ1034365 (study PRJEB33736, sample SAMEA104284505) | Azolla filiculoides | biome: Urban; feature: Water surface; material: Ditch water | place: Netherlands | collected 2015-10-28 | depth 0-0.1 m ... | reverse complement strand
GAAAGTCCTTTCGAATCTTGGATAATTCCATATTCTCCGAAAAGTAATATTTTTGAGTAAAAAAGTGGTCCTTTCATAAATTTCAGTTTTCTTTTTCAGTAAACAATGAGTAAATGTACAAAATTAATTTGATTTTGCACCATTCCCAATTTGATCACAAATATACTGACCATTTTGACAATAATCAACTAATTCATCTTGAATGAATTGCAAAACTTTTACGCTAACGTTTTCGGGATACAAAATGTGTACATTTGCTCCAGCGTCTAATGTAAAACAAACTGGAATTTGTGTTTCATTTCTAAATTTCCAAATTTTATTAATGATTTCCAAAGTGTTTGGTTTCATCAAAATAAAATAGGGCATCGAAGTCATCATCATTGCATGTAAAGTTAAAGCCTCGCTTTCTACAATTTTAATGAATTCTGCTGTATTTCCAGAAGTTAAAATCGCTTTCATTTTGGATAAATTTTCGTGTGCTTGAGCAAAACGTCTTTCTGCATATGGATGATTGTGCATTAAATCGTGCCCAACCGTACTCGAAACTTGTTTTTCGCCTTTATCTACTAATAAAATTGTGTCTTGATAGTTTTTGAAGTTGGGATGAATTTCAGAAAATTCCACTCCAAACAAATCCGAACTTCCGTTAATTTCAGCATGATTGCCCCAAACTACTACTTCACCTTTGATGCTTCTACAAGCACTTCCGCTTCCTAATCTTGCTAAAAATGATGCTTTTGAATAGAAATATTCGTCAGAAATAGTTGGATTAATAGCCTTTTCCAGACTCATAATATTCATTGCTAAAGCTGCCATTCCAGATGCAGAAGAAGCGATTCCAGAACTATGAGGAAAAGTGTTTTGGGTATCGATTTTAAAATGATATTCTTTTAAAAATGGACAATATTTTTCGATTCTTTCGAAGAATTTTTGAATTTTTGGTTTGAAATCTTCTTTTGGTTTTCCTTCAAAAAGCAAATCGAATGAAAAACTATTGGTTTCTGATTTTTTAATCACATCCAATTTAGTTATTGTTTTACAATTGTTTAATGTAAAACTTATCGATGGGTTCGCTGGAATTTGATTTTCTTTCTTGCCCCAATATTTTACTAAGGCAATATTACTAGGCGCGCTCCATTCGAAACTTGCCGCATCAATGGATTTATATGATGTTGTTATAAAATCTTTTTCAGTAAGCATAGCTTAAAATTTTGACAAAAATACCGATTTAGATTGATTTGTTCCCTTGATATTTCGTTAATTTGCTTATAAAATTGAAATGATGACAAAATATTTAAGAATTATAAACTTAGTAATCGTTTGTTTGGCGGTTGGTTATTTGTCTAGTAAAGTTACTCAAGCAAGCGTAGAATCATGGTATCCTTTGATTAAAAAACCATTTTTCAATCCGCCAAATTGGGTTTTTGCTCCAGTATGGACTTTGCTTTTTGTGTTAATGGGAATTTCTGGTGGTTTAATTTGGAATCAAATGGCAACAAAAATGCCTCTGGTAAAAAAAGGGATGCTTTTCTTTATTATCCAATTGGTATTAAATGCACTTTGGTCATACATTTTCTTTGGATTGCATAATTTTTTATTAGCCTTTGTTGAAATTATTCTACTTTGGTTAATGATTTATGAAACTTATTTTGTTTTCAAACAAATCGACAAAAAAGCGGCTTATCTACTAATTCCTTACTTGGTTTGGGTAGGATTTGCAACAGTTTTAACGGGAAGTATTTTTTGGTTGAATCGATAATAAATAAAAAAGTCCTACATTTCTGTAAGACTTTTTTGCTCCCCCTCTTGGGCTCGAACCAAGGACCCTCTGATTAACAGTCAGATGCTCTAACCAACTGAGCTAAGGAGGAAAGTGTTTATCTTTTTAGCGAGTGCAAATATAAACTGATTTTTTATTAACGCAAATTATTTTTTGTAAAAATTACAAAACTTTATCGATAATTAATTGGTAAATATCTTTTCCAAAAGTTAAAGCCATTAAACTCAACAAGATAATCATTCCGCCAGTTTGTACATATCCCATTGCTTTATCCGATAATTTTCTTCCAGTTATCATTTCTGCAATAGTAAATAAAGCATGGCCACCATCTAATCCTGGAATAGGCAGTAAGTTCATAAATGCTAATCCAATTGAGAATAATGCTGTAAAATTCCAAATAAATTCCCAATTCCATTCGTCTGGTAGGCGACGTGCGATTCCAATTGGGCTTTGTACTTTAGTATAAGCCTTAGTTGATGGTTTTAAAATTAATTTGAATTGTTTTACATTATAGACCAACAATGCCCATGATTCTTTAACTGCGGCAGGTATGGCTTGGGCAAATGATAAATCGTTGACTTTAGTATATAATTTCTCAGAGGTTTTATCATCAAAATCAATTCCTAATTTTCCTTTCTTTGAAATTGTAGCGTTTAAAGTTTTTGTGCTTCCGTTTCTATTGATTTCGATAGTTATTTTTTCACCTTTTTTGTTGCTAATAATTTGCTTAAAATCTTTCACATTGCTTACTGCAATGCTGTTTACACCTGTAATTATATCACCAAATTCAATTCCTGCTTTTTCAGCAGCAGAATTTTCTTGTATTTCGCTTACTTTGGCATTTTTAAAATCATAATTAGCAGTGATGAAAACAGATTTATTAAATCCAACTTTTCCAGCGCTATCTACTTTAGTTGCAATTAAAACTTCTTTATTGTCTCTTTTTACAACAATATCTACAACTTTGTTTTTGTTGTTTTTTAATTCATCTGTGAACTCGTCAAAATATTTGAATTTTTTATTTCCAATTCCAACAAATTGATCAAATCTATTGAAAGTTGATTTACTAGTAACAGAATCTACAAAAACATCATTTAAGAAACTTCTTGCCGATAAAAAGCCTTTACCTTCTTCGCTGATTATTTTTCCTTTCATTTCGTCTGTTAAAAACAAGTCTACTTTATTCCCATTTCTATCTAAAGTAACTTTGTTTCCTAAAAGAACATCTAATGTCATTCTATTAAAACTTGGCTGAAAATTGCCATCTACAGCTAAAATTTTGTCGCCATTTTTAAACCCAGCAAATTGTCCTACTTCTCCAAAAGCCAATCCGTTTTCTTGTATTTTTTCAGTCGCAATGTATTTTTGTCCTACGGTTGCATACATTATGGTGAAGATTAACCAAGCTAAAATTATATTTACAATAATTCCACCAAGCATAATAATTAAACGTTGCCAAGCTGGTTTTGAACGAAATTCCCAAGGCTGAGGTTCTTCACTCATTTGAGCGGTATCTAAACTTTCATCTATCATTCCTGATAGTTTTACATAACCACCAAGAGGCAACCATCCAATTCCCCATTCGGTTTCTCCAATTTTCTTTTTGATTAATGAAAAACCAGCATCCATGAACAAATAGAACTTTTCTACTCGTACTTTAAACATTTTGGCTGTAATATAATGGCCAAATTCGTGAAGAATTACTAAAACTGATAATATGAATAATATTTGCGCTACTTGAATCATTTTTTATGCTTTTATTTAAACGACAAAAGTAAGGTTTTCACCTTACTTTTTATCATATTTTTATAGTTGGCCTATTTTTTTATAAAATTTTTATGAATTATACCTTCCGAAGTAGTGATTTTAATCAGATGTAGTCCCGAGGATAAATTATTTACACTAAAATCAACTGTGCTTTGTAAAGCAACTAATTGGCCTAATGTATTGTAAATTTCTACTTTTTCTAACTGAACATTTGTTGGCATCATAATATGTAATTCATCATTCGTAGGGTTTGGGTAAATTGAAATGGTTTCGTCTAATTGAAAGGTTTCATTACCTAAAGTAACTACATTATTTTTTGAAATAATATGCTTATTAGGGTCAAAAGTAACTCCAGCAACCACAAAAGGTACGGCAACCACAAACTCTTGTCCATTAGTAATGTGATTAACAACAACATCATGATTCGCACCGCCAGCACTTGTTAATCTTATTTCTAAAGGCATTTCAAAATAAGAAACACTTGGGTCTGATTGTGTTTGACTAACGGTTATTTTTGCTTGCCCTGGCCCCCAATTTTGAGCGGTTACAGTATATGTTGGATATCCTTGCATATATAACCAATCATTAAAAAACTCTGTTAAACTGCTTCCGTAGACTGCTTCCAAATGCGATTTTAAATTGTTTGTTAACGCATAACCATATGCCAAATTAGTATCTGCAAGATAATTTTTAACAGCTTGAAAAAAAGCGGCGTCTCCCATTTTCCATCGTAACATATGAACTACCATAGAGCCTTTATTGTATGTGAGCCTTGAGCTAAAAATACGATTTACATTTTCTGCTTCTGTATCTGTTAAAAAAACGGCACCATTGGAAACAGAAGTAATATTTGATATTTTGCTATTTTTCCACGAAACAAAACTGGCAGCTCCATCTAAATTTTCAACGACTAATCCTGATAAATACTCTGCAAACCCTTCATTTAACCAAATGTCTTTCCAAGAGCCACAAGTAATTTTGTCTCCAAACCATTGATGGGCTAATTCGTGAGCAATTAAATTTCTGCCCCAACTTCCCATGAATGAAACGGTTGTGTGTTCCATTCCGCCACCCCAACCAAATTGTGCGTGACCATATTTTTCTTGGTGAAAAGGATAAGCCTCAAATAAATTTTCATATAAATTCATTATCGGTAGAGTTTGTGCTAAACTAGTTACTGCACTAGTATAATTTTCTGGATAAATATAATTTACAATAGGAAAGTCATTTGGTATAGTGCCGGCAGTTTGCGTAAAAACTTGGTAATTTGTTACCGCTATAGCAATCAAATAAGCGGGAATTGGATAATTATGATGGAAATGAGTTGTTTTGTTTCCTCCGTTAACAACTTGAGAAACTTCAAGACCATTAGCTACACTAGTATAGGTAGAAGGCGCAGTTATATAAACATCTATACTTTCAACTTTGTCGTTTAAATCTTGTTTGCAAGGCCACCAATCTCTTGCTCCAAAAGGTTCTGATAAAGTATATATTACTGGTGTTCCAGAATGGGTTGTTGCTGTAAAAGCTGCTTCGCCAGATGCAGGTGCTCCTGAATATGAGATAACAACTGTTGCGTTGCTTCCTGTGTTTAAAACGCTTGGAAGAGTAATTACTAATTCTTCATTTGCATTTTGCGTAAATCCGAGAGGACTTCCTGCTAAAGTTACAGCGCTTACTGTTAACTCGTTTGTTAAATCAAATGTCACGGTTGTCATATTTGACAATGCGGTAAAAGTTGTTGTTACTACTCCGCTAATAAAATAATTTGCCGGATCAACAGTAAAGCGCAACTCATGATAAGTTACATTGTAGTTTTGAGTATTTGGATTTACTGCCATTGTTTGTAAATTAGAAGCAGATTTCATTTCCGACTCAACCATTCGTTCAAATTCAGTGTTTTCGGTTTGGGCAAAACTAAAAACAGATAAGAGATAGAATAAGCAAAAAGTAATTTTTTTCATTTTTTATGTAGGTTTAATAGTATGGGCACTAATTTGATAAACAAATATGATATTAATTATATTATTATTTGTGATGTAAATTTATTTTAAAATAAAAATTTAGCGAATATACTATAAAATGTTTAATTTTTATATGATTTATTGCTGAAATTCACACATATACACAAACCTTATAGCATTTCTTTTTTTTGTCGTTTATCTAAAACCAATTTCTTAAATTTGTGGCTTTAAATCCAATATATTATGTTACAGATAGCGTACATTAGAGAAAACAAAGAAGAAGTAGTAAAAAAATTGGCTAAGAAAAACTTAGATGCCAAAACTGCAATTGATGAAGTAATAGCTCTTGATGAAAAAAGAAGAGCAACACAAGCAGAATTAGACACTATTAAATCTGAGTCAAACAAGCTATCCAAAGATATTGGTGATTTAATGAAAGGTGGCGAAAAAGCAAAAGCTGAAATCTTAAAAGAAAAATCGGTTCAACTTCGTGAAAGAGATAAAGAATTGACGGAAGTATTAAATGCTTATGCTGCTCAATTACAAGAAGAATTATACAAATTACCAAATTTACCAGCAGACATTGTTCCGGTAGGGAAAACACCTGAAGAAAATTTAAATGTTTTTCAAGAAGGTGAAATTCCAAAATTGCACGAAGGCGCTTTGCCTCACTGGGAATTAGCAAAAAAATATGATTTAATCGATTTTGAATTAGGCGTTAAAATTACGGGAGCAGGTTTTCCAGTTTACAAAGGAAAATGCGCTAAATTACAACGTGCATTAATCACTTATTTCTTAGATAAAAATACAGATGCAGGTTACTTAGAATATCAAGTTCCACACATGGTAAACGAAGCATCTGGATTTGGAACTGGTCAATTGCCTGATAAAGAAGGACAAATGTATCATGTTGGTGTTGATGATTTGTATTTAATTCCAACTGCGGAAGTTCCGGTAACAAATATTTTTAGAGATGTTTTATTAAACGAAAATGATTTACCAGTGCTTTGTACAGGATATACGCCATGTTTCCGTCGTGAAGCAGGTTCGTATGGTGCACATGTTCGTGGTTTAAATCGTTTACACCAATTTGACAAAGTAGAAATCGTTCGTATTGAACATCCAGATAATTCATATAAAGCTTTAGACGGAATGGTAGAACATGTTAAAGGAATTTTACAAGAATTGAAATTGCCTTACCGTATTTTAAGATTATGTGGTGGCGACATGAGTTTTGCGTCTGCTTTAACCTATGATTTTGAAGTGTTTTCAACGGCTCAAGAACGTTGGTTAGAAATTAGTTCAGTCTCTAATTTTGAAACTTTCCAAGCAAATCGTTTAAAATTACGTTTCAAAGATAAAGATGGTAAAAACCAACTTGCTCACACATTAAATGGAAGCTCATTGGCTTTACCACGAGTATTAGCAGGAATTTTAGAAAACTACCAAACTCCAGAAGGAATAGTAGTTCCTGAAGTTTTAAGAAAATACACAGGGTTTGATATTATCAACTAAACGTTAATCTTTATAAAATAATGTACTAAATTGACGCTAAAAAGTGTTACTTTAGTACATTATTTGTTTTTATTTATGCTAAAAAAAATAGGTTTTTTCGTTCTGTTTTTAGCTTCGTTTTGGGTTTCGGCACAGAACGAGCAATTGGCATTTAACTATATTGATGCTGGTGAATATGAAAAAGCAGTCACAATTTTAGAAGAACTTTATACAAAAAATAAACAAATCTATTCTGACAAGCTATTGTATTGCTATCAGCAATTGAAACAATATGACAAAGCATTAAAACTTATTGGCGAATTAAAAGTCAAATATAATAATCCCACGTTTTTAGTAGAAGAAGGTTATGTTTATCAGTTACAAAAAAAACAATCGGAAGCTGATAAAAAATATGAAGAAGCGCTTAACGAAATAAATAAAAACCCTAATTATGCTTACAATTTAGGTAGTATTTTTGAACGAAAAGTATTGCTTGAATGGGCTTTAAAAGCATATGAAAATGGACAAAAAGTAAATCCAAATCTAAATTTTGATTACCAAATAGCTTTGCTTCAAGGGCAATTAGGAAACTTAGATTTAATGCTAGAAAAATTACTTGATTATGGCTATAAAAATCAAGAAAATACAGCCTTAGTTCAAAATCAGTTGAGTCGTTTTTTGATGGATGATACCGAAGGAACGTTTGCTGCTGATATCAGAAAAGCATTGTTGTTAAAAACACAAAAATCGCAAGACGTGTATTGGAACCAGTTTTTAAGTTGGTTTTTTGTACAGCAAAAAGAATATGGAAAAGCATTCGTTCAAGAAAAATCGGTTTATAAAAGAAATCCCGAATCATTTATAAATATTGTTACTTTGGCCAAAATGGCTATTGAAGAAAAGCAAAGTGAAGATGCAAAAACTATTTTGGCTTTTGTTTTAGAAAATACTCAAGATTTAGATTTACAAATGCAAGCGCATCACTTTTTGATTTCTATGGAAATTGAAAATGCACCACAAACCGATTACATAATAATTCATCAAAAGCTACAGGAATTACTTAAAAAGTATGGTGTTACTCCATTCTCGTTAGATTTACAAATTCTCACAGCACATTTTGAAGCATTTTATTTGAAACAACCTGAACTTGGAAAACAACTCTTGCAAAACACTTTAAATCTTCCACTCAATATTAGACAACAATCTAAAATAAAAATGGAATTAGCTGATATTATGGTATTTGATGAAAAATTCAATCAAGCTATTTTATTTTATGCTCAAGTTGAAGAGAATTTAAAGAATGATGTTTTAGCTCATGAAGCAAGTATGAAATTAGCAAAAGCTAATTTTTATAAAAAAGATTTTGATTGGACGTTACAACAAGTAAAAAATTTAAAGCAATCGTCGAGTTTGTTAATTGCAAATGATGCTGTAGAATTGTTTTTACTAATTCAAGACAACTCGGTTGAAGACAGTTTGCGAGTGGCATTACAAGCTTATGCTAAGGCAGATTTACAACTTTATCAAAAGAAAAATGAAGAAGCACTTCAATCTTTTTTGAGTATTTTGCAGAAGCACAAAGGAGAAAGCATAGAAGATGAAACGTTGCTGAAAGTTGCTAAAATCTATGAGCAAAAAAAAGAATATACTACCGCTTTAAACTATTATCAAAATATCTTAGAGAATCATAAAGAAGGAATTTACATTGATGAAGCCTTGTTTTTTTCTGCTGAAATTTATAAAAAACATCTCATGGACAACGAAAAAGCAAAACCTTTATACGAAAAAATGGTTTTAGAACATGCTGATAGTTTATATTATACCGAAAGTAGAAAACAATATAGAACCTTGAGAGGCGATACCTCTATTTAGAAGAAAGAAGAAAGAGAAAAGATGTTTTAAGTTAAACAACTAAACAGTTAAACGATTAAACAAGAACAATGATTATATATAACGTAACAATAAACGTAGACGAAAGCATACACCAAGATTGGTTAAAATGGATGCAAAACAAACATATTAATGATGTTTTGGCAACTGGTTTATTCACTAGTGCGAAAATGGTTAAAGTATTAGTGGAAGAAGAAATGGGTGGAACCACATACGCAATTCAGTATGCTACAGATTCTAGAACTAAACTTGAAGATTATTATAAAAATCACGCACCAAGACTACGTCAAGAAGGATTGCAACTTTTTGCTGATAAAATGTTAGCTTTTAGAACCGAATTAGAAGTAATGAGTGAGCATTATCACGAAAGTAATTAAAATGGAAAAAGTAACCGCAAAAAAACACTTAGGACAACATTTCCTAAAAGATGAAAGCATTGCTAAAGATATTGCCGATACGCTTTCTTTAGAAGGTTATTCTAAAATTTTAGAAATTGGTCCAGGAATGGGTGTTTTAACCAAATATTTGTTGGGCAAACCAACCGAAACCTTTGTGATTGAAATTGACAAAGAATCGGTTGAATATTTGGGCGTGCATTATCCTAAGTTAGAAAATCATATTATTTCTAAAGATTTTTTAAAATATGATTTGAACGAAGTGTTGGATAATGAGCCTTTTGCAATTATTGGAAATTTTCCATACAATATTTCTACACAAATTGTGTTTAAAACATTAGAAATGCGCGATCAAATTCCTGAATTCGCAGGAATGTTTCAAAAAGAAGTAGCTCAACGAATTTGTGAGAAAAAAGGAAGTAAAGTCTATGGTATATTATCAGTATTAACCCAGGCATTTTATGATGCTGAATACTTATTTACTGTTTCACCAGATGTTTTTAATCCACCTCCAAAAGTAGATTCGGGCGTACTTCGATTAAGAAGAAAAGAAGATTATTCATTGCCTTGTGATGAAAAGCTATTTTTTAGAGTTGTAAAAACTGCATTTCAACAAAGAAGAAAAACATTGCGAAATAGTTTAAAATCGTTCAATTTTTCTGATAATTTAAAAGAAGATAGTATCTTTGACCTCCGTCCAGAACAGCTTACGGTGGAACAATTTATAGATATTACCCAAAAAATAACAGCCGATGGAGTTTAAAATCAGCAGAGAGTTTCTATCTGAAATAGAACAACTTATAAGTGAAAACAAGTCGCAAGAATTACTATTGCTTCTTGAAGATATTCACTTTGCTGATATTGCCGAAATCATGGAGGAACTCGATGATTATGGTGCGGCTTATATTTTTAACACCTTAGATTCTGAGAAAACCGCAGAAATACTGTTGGAATTGGATGATGAGGTTCGTGAAAAAATCTTACATAATTTATCTCCAAAAGAAATTGCAGAAGAGCTTGATGAATTAAGCACTGATGATGCGGCTGATATTATTGCTGAATTACCACAACACAAAAAAGAGCAAGTAATTTCAGAATTAGAGGATGTTGAGCACGCAAAAGACATTGTTGATTTATTGCGTTATGACGAAGATACTGCTGGTGGATTAATGGGTAAAGAGTTGGTTAAAGTAAACGAAAATTGGAACGTTTTAACTTGTGTCAAAGAAATGCGTTTACAAGCAGAAAATGTTTCGAGAGTTCATTCAATATATGTAGTTGATGATGAAGAACGTTTGAAAGGAAGATTGTCATTAAAAGATTTATTAACAACCTCTACAAAAACGCCTATTAGCGAAGTTTATATTAAAAAAGTAGATTACGTAAAGGTAGACACTAAAGATGTTGAAGTTGCAAGAATTATGCAAAAGTATGACTTGGAAGCCATTCCAGTTATTGATGAATTAGGGCGTTTGGTTGGTCGAATTACTATTGATGATATTATTGATGTCATCAAAGAAGAAGCAGATAAAGATTATCAGTTAGCAGCAGGTATTTCACAAGACGTTGAAGCAGATGATAGCGTTTTAGAATTGACAAAAGCACGTTTACCGTGGTTGGTTTTAGCTTTATTTGGAGGATTCATATCTGTTCATGTTTTGGGAATATTTGAACCTATCATGAAATTGCATCCCGAATTGTTTTTCTTTACCCCGCTTATTGCAGCAATGGCTGGTAATGTTGGTGTGCAATCTTCTGCTATTATAGTTCAAGGTTTAGCAAATAATACTATTATTGGTCCTATTGTAGAGCGATTACTTAAAGAGCTTTCCTTAAGTTTATTAAACGGCGTTATTCTTTCAGCAATACTTCTTCTAGGAAGTTACTTTTTATTAGGATATGAAATTCATGTAGGTTATACGGTTGCTATAGCTTTACTTTCAGTTATTATTATGGCATCATTAATAGGAACTTTTATCCCTATTATTTTGAATAAATATGGAGTTGACCCTGCATTAGCAACAGGTCCATTTATTACAACAAGTAATGATATTTTAGGAATTTTAACCTATTTCACAATTGCTAAAATTATTTTAGGGATTTAAAAACAAAATTGGTTTATGTATAAAAAAATCATATTGCTTATATTGACAATCGGATTAATCTCGTGTGGAGATGAATCAGTGCCAAAGCCAAAAGGGCAACTTAGTTTGGAATATCCAAATGCTACATATAGTACATTAAAAACAAATTGTCCATTCACGTTTGAAGTAAATGAATTTGCGGCTGTTAAAGAGAAAAATTGCTCGTATGAAATTCATTATCCAAAAATGAAAGCAACTATTTACTTGACTCACAAAGCGGTTTCAAATAATATCAATGATTTATTGAGAGATGCACAAAAGCTAACATATGAACATGTGATTAAAGCCGATGATATTGTTGAACAACCTTATATAAATAATGACAAAAGAGTTTACGGAATGTTTTATCAGGTAGGAGGTAACGCTGCTACTAACGCACAATTTTATGTAACGGACAGTACTAAACATTTTATGACTGGAAGTGTTTATTTTTATGCAAAACCAAATTTTGATTCTATTTTGCCTGCCGCAGATTATTTGAAAGATGATATGCGAAGAATAATGGAGACTATTAAATGGAAATAAAAAAAGCGCTGATATTTTCAGCGCTTTTTTTATATTAAGCTTTATTTGTGCTTTTTTCTGATTTTGTAACCTTATACAAATCTCCTCCGCCAACTTTTTCTATTGTTTTTGTTAAAGACTCTATCGTTTGTTTTGTTTTGTCAAACTTTACTGTTGCAATTTTGCTTTCAAAATCAACTTTTGCTTCTCCAACGCCTTCGGTTTCAGATAATTTTCCTTCTATGGTTTTTGCGCAACCAATTTCGCATGTCATTCCTTCAATTGTAAAACTTACTGTTTCTACATTCTCAGCAGCTATTTCTGTTTTTGTTGTTGCAACTTCTTTAACTTCTGTTGTTGCTTGTTTTTTACAACTTACTGCAAAAAACGTAATTAATGTTGCAAAAACTATGTTTTTTATATTTTTCATAAAATAAATATTTAAAAAATCGACTCTTTTTTAAGTCTTTACAAATTTACAAAAATTCATAGTGTGATTCTCAAAATAAAGCCTGAATTTTGACAGATAAAATGATGCTATGGAAAATAACACTACAAAATGGTATTTGTTAGCCTTTTTAGGCTGTGTTTGGGGAAGTTCTTTTATATTAATGCAATTAGGTTTGCAAGGCGTGAATTCAATTCAGTTGGGGAGTTTGCGTATATTGTTTGCAGCTATGTTTTTAATTGTTGTGGGATTTAAGCATATTACTCAAATTCCTTTGTATAAATGGAAGTATATAGCCTTGACTTCACTTTTTGGAACATTTGTGCCTGCATTTTTGTTTGCCATAGCCTTGTCAAAAATTGACGGTTCAGTAAGTTCGATATTAAATTCATTAACTCCTTTGAATACGCTACTAGTTGGTTTGTTCTTTTTTGGATTAGATGTTCAAAGAAGGCAGATTTTTGGAGTAATTATTGGTTTTGTAGGCTGCGTTTTATTGGTTCTATTTGGAGATGGAGAAAACACAACAGAGAATTATTATTATGCAATTTTGATAATTATTGCTTCTGTTTTTTATGGGATTAATGTTAATTTGATTAAAAAATATTTATCTGATTTAAAACCTTTGACCATAAGTACAGGAAATTTTATTGTAATGTTTATTCCGGCGTTAGTTGTACTTTATTTTACAGGTTTTTTTGATATTGTACATCAAGAAAAAGTACAAAATTCACTAGGTTTTATTTTGGTTTTAGGAATAGTTGGGACAGGATTGTCAAATATATTATTCTTTAAATTAATTCAGCTTTCTTCTCCAGTTTTTGCTTCTTCTGTTACTTATATAATTCCTGTGGTTGCTATAATGTTAGGTTATTTATTTATGAATGAAACCTTATCAATTGTTCAGGTAATTGGAGCTTTGGTAGTTTTAGTTGGGGTTTATTTTTCTAGCAAGAAATAAAAAAGCACTCAAGAAATTGAGTGCTTTTTAGAAAATTTACAATCTGATATTATTTAAAATCAGCATCAGTTACACCTTCGTTAATTTTAACTTCAGATGTTGTTAATTCGATTTCTATACCAACATTCATAATAGTTTTGTATGGGAATTTTAATCCTTTTACATCTTTATAATCTTGGTAATAAGTTGTTTGTGTCATTTTTTGACCACCTTGCTCTAATTCTTTAGCTTCAGCAATTTTAAATCCTGTTTTTACATCATAATATAATGTTGATTTACCGTTTTTGATTGCATAAGCATCAGCTCCATTTATGTTTTCAATTCCTGTTAAAGTTACATCTTTGTCAGTTAATAATGCTAATTCTTTGAAAGTTGTAGCATCAGCTTGCATGTCTTTTAAATCATCTCCAGTAAAGTCTTTTCTTTGACCTTGTTGTACCATGTAAGCTTCTTTTTCGTTCACAACTTGTTTCATCATTACCATTCCCATAGCTTTCATTTCAACGCCTAATTTTTTAGGAGCTGTTTTTACAACTAATTCTAATGGTGTTCCTTGAACTGTTCCAGATGATAATATGGCTAATGTTTTTACATTTTTAACCGCTTTTTCTCCACCAATGGCATTGATGTAGTTGTTTAAAACTGATTGTGCAGTTACACCAGCAGGAATAGGTTTTTTAACTTCAGGTTTTTCTGTTGGATTACCATATTTATCAAAGTAGAAAATTGGTAATTTTTCTCGTTTACTCATTGCTTCTAATCCAGGTAAAACATCAGCTGCTTTCCCTACAATAACAACTCTTGTTTTGTCTGCTAAGAAATATTTATTGGCTGCATTTCTAATATCTTCAGCTGTTACAGCGTTGATGTTTTTAATGTAGTTTTCATAAAAATCTTCTGGTAAACCTTGTGTTTCTTTATTTAATGCATAGCCTGCAATTGTTGAAGGTTTTTCAATTTGCATTACAAAATTTCCAATGTATTTTGCTTTTGCATTTTTTAAATCTTCTTCAGAAACTAGCTCGGTTCTAATTCTTTTTAACTCATTAAATACCTCTACAACTGCACTATCGGTAACTGCATTTCTTACCGAAGAACTTGAGCGAAATTTATTGATATATTTTCCTGAACCAATTGAAGAATATGCTCCGTATGTCCAACCATGTTTTTCACGTAAGTTAAGGAATAAACGACCTTCACCACCGCCACCTAAAACTTGATTTGCTAATAAAACCGCAAAATATTCTTTATCAGTCATTTTTAAGTTTGACAAATTTACCAATGCAATTTCTGATTGAACTGCATTTGGAGTGTCGATAAAGTTTATTTGGCTGTATTGAACATCTTTAGGATCAGAATATGTTAATTGCGGAGCCGTAGCTTTTTTCCAGCTTCCAAAAAGTTTTTCAACTTCTTTTTTAACTTCTTTAAAGTTAACATCTCCAACGATAACTAAATAAGCATTTGCTGGAACAAAATAAGTGTTGTAGTTTAAAACTACATCGCTAAGAGTTACGTTGTTTAATGTTTCCTCGCTAGTAAATTCTCCTTTGTAGTGATCTTTACCATAAGTTAATACGTTTTCAACTCTTCTTGCAATTGCAGAAACACTTTTTTCGTCTGATTTTAGTCCTTCGATTAATTTTGCTTTTTCTTTATCAAATTCTTCTTGGACAAATAAAGGATTTAAAGTTCCGTCAGCCATTAATTCTAAGATTCTTTTAGAATATCTAGATAATCCATTTGCTGAAGCTCCAGAAGCATAAAAATTAATGTTTGCTCCTAAAAAATCGATTTCTTCATTAAAAGCATCTTTAGTCATTGTTTCTGTTCCATTTCCAATCATAGAACTTAAAATATCTGAAACACCTTTTTTAGTTCCTTCTGCATAAGGAGGATTGTCTAATGTAAGATTAAAAGATACACGAGGTAATTTGTGGTTTTCTACAACTAAAACTTTTAAACCATTTTTAAGAACAAAACTTTGTGGTTTGTTAATATTTATTGATGGAGCTGGTCCTGGTTTTGGTTGAGGTCTGTCTTGTGCTTGCATAGTTATTGTTAAAAATAAACTGGCTGCGATATATATAAATTTTTTCATATTCTTCAAATCTTAGTTTTGAGCTTTATCTTTAGCAGGAACATAGTCTAAAATCATTCTTTGGTTTGAGTTTAGATATTTTTTTGCAATGTCTCTAATTTCTTCTCTTGTGATTGAACGATAAATATCAATTTCTGTATTGATTAAATTGATATCGCCATATAACATATAATATGTAGCTAAGTTGTCGGCAATTCCTTCAACAGAAGCATTGTTGCTTACATAATTACTTTCAAACTTGTTTTGAAGTTTTTGGAAATCATTTTCAGAGATTAATTCTGTTTGCATTTTTACAATTTCGGCATCAATTTCCTTTAAAATAGATTCTGTAGTATTTTCACCCATTGGTAAGCCATAAATTAAATACATACCATAATCTTCTTGGCTGTAGTTGAATGCTCCAATTTGTAATGCCATTTTTTTATCATCTACAATTTTTTTGTATAATTTAGAACTTTTACCATCTGATAAATAAGTCGAAATCATATCTAAAACTCTTGCGTCGCGAGATTTCATTGAAGGCGTTCTGTAAGAAGCAACCAGCATTGGAATTTGAATATTTGGATCTTCCCAAGATGCTTTAAATTCTTGTGTAATAGGCGCTTCTTCTACTTTTTGACGTGTAACAGGAGCTCCTTTTGGGATAGTGCTGAAATATTTTTTAACCCATTCTTTAGCTTGCGCATTGTCAAACTGACCGGCAATTACTAAAACAGCGTTATTTGGCACATAGAATTTTTTGTTAAATGCTTGAAACTCTTCTAAAGTTGCTGCGTCTAAATGTTCCATTTCTCCAATAGTTGTCCATTTATATGGATGCACTTTGAACATGTTTTGTTTAACCGCTTTGATTAAGTTTCCATAAGGTTGATTGTCAACACGAAGTCTTTTTTCTTCTTTAACTACTTCGTTTTGTGTGTCAACACCAATTTGATTAATTACAGGGTGCATTAATCGTTCAGATTCCATCCAAATAGCTAATTCTAAATTATTTGACGGGAAAACTTCATAATAATATGTTCTGTCGTCTGTAGTATTAGCATTGTTGTTTCCTCCGTTTGCTGTAACTAATTTAAACCATTCTCCACGAGCAATATTTTTTGTTCCTTCAAATAAAAGGTGTTCAAAAAAGTGTGCAAAACCTGTGCGGTTAGGTTGTTCGTCTTTTGCTCCTACATGATACATAACCGAAGTAATTACAACTGGAGCCGAATTATCTTGATGAAGTACGACGTGTAATCCGTTGTCTAAATCAAATTCTTCGAATGTTACTTTTTGAGCTGAAGCAGTTCCGCCAAGCATTAGTGCAGTTCCTAAAGCCATTAAAGATTTTTTCATACGTTATTAATTTGTTTGATATAATTGTAATAAGACGCAATTTCGTGATAATGTTACAATTTCAATTAACATTTTAGGTAAAAAAACATTAAAATACTGTTTTGAGGTATTTTATTTAAGTGTATAGTTGTTTGGTTTAGAAATTATTGTATATTTGCAACCTTAAAATTTTTAACTAAAATCATTGTTATGTACGCAATCGTAGAGATAGCAGGGCAACAATTCAAAGTAAGCAAAGACCAAAAGGTTTATGTTCACCGTTTAGCTTCAGAAGAAGGAACTAAAGTTTCTTTTGATAAAGTTCTTTTATTAGATGACAACGGAAACGTAACTTTAGGCGCCCCAGCTGTAGAAGGAGCTTCAGTAGAAGCCAAAGTGTTACAACACTTAAAAGGTGATAAAGTAATTGTTTTCAAAAAGAAAAGAAGAAAAGGTTACAAAAAGAAAAACGGTCACAGACAATCATTCACTCAAATTTTAATTGAAGGAATCGTTGCTGCTGGTGCTAAGAAAAAAGCTGCTAAAAAAGAAGTTGAAGTTGAAGTAACTGAAACTGCTGAAGAAGTTAAGCCAAAAGCTAAAGCAACAAAAAAACCAAAAACTGAAGAATAACATTTAAAAATATTACGTCATGGCTCACAAGAAAGGTGTCGGTAGTTCGAAGAATGGTAGAGAATCAGAATCAAAACGTTTAGGCGTTAAGATTTATGGTGGTCAAGCTGCTATTGCTGGAAACATCATTGTTAGACAAAGAGGTTCGAAGCACAACCCAGGTGAAAATGTTTATATGGGTAAAGATCATACTTTACATGCTAAAGTTGATGGAGTTGTAAAATTCCAGAAAAAAGGGGAAAACAAATCTTATGTATCTGTAGTTCCTTTCGAAGCTTAATAAATTTATTTAGCAACATAAAAAAAGCCTTGCAATATGCAAGGCTTTTTTATTTTTAAAGATAAAGTAATTGACTATTTTTCATAAAAACAAAGAATCCCAGTTCATCTGGGATTCTTTGTTAAGTGTTTATATAGTTATTAATACACTACTTTTTTAGTGATAGTTTGACCATTAGTCAATGT
>ERZ1034365.725-NODE-725-length-17893-cov-4.307084_pt1 | contig 17893 bp, 16 predicted proteins | sample MGYA00520615_ERZ1034365 | MGnify/ENA primary metagenome ERZ1034365 (study PRJEB33736, sample SAMEA104284505) | Azolla filiculoides | biome: Urban; feature: Water surface; material: Ditch water | place: Netherlands | collected 2015-10-28 | depth 0-0.1 m ... | reverse complement strand
TTCAAAGTACCGACAGCCGCATGGAAGCGGCTGCCAAGTTGGGCATCAGCCCACGCACCTTGCGCTACAAGCTGGCAAAGCTCAAAGCTGAAAACGGCACCATGGCCTGGGCCGCTTAAGGGGAACACACATGATCGACAAAATCAATTCACAAAGCAACATTCAATCGATGTTGCAAACCCTGCGCTCTTATCAGTCTCAAGCCGCTGGCGGCATGGACGACGATGGCAACAAGGTGGGCGGGCTCCATGGTTTGAGCGGTTCGCAAAGTACACACGGCCCTTCTGGCTTTGGCGACTTGGTGCGCCAAACGGTTGAGAAGGTCAACACGGCGCAAATGGATGCCACCAAGATTGCGGCCTCGTACGAGCGCGGCGATGGCGTGCCACTGACCGATGTGGTGCTGAGCATGCAGAAATCGTCTTTGAGTTTTGAAGCCACCTTGCAGGTGCGCAACAAAGTGCTCAAGGCCTACGAAGACATTTTGAACATGCCGGTTTAAGGCGAATTTAAAGATACGACAGAGAGATTCCCAACATGGCCACTACATTAGCTCCCTTTCAGCCCGGACTCGCCTCCGCGGGCTCGAGCAGCACCGCGCTTGCCACCACGGGTGGCGGCAATGCCAACGCAGGCGGTGCTTTGGCAACCTTCACGCCGGGCATGGACATTCACAACAGCCAAGGCAATGGCGGCGCAGTGGCTTCAGGCCCTTTGGCAGGTGTGCAGCAGATGATGCAGCAGCCGGGTGTCAAAAAAGCCATGCCTCTGATCTTGATGGGTTTGGCGGTGCTGTTGTTTGCATTGCTGTATGCGTGGATCAACATGCCCAACTATCGCCCACTCATGGTCAACATGAGTGAAGCCGATCAGCAAACGGCCATGGAAGCTTTGAAGGCCAGCGAATTCAAGCCCGTGATGGACCCCGCCTCGGGCCAGATCACCGTGCCTTCTAACAAGTACCACGAAGCGCGCATTTTCTTGGCCTCTAAAGGCATTCCCAAAACTGGCAACTTGGGCATGGAGTCTTTGAAAGACCAATCGGCCATGACCACCAGCCAGTTCATGGAGCAAGTGCGTTACACCTCGGCCATGGAGCAAGAGTTGGCGCGCACCATCATGCAAATTGACAGCATTCAACAAGCGCGTGTGCACTTGGCCATGCCCAAGCAGTCGGTGTTTGTGCGTGACCGCACGCCGCCCAAAGCGTCGGTCATCATCACGCCTTACGCAGGCCGCTCTGTGTCGCCCAACCAGGTTCAAGCCTTGGTGCATTTGGTGGCCTCTAGCGTGCCCCTCATGACGCCCGACAACGTGGCCGTGGTAGACAACCAAGGCAAGTTGATCACCGACTCCAGCACTGCAGCAGCCTTGGGCCTGACCTCGGCACAAAGCACGCACAAACAAAAAATGGAAGATGTGTATCGCCAACGCGTGATGCAAATCTTGTCACCCATTGTGGGTGACAACAATGTTCGCTCGCAAGTGAACATGGCCATGGACTTTACGCAAACCGAAGTCACCACCGAAGACTTTGACACCCGCGAAAAAGGTCCCAAAACACGATCAGAAGCGGTCAGTGAAGACAAGAACTCTGCGCAAGAAGCGGCAGGCGTACCGGGCACCTTGTCCAACACGCCACCGCCTGCGCCGTCGGCCACCACCAACTCAGCAGCTGCTACGCCAGCAGGTGCCGGCGGCGGTGCCAGCAGCACCACCGCACGCAGCACACGCAACTACGAACTCGACCGCTCGGTGCGCCATGTCAAAAATGCCACAGGGACCGTGGACCGCCTGAGCGTGGCGGTGCTGATCAATGAGCGCGCGCCAACACCAGGCGCCAAAGATGACAAAGGCGTGGCAGGTCCCTCGACACCCAACCCCTATACCGAAGAAGAAATTACCCGCATGCAAGACTTGGTGCGAGGTGTGGTGGGTTACGACGAAAAACGCGGCGACGTGGTCACTGTGGTGCAAGCCAAGTTTGAACCCGAAGCGGTGTACGACCTCAGCATTCCTTGGTACAAAGACGAATCTTTGCAAACCTACATCAAGAGTGGTTTGCTGGGCGTGATGTTCTTGGCCTTCCTCATGATGGTGATCCGTCCTGCTGTGCTGCGCATGTTGGGCTTGCTCAAAACGCCAGCCGAGTTGGAAGCCGAAGCCGCTGCGGCGGAAGCTGCGGCAGCGGCAGCCAAGGTTGCACTGTCCGATGGCGAGTTGTCACCCGAAGACATGAACGCCATTCAGTTGGGCGAGGGCGAAACTTTGGAAGACATCAAGGCCAAGCTCAAGCCCAAGAAATCAAGCATCTCCATGGAGATGTTGGACACGGCCAACACGTACGACGACAAGGTGGCTTTGGTGCGCATGATTGTGGCGGAAGACACCTCGCGTGTGGCCAGCGTGCTGAAGAAGATGATCAAAGTAGCCTAAGGAATGACCATGGCAGAAAAAGAAATTCAACTCTCGGCTGCAGAAGCCGAAGCCGCAGAAAAACTGCGCGCCGAGATGTCCAACATCAGTGGCGCACAACGCGCCGCCGTCTTGATGTTGTTGCTGGGTGAACAGCAAGCGTCCGAGATCATCAAGTTTTTGAATCCAGGTGAAGTGCAAGCATTGGGCGGCGCCATGGTGGCCGTGTCTGATGTGTCGCAAGAAGCCGTGAACGAAATCTTGGACGACTTTGTGTCCACCATCAAGAAACAATCGAGCTTGGGCTTGGGCACCACCGACTATGTGGAAAAAGTTTTCAAACGCGCCCTGGGCGACGACAAAGCCGCTTCTGTGTTGGGCCGCATCTTGCCGGGCCAAAGCACCAAGGGTTTGGAAATTTTGCAGTGGATGGACGCCCGCTCTATTGCCGACATGATCAAAACCGAACACCCCCAGGTGACGGCCATTATTTTGTCGGTGCTCGACCACCAAGTGGCCGCCGATGTGTTGAACTTCTTGCCAGACGACACCCGCGCAGAAATTATTCAACGTGTGGCCAGTTTGGAAACCGTTCAACCTTCGGCCATGCAAGAGCTTGAGTCGATCATGAAGTTGCAGTTCTCTACCAACACCAGCTCCAAGTCGTCCAGCTTCGGCGGCATCAAAGCGGCTGCGCAGATCATGAACTCTACGAAGACCGCACTGGAAGCGTCCATCATGAAGGGCCTAGAAAAAATCGATGCCGATTTGATGATGCGCATTCAAGACAACATGTTCACTTTCGAAAACCTCAGCGCGGTGGACAACAAAGGCATTCAGGTGCTCATGCGTGCAGTGGACAACAACCAGTTGATGATTGCCATGAAGGGCGCCAGCGAAGACGTCAAAGCACGCTTCTTCGACAACATGTCTGAACGTGCCCGCGGCATGTTCAAAGACGAGATGGATGCCAAAGGCCTCATGCGCTTGTCCGATGTGGAAGAGGCACAAAAACAAATCATGCGTTCTGCCCGCAAGCTGTCTGACTCGGGTGAGTTGGTCTTAGGCGGAGGCGACTTTGTATAACCCCCTCCCCCCTGGCAAAGCAGCCAACAGCGGCGCAGGCCGGGCCGCGCCCAAGTGGCAGCCCTTGCAACCGCTCAAGCCCATTGAGCTGCAAAACGCAGGCTTTGTGCAAGAAAACTACTTGCGCAAAAAGAGCAACACCTTTGCACTTTGGACTGTCGAAGAACAACAAGCCGCCAACCAAATGGCTGAAGAGGCCTTGGCTGATGAAAGTGGCGTAGCAGACGTCAATGCAAAAGACCCTGCGGAAGCTTCTACGGCCGCCGCAACTGAGGCACCGGCTGTGTCTGGCTTGGATGCAGAAGCCATCGAAAAAATCAAACAAGAAGCCTATGAACGCGGCTTGGTGGATGGCCAAAAGATGCAACTCGCCTCAGAGCAAGCAGCGGCTGAGCAAAACGAAGCGCAGTCCCTCACAGCGCTGGCCGACAAAGCCAACCAACTCTTGGTCAACATTGAACAAGGTGTGGTGGCCTTGCAAGAAAATCCTGCCGCATGGAACGAACCTCTCAAGCGATTGGCTTTGCATTTGGCAGAACAACTCGCCTTGACCGAACTGAGCATTTCTTCAGGTGGCATACAAAACCTGATCGACCGATGCATCGAAACGCTTGACGTGCAAACCGCGTCCAGCGTGGTGGTAGAGCTCAACCCGAATGACATGGCCTTGTTGCAAAACCACAAAGCGGTGCCCGGTGAAACAGCGCCTGTGTGGCGCATGGTGGCCGACACCCACTTGCTACCCGGCAGTGTGCGCGTGCGCGCAGACGATGCGGTGGTCAGCGACCTGATTGAACATCGCCTGGAAAATTTGGCCCATGCGTTGTTGGAAAACCCCAAAGCCTGGCAAGCGCAAACCGCATTCCAACCTGAGCGTTTGTCTGCACGCCGCGGCAAGGCTGAAACCGTAGAAGATGCGTTGCCACGTGAAGCCAGTACTGAACCCTTGAACTTGTCTTCATTGGATTTACCCGATTTAGATTTGACAGACGACAAGCCCGCGTCAGACAACGCTGCGGAAGGTGAATCACATGACTAACTTTGCAGCCGAAGTAGCCCGCTCGATGTCCGTGGCCCGCGCCTCGAGTCCCGAGCGCTGCGGCACCTTGGTGCGCTTGGTGGGTCTGCGAATGGAAGCGCGCGGCATCATGGCGCCCGTGGGTTCTAGCTGCGAAGTGATTGGCCAAGATGGCCACAAGATTGAAGCCGAAGTGGTGGGCTTCAACGACAAAACTTTGTACCTCATGCCCCTCACCGAGCCTGTGGGCATTGGCCCCGGTGCCTCCGTGCGCATGGCCTACGACCTTGGCACGGCGTGCTTAGGCCCCGAGCTGCTGGGCCGCGTGATCGATGGCCGCGGCGAACCTTTAGACGGCAAACCCAAGCCTGCTTGCAAAGCACGTTTGAGTTTGCTGGGCTTGCCCATCAACCCGATGGAGCGCGGCCCCATCGACAGCGTGCTCGATGTGGGTGTGAAAGCCATCAACGGCTTGTTGACACTGGGCCGCGGACAACGCGTGGGCTTGGTGGCTGGCTCTGGCGTAGGCAAGAGTGTGCTCTTGGGCATGATGACCCGCTTCACCAAAGCCGACGTGGTGGTGATCGGTTTGGTGGGCGAACGTGGCCGCGAAGTGCAAGCCTTCATTCAAGAATCTTTGGGTGAAGAAGGTTTGGCCAAATCGGTGGTGGTGGCAGCCCCCGCCAATGTCTCGCCTGTGCTGCGCTTAAAAGCAGCGCACATGACCCACGTCATTGCAGAATACTTTAGAGACCAAGGCCTCAATGTGTTGATGCTGGTCGACAGCCTCACGCGCGTGGCCCATGCGCAACGCGAAATTGGCTTGGCCATTGGCGAGCCGCCCACGGCCAAAGGCTATCCCCCATCGGTGTTTGCCTTGTTGCCCAATTTGATTGAGCGCGCCGGCGTAGGCCGTCATGGTCATGGCTCTATCACGGCCATTTACACCGTGCTGGCCGAAGGCGACGACGCCAACGACCCCATCGTGGACATTGCCCGCGCCTCCTTAGATGGCCAAGTGATGTTGTCGCGCAAACTGGCCGATGCCGCGCATTACCCGGCCATCGATTTGAACGGCTCTATTTCTCGCGTGATGCAAAGTTTGCTCTCGCCCGACGATTTGAAAATGGCCAACAAATTCAGGCGCCTGTGGTCTTTGTACCAACAAAACATGGACCTGATTCAAGTGGGCGCCTACGAGATGGGCAGCAACCCCACCTTGGACGAAGCCATTCGCTTGCGTGAATCGATGGAGCAGTACCTGCGCCAAGACATGCACGAAGGCAAAGACGAGGCCAGCACCCGACAAGACATTCGCAACATGATGGCGGTGCCCGCATGAACGACACCGTGGTTGCCCGCCCCTGCTGGACTGTCTTGACGCAAAAGGCCGAAGACAAAATTGCGCTCATTCAAAATGAATTGGTGCAAGCGCGCGTGCGCCTAGACAGCCTGCGCACCAGCGAGCAGCGCGTGCAAAAAATGTACGACGAATACCGCGAAGGCTTGAACCGCGCCGATGCGCAAAGCCTGGGCATGCGCGAGGCCATGAACCAACGCCAATTCATGTCGCAATTGCTGACCCTCATGGCGCGCGTCAAAACCGACATTCAATACACCGACAATGCCATTGTGGGCATCAAAGAGCGCTTGATGGTGGCCGAGCGAGAACGCATCAAAATGCAAACCTTGGCCGATCAGAACGCTTTGGCTGTGCAGCGCGAAGAAAACAAAAAAGACCAGCGCCGCATGGACGCTTTGGGCGTGATGCAATTCAACCTCAAACCTCAAACATGAACCTCACCGGCGGCATCACTTGGCATTGGAAGGCATGGCGCTCGCAAGCGCGCTGGGCACCCACGTCACACGCCATTGAACAATGGTTGATGCAGCAGGCGCAAGCCTTCAAGCCAGACAATGTAGAAGGTCAACCCAGCTTGTTGTTGATTGGCGCCAGCGCCGGCTGGATGATGTCCAGCACATGGCTTGGCCAATTTGCGCGCGTCGACACCTTTGACATCGATCCTTTGGCCGGCATGCTGTTTAAGTGGCGCCATGGCGCGGCACTCAAAGCCGCAGGCACTGAACTGCATTGCCACACCCAAGATGCCATGCAAAACTTGCCGGGCTTGTTGTCTACTTTTCCCAAGGCCTGTGTGTTTTTTGACAACGTGTTGGGACAAGTGCGCTTTCAACACCTGGCCAACGATTGGCAACTGGTTGAGAAAAAACTGCAGCAACTTAAAGTGCAACTCAAAGGCCGTGAGTGGGGCAGTGTGCACGACCGCATGTCGGGCCCGCTGACAGAAGCCGTGTTGCACGGCAGCCCGCTGCCAGTGCGTCACCCCGATTGGCACGACCAACATTGGCTGACGCAATTGCATGCGCAAAGCCCGTGGCTAGACCATTTAACGCACAGCGTGTTTCCGGCCGGCGTGCAGGTGCAAGATTTTGCGTGGAACTTTTCGGCACGCTACCGTCATTGGCTTCAGGCCGCTTGGGTGCGGCCATGAACTTGTATCAGATGTTATTTGCCGCAAACAAAGCGAAACAAATTGACCAAGGGCGTGTCGGGTGGAATGGTTTGCCATTCACGCATCACACCTTGCGAGTCGACAATTTCGCCGGTGAGCATGGGGCCACTGTGCATGGAGAATTGCAAAATGTGCACCATCTCTTTGCGGCAGTCCATTTCCATGTGCGTGCGGGTGGACACATAGAACGCACCGCGTTGCGCCTTTTGAGGGGCTCTGTAATCGAACAGGCTCCAAAACGAACGCACGGCGCCTGTGCGCTTGATGGTGCCGTCGTCGACGTAGATGATGCCCGAATCGGTGGACGTCACTTTTTGCCATTCTGCGTGCGCAGCATGCGGCGCCAGCAAGGCCATGGCGGTGGCAGCAAGCGCCACGCTGTGTTTCAAAGTTTGAAGGGTGGTGTGAATGACAGTCATGCGCCCTACTATAGATCAGCGCACCCTTCTTGAAAAGAGTCTCCCCATGTTCAAACACCTTCTCTTGCTGCTTCTCTCCTCGAGTGTGCTGCTCACCGCATGCGGCGGTGGTGGCAGCGATGCTGCAGCCGTTGACACCCCTGTGGCGCCCAGCACCTCGCCTCTGATTGCACCGGGCGCCTATGTGGCCAGCCTCAATGGCAAAGACTGGGTGGCCATGTTGCTGCCCACCACGCAGGGCTCTGGCGCCGTGACCAATTTTTATGGCATGCACTACAACGCCACCGACCCCGACCTTTTCAGTGGCTCGGGCTTGATCAGCGGCACCAACAGCGCCACCTTGTCGCGCGTGTTTGTGTACCCCAACATTTCAGCCGCCACCCGAACCGGCACAGGCACCATCAGCAACTTGGGCAACGGCGTGGTGCGCGCCAGCTTGAATTTTCCGGCCACAGGACTGGAACAAGGCAAAGACATCACGGTAGCGGCCAGCCCACCGAGCACTTACAAATACAACACCCCCGCCAACCTGGGCAACGTGCAAGGCGCATGGCAAGGCCGTTGGTCGTATGGTGTGGGCTTTGTCGACAACTTCAGCTTGAACATTTCAGGCCAAGGCGACATCACCACTTCCTTGGCATTTCAACAAGACTGCTTGCTGACGCAAGGCGCCTTGCTGCCCAACTTCGATGGCACCAACTTGTTCACCTTCACCCTGACCGTGCCCAATGCCACGCAGTGCTCTCTCAAAAACCAAACCCTGAACGGCGCCGCCTTTGTGACCAGCAGCCCGGTGGCGGGTAAAACACAACGCCTTTACATTGCAGGCGTGACCACCGACGGCCGAGGCATCAGCTTCAGGGCCGACCGCTAAATTCAAGTTTTCATGCGTGCTGTCGAATCTGCCTAAGCACGGAAATTAAATTCTGGAAAAGAACATGTTCAAAATCATTGCCATCATCTTGCTCACCCTCTCGACTGCGGGTGCGGGCTACTTTGGCTGGACGCAAAAGAAGTCCAACGCTGCTGTCACAGAGCAAGTGGCTGAGCTGACGCAAAAGGTCGAAGAGGCAGACAAAAAAGTAGAAGTCACAGAGGAAGAGTTGGCGGCCAGCCAAGAACTGCTGCCGCCCTTGATGACCAAGGCGCAAGAGTTGGAAGCGGTCAAAGCCGCGTTCTCTACCGGCACCGTGCTCAAAGACCTGGAAACGCTGTACGCCAAGGAGAAAAAAGGCCTCTCGACCGAGCGTCAATTGGGCTTGGCCGGCGTGCGCCTGCTGACCAACGGCACCAAAGATCCTGCCACGGTGGCCGCCTTCCAAAAAGCTTTGGAGATGACCGACTGGAAGGGCCAGAAAACCGTCATTTGCGCCGCACAAAACGCCTTGGCCGCAGCTGGCGAAAAAGTCAAAGTGATGTCGGAGTGCTTGCCCGATGCACCCGCCGGCAAGCCAGCTGGCAAACACGACGCCCATGATGCCCCGGCCGCCAAAGATGCCCACGGTGCACCAGCGGCCAAAGACGCCCACGGCAAAGACGATAAAAAAGGTGCCAAGAAAGATGCCCACGGCCCAGCCGATGTGCACGCAGTGCATTGGGATTACGAAGGCGTGATGGGCCCAGAGAACTGGGGCAAAGAATTCCCCACCTGCGGCAGAGGCAAATCACAGGCGCCTTTGAACATCAAAGGGCCGTTTGAAAAAGTACGCTACAGCGTGGCGCCAGATTACAAACAAGGCCAGCTCAAAATTGTGAACAACGGCCACACCATTCAAGTGAACGTTGTGCCTGGCTCCAAAATTCGCATCGACGGCAAGCCTTATGACTTGCTGCAGTTTCACTTCCATCGCCCCAGCGAAGAACACATCGATGGCAAACCTTCGGCCATGGTGGTTCACTTTGTGCACAAAAATGCAGAAGGCGAATTGGCCGTGTTGGGCGTGATGCTGCGCGAAGGCAATGAAAACCCAGGCATCAAAACCTTGTGGTCACATGCGCCCAAAAAAGAAGGCCCAGAAGTGGTACCCGATGGCGTGATGTTCAACCCCACCAACTTGCTGCCCCGCGAAATGGATTTCTTCCACTACGACGGCTCGCTCACCACACCGCCGTGCACAGAAAAAGTGAAGTTCTTTATTTTGAAATCGCAAGTGAACATTGCCAAAGAGCAAGTGAGCGACTTCCCCTTCAAAATGAATGCGCGCCCGATTCAGCCCGCCAACGGCCGCCCCATTTACACCAACTGATTTCGTTTGAGAGTGCCATTAAGGCGTAACTCTAAGGAGTTACGCCTTTTTTTTGATCTGCGTTCGCCACAACAAAAACACGGCGATGCTCAAGTTCAAAGCATTCCACAACACGCCATTGATGAAGGCCGCGTGATACGAACCGGTTAAGTCAAACACCTTGCCCGACATCCACCCGCCCAGCGCCATGCCAATCATGGTGGCCATGATGACAGCGCCCACCAACACCCCCACCTTTTGCGCCGGAAAATATTCCCGCACGATGATGGCGTACGACGGCACGATGCCGCCTTGAAACAACCCAAACATGGCCGAGATGATGTACAGCGACACCATGCCATCGAACGGCAAGAACATCAGCAAGGCCACACCTTGCAACACCGAGCCCAGCACCAAAGTGCGCAGCCCGCCAATGCGATCGCAAATGGCGCCCGACACCAATCTGCTCACAATGCCACACGCCAACATGAGCGACAGCATCTCAGACCCACGCGCCGCACCAAATCCAAGGTCGGTGCAATACGCCACGATGTGAACCTGCGGCATGGCCATGGCCACACAACACGCTACGCCCGCCACACACAACAAAGCATGCGCCGTGTTGATCGACAAACCAAACGGTTTTTCGGAAGCCAATTGCTGAACACTGCCCGGCGCAGACGCGGCCATCATGGGCGGCCGCTGTCGCATGAAAAACGACAACGCCAACATGCCCAAACCGCACACCACCCCAATCCACACATACGTTTCGCGCCAGCCCAAAGTTTCAACACCGTGTTGCGCCAAGGCCGGCCAAATGCTGCCCGCCACATAATTGCCACTGGCACACACCGCCACCGCAATGCCGCGCCGCTTGTCCCACCACATCGAGGTATCGGCCAACAAAGGGGCAAACGTAGACGAGCTGCCAAACACCCCCATCAACACCCCATGCGCCAGCGCAAACCACCAAATGTTGGGCGACAAACCAGCCAACACAAAACCACTGCCAACACCCACCGCGCCAATCCAAAGCGCCACATGCACCCCCCATTTGTCCGCCAACTTGCCCATGGCCAAACCACCAGCGCCAAAGCCCAGCATCATCAAGGTGTAGGGCAAAGACGCATCGGCACGCGAAATGCCAAACTCTTTTTGCACCTCTGGCAGGACAACCGACACCACATACATGCTGCTGCCTCCCAGCGTCATGAGCAGCAAGGTGATGAAGAGCCGGCGGGCGGCGTAAGAGGAGTCGATCAGGTCGACAGGGGCGGGGTGGGCAGAAGAAAGGTTCACGTTTCGACCTTATCACCCAGGGCTTCTGTCGATGCCCCCTAATTTCCCGTAAAAAGCCCCTTTTTCTGATGCTATAATCCCGCTTCTGTGAGGCCCGGTAGCTCAGTTGGTAGAGCAGCGGATTGAAAATCCGCGTGTCGATGGTTCGATTCCGTCCCAGGCCACCAATTTAAACCCTAGCAATAGAAATGTTGCTAGGGTTTTCTGCTTTCTGGCATAGCGTTTTGTTCTTTGCTAACACGCCAATGCTACTTTGCAGCCTACGGTTGAGGACTGAGCAAATCAGCTCGCGACTCCGCTGGCCAGCAGCGACTCGATCTCCTCTGCGGTGCGACCCAGCTCGGCCAAAATGGCCCGTGTGTGCTCGCCCAAGTGGGGTGCCAGGCGCCCTGGGTCGGCAGGCTGATGGTCAAACTGGGCCGCAGCACGCGGCGCGCGCACCCGGCCAAGGCCCGGGTAGTCCGCCTCTATCAGGCTGTGGTTGTGTCTGACCTGTGGGTCATGGACCAGGTCGGCCTTGAAGTTCACCTGTCCCACGGGCACGCCCTCGGCCGCCAAGCGCGCCACGAATGGGCGCACGAGTTGTTCAGCGGCAATCGGCTCAAGCACCGCACGCCAAGCGTCAATGTGGTCCCGCCGTAGCATCATGTTGGCAAATCGCGAGTCTTGCATCAGCTCGGGCTTGCCAAAGACACGGCAGATGCCCGCAAACTCATCGTCCTGTGGCGCGATCATGGCGAACCAGCCGTCTTTACAGCGCCAGAGCTTTTGGCGCGCCCCAAATTCGGGTACCGGTGCGGGTGGATGGTCCAAAAAACTGTGGTTGTAAAGTGCCTCTGGCCAGAGGAAGGACAGCGCCGCGTCAAGCATCGACAGCTCGATGCGGCAGCCTTCGCCAGTGACCTGGCGCCCGTGCAGAGCGCTCGTGATGGCCTGCGCTGCCGTCAGCGCAGTGATCTTGTCGCACATCAGGGTCTGCAGTAGTTTGGGCTCTTGGGTCTCAGGGTCAGGATGCGCGTCAGCAAAACCCGAGACCGCTTGGATGACCGGGTCGTACACACGGTAGCCCGAATAGGGCCCAGTTTGTCCAAAGCCACTGATCGAGAGGTAGACAAGACGCGGATGCCAGAGCTTGACCTGATCGTAGGCAAAGCCCAGTCGCGCCATGGCACCGGGCCGAAAGTTTTCGACCAGTACATCTGCCTTCACCATCAGCTCGCGCAAAATTTCGCGCGCCGAAGCCTGCTTGAGGTCGAGCACGATGGACCGCTTGCCCCGGTTGATGGTGGCAAACAGCGTCGTCATGTCGCCCTGGATGGGGCCGACTCGGCGCGTGAGGTCACCGCCCTGGGTCTCGACCTTGATGACATCGGCCCCCTGATCGGCCAGGATGCCGGTGGCCATGGGGCCGGAGACAACGGCCGACAAGTCGAGAATGCGGACACCGGACAAGGGAGCGTGCATGGTGGTTACTTTCTATTGAGCGTGGTGGGGCACAATTTCTCGCTCTACAAATCGCCGCACCTGGATGCGGAAAGTTTCGTGGTCGTCTCGCAACACGCTGCGCATGGCGATCGGCAGGCTCACTGATCGAGCTTGATCTTGGCCGCCTTGATGGCGCGGTCCATCGTGTTGGCCAGCGTCTTCATCGATGCGCCCAGCTCTTCGGGCGTGCTGCCCTCGGGATCCAGGCCCAATTCGCGCCAGCGGACACTGAGATCGGGACTCTTGATGGCGCGGGCGATGCCACCGGACAACTTGGCCACGACATCCTTGGGCGTGCCCGCAGGTGCAAGCACCAGAAAGAAGCCGACCGGCTCAAAGCCATTGAGATTGAGTTCGGCAAATGTGGGGACTGTGGGCAGTGAGGAGGTGCGCTGCGTGCCTGTCATGGCCAGCACTTTGATTTTCCCGGCTTGCAACAAAGGCGCCAACGAAGCGGCGTCCAGCCAGGCGGAGCTGATCTGCCCGCCCAGCAAGTCCTGGGTCAATGGCGCGGCGCCCTTATAGGCGGTGTGAACCAGGTCGATTTTGGCCGCCAGGTTCAATGATTCACCAAAAATGTGGGCTGTGGTGCCTTGCCCGAAAGAGCCGTAGCTGAGTTTGCCCGGGTTCTTGCGGGCGTGGGAGAGGAACTCCTCCAAATTGTTGGCAGGGAAACTGGCGGAAACGGCCAAGCCAATCGTGGACCGGGTGAGCATGGAGACGGGCTCGAACTCCGTATCAATGTCAAACGGCAGTTTGGCGTAAAGCGATTTGGCGTAAATGGCGTTAGAAATGGTCAGGGCCACGCTGTAGCCGTCTGCCGGCATTTTGGCCACGGCCGACAGGCCAAGCCAGCCGCCAGCACCTGGGCGGTTGTCCACAATGACCGGTTGGCCCCAGTATTCGGTGAGTTTAATGCCAATGTTGCGCGCCATGATATCGGTGGTACCCCCTGGGGTGTAGGGCACCACGATTCGGATGGTTTTGTTGGGGAAACTGGACGCCTGTTGTGCTTGACTGGCTAGACTGAGGCAGCAAGTGGCCAAGGCCAGTCCAATCGCACCCAAACGCTTGAATAAATGACCCATGTTTGTCTCCTGTGGTTGTGACTGGCATGTTCCCTTCAGGCTCTTCACGGGGCAATGACAATTCCAGTCAATTGGATTGGCTGAAAAATTCAAGCGCCAATGACCCCCCTATGCCCCACGCAGTGCCTTGTGCCTCTGGCCGGGCTGAGGTGGCGTCTCGGCCAGACCAGCAAAGCATTGGGCGTTGAGCATCCAGCGCCGGGCCACTTCGCCCTCGACCTGCAGCGTGGTGTCCAGCAAGTGCCGGGTTTGCGTCACGACTTGGGCAAAGTCAGTGGCCAAGCCGCGCACGACGCCGGACACACCCACCTCGCCAAAGGTCCACATCTCCCCCATTGGGCCGGTGAGCACCAAGTGCGGCAAGTGCGCCGGGGTGTCCCAGCCCCGCACTTGGTGACTCCAGCCGAAGGTGTTGACGCCCAGCACTACGATGTTCAGCAACCTAGCTGACTCAGGTCTGTCTCGCCCCCGCATGTCAAAAATGGCTTGCCCATGGGCCCAGGTCTCCATTTGCCGCGCCGTCAGCGAGGAGCGCACTGACATGGTCGGGCCCGCCCATTTAACTCGCTGCCTTGGATCCAGCAATTGCCAGCGATGGGCCATTCCGAGCGCAAAAGTGGCCCAGCGCTCAAGCAGCGCAGCACCGTTGCAATTGACCACAACTTGCTCGAAATCGCGCATGCTCAAGCCCCGACGGGCATGCGCACGGCCGGCCTCGAGCCGAGCCTGAAAAGCTGGTGGCGCATGCACCGCCCAATCGGCGGCCTCGTTCCAACAGTGCAGATGGCGCAGGATCTGATCGGGCGTCCATTGCTTGAATTGGGTCGGCTCAGACCAGGCCGCACCATCCAAGGCCTGCAGCAAGGCAGCCAGAACCTGAACTTCTTCAGCAAAGTCCTTCGTTTGTTTGATCATATTGCGTCCTCAAATTGACGGGAGAGCATTGGGCAGGTCGCCGCCCGGCCGGCTCGCAGGGGCGTGATATACGAGCCCTTCAAGCGGCGGTCGTCGAACAAGAATATGAGCAAATTTAGAAAAATCAATCAAGCTTGACTAAAAAAATGCGATGAATTCTTTTGTCACTTTCTGCCAATGCCTTTGAGGCTTGCAGCGATTGCGGTTGATCCGTATGCAAGGTGCAATCACCCCATAAGGACGGCCTGCGACCAGGCCGTGTCGATGGAGACAAAAGCATGTACCTCACCGCTGGTTTGCACCGCTCGCTGCAAAGACACCCCGACAAGATCGCCACCGTCACAGGCACGCGACGCCAGACCTACCGGCAAATGGTGGACCGCGTTGCCCGCACTGCTTCGGTTCTACGTGAGTTGGGCCTGCAACCGGGCGAGCGCTTGTCCGTGCTGGCTCTCAACAGCGATCGCATGATCGAGTTGTTACTGGCCGGGGCTTGGGCAGGCCTGGTGATCAACCCGATCAACACCCGCTGGACAGCCGCCGAAGTGGCCTACGCTCTGAACGACTGCGGCGCAAGTGCGCTGGCGGTTGACGACCACCTGATGGCCACCGCGCAAGCCATGACCGATGCTCTGCCAGCCTTGCGGCAGCGGATTTTCATTGGCGAAGTCCAGGCGCCATCGGGTTATTTGCCGCTGGAGGCGCATCTGGCTGCAACCGTACCCCTCGAAGATGTAAGAAGCGAGCCAGACACTTTGGCCGCCATCGTTTACACCGGGGGCACCACCGGCTTCCCCAAAGGCGTGATGTTGTCGCACGGCAACCTCTGGGCCTCGCTGGTGGGGCGCATGGCCGAGGTACGCAACCCGCCGCATTACGTCACCTTGCTCACCTCGCCCATGTTCCATGTGGCCGGGCTGGGTCGCATGTTGGGCCAGACGGTGGTTGGGGGTACTTGCGTGACGGTTCCGTCATTTCAACCCCAACCCGTGGTCGAGATCATGGCCCGCGAAGGCGTGAACGATCTGGTCATCGTGCCCAGCATGCTGCAAATGCTGCTCGACACCCCTGGTTTTGACCCCCAGAGCCTGCCGCGACTCGAACGCATCCTCTGGGGCGCGGCGCCCATCACGTTGCCGCTGCTCCGTCGCGCCCTGCAGGCTTTTCCCGATGTGGACTTCATTCATGTCTATGGCATGACCGAAACCTCTGCCGCCGTCTCGGCTCTGCCGATTTTGCGGGAAGCTGCATTTTTGAACAGCGAGCGCATCCGCTCGGCTGGTCAGGCCGGGGTGTCGGCCGAGATACGAATTGCTGATGAGCAAGGGCGCGAATTACCGCCTGGCACGCCCGGCGAAATTCTGGTGCGTGGCCCGGCGGTGATGCAAGGCTACTGGGGCCGCGAAGAAGACACCCGCAAGGCATTGGCAGACGGCTGGCTGCACACCGGAGACGGCGGCATGATGGACGCCCAAGGCTACCTCTACGTTGTAGACCGTATCAAAGACATGGTCATCACCGGTGGCGAAAACGTCTATCCGGCGGAAGTGGAAGGCACCATTACCAGCCACCCTGCGGTGTCGATGTGCGCTGTCATTGGTGTGCCCCACGAGAAATGGGGCGAGGCTGTACATGCCATTGTCGTGCTCAAGCCCGGTGCGCTGGCCAGCGCAGAAGAACTTTCGGCGCACTGTCACGCGTTAATCAGCGGCTTCAAGTGTCCCAAGAGTTACGAATTCCGCGACAGGCTACCTCTGACCGCAGCAGGCAAAGTTCAAAAAACCGAATTGCGCAAAATGGCAGCAGGGAAACGCACATGAACAGCCCGATACTGAACCGGCCGCCGCTGCAAGGGGTGCGCGTGCTCGACCTCACCCGCTTGCTGCCCGGCCCCATGTGCACCCTGCACCTGGCTGACCTGGGCGCCGACGTCATCAAGATTGAAGACTTGGGCGCGGGCGACTACACATCTCCTGCGGTGCGCGAAATGCTCAACCGCAACAAACGCGGCATGCGCCTGGACCTCAAGCACCCTGAAGGCGTGCAGCTTTTACTGAAGCTTTGCGAAACAGCAGACGTGCTGATCGAAGGCTTTCGTCCCGGCGTGATGGCCCGACTGGGCTTGGGTTACGACGTGGTGAGTGCACGCAGGCCAAATCTGGTTTATTGCAGCATCAGCGGCTACGGCCAAACTGGCCCGCTCAGCCAAAAGGCCGGCCACGACCTGAACTATTGCGGCTATGCCGGGGTGGCCGACCAAGTGGGCACGCCCGCAGGCGAGTTGGCACTGTCCAACCTGCCCATGGGCGACTTATTGGGTGGCACCATGCCCGCGGTGATGGGTATCTTGGCGGCCCTGTTTGACACTCAACGCACAGGCCATGGGCGCCACATTGATGTCGCCATTGCTGATGGCGTGCTGGCCCATGCGGTCATCCCACTGGCCGGGCTGCACAGTCGTGGCCGATTGCCCGCGCCCGGTGGCGATAAGCTGACCGGGGCACTGCCTTGCTACGGCCTGTATCCCACGCAAGACGGTCGATACTTGGCTGTAGGTGCTTTTGAGCACAAGTTCTGGGACACCTTTTGCACCCTGTTGGGTCGCCCGGATTTATCCGAGCACCACATCCCCAAAACGCAGGCCTTGAACGACTGGGTGCGGCGCGAAGTGACCCAGGCAATACAAGCCCACCCGCTGACCCACTGGACACAGGTGTTGGCAGGCGCTGACTGCTGCGTGACCCCCGTGCTCAAGCTAGACGAGGCGCAACAGCTACCCCACTTCCAGGACCGAGGCATGTGGGTGGCGGTGCAGACGGCACAGGGCGAAACCATGACGCAAATGGCCATGCCAGTGCAGATGACAGGTTACCGCTTTGAGGTGCAGCGCCCCGCGCCTCAGCCAGGCCAGCACACGCGCGAGCTGTTGACCGCTGCGGGACTTGATGACGCCGCGATTGAAGTTTTATTTCAACGCAAAGTCGTAAGATAGGGGTGACCTATTCCACCACCAGTCCATCTGTCCCTACCGCTTGCGACATGAACCGCACGCCAAGCGCCCCATTGACTCAGCACAGCATCCAACACACCGTCGCGGTTTACCAGGTCGTGCAGATGCTGATGGCCATCGAGGACGAAAACGCCCGCTCTGCCGTGCTGCGCCGTGCGGGCATCCTTCCCGGGCTGCTCGAGTCCAAGCTGGCACGTGTTACCCAGACCCAATTTGCGCACCTGATGACGGCGCTGGTACGTCACCACCGCGACGAATTTTGGGGCTTAAGCACCACCGCGCTGCCTTTGGGCTCATTTGCCATGGGCTGCCGCATGCTGGTGGGTCACCGCAAGCTGGGCGAAGCACTGCGTGCCGGGCTGCGTTACTACCACGCACTGCTGCCCGACTTTGTGCCAC
>ERZ1034365.724-NODE-724-length-17906-cov-2.677380_pt1 | contig 17906 bp, 18 predicted proteins | sample MGYA00520615_ERZ1034365 | MGnify/ENA primary metagenome ERZ1034365 (study PRJEB33736, sample SAMEA104284505) | Azolla filiculoides | biome: Urban; feature: Water surface; material: Ditch water | place: Netherlands | collected 2015-10-28 | depth 0-0.1 m ... | reverse complement strand
ACTATGTTGGTATCTTGAGCAAATCTCATCTCACCTACGTTAGGAGGATTTGTTACTTTAGATCTGTCATTGATTTTTGTAGTTGGATTGAATACTGCATTATCTTTCGAGAATGGCTGGTCTGCTGGTCTGAAAAAGTCATAAGCCATACTAGCAGATCCTAACGCATTTACTGTCGAATCTGCTTGAACTAGTGTAGAATTTTTGCCTTGTGTAAGTTTTAATTTTGCTGATATTGAACTGCTAGCTGTCGACGAAGCTGTTGCTGTTTTTTCTTCAGATCCGCTACTACCGTCTCCGGTTTTAGGATCAATCGGAAAGTATATTAAAATTTGATCCGGAGTTTTATTTTCTCGTTTAGCAGCTTCAATTAATCTATCGCTCAGTACTTTTTGCAAACTCTTGTCACCTGTTTGCAAAATCTCTTGAACAGTCGAGCCTGCTATCGAAATATCAGTTTTTAGAGTTGCATTAGAAGATGAAAAAGCAGAATGATTATACATTAGCCCTTCTATCTCATAAACTGCCCCTTTACCTGTCACCGACATGTTGATATTAGACATCATAATAGTAAAGTGGCGTGTTGTTTTTTCTATCGCCATTGCGTCAGCACTAACGCCCTGCATATCACCGCTAATGTGCCCTATAAACTCGATAGTAAGCAAATATGTTGCTTCAGTGTAAACAGAGTATCCACACATAGATGCCGCTACTTCAATTGCTTGAAAAAACAAGCCCATACTATATGGCTCGATTACTTTAAATTTTGCTGTTACACTTTCTGTATTACCAGTTTCTCTATTGGATTTAACTAATCCAGTAACATGTAAATCTTCCATATAGAAATCATACTTTCCATACTCAGTTGAAATACGGTTGTTAGGTTGACCACTACCACTTCTAAAAATTATTTGTCCAAGATCGCCTGCTTTATAGCTAGAATCCGGAGAGTTATAGCTTTCAGGAGGTATTATACTAAGAGTTGTTATGTAATTGTAACTTGCATAATTATGAAGTATATTAGAAAAAGGCGGTTTAGATGGGATATTAATCTTTGTTATTTCAGAAGATTTAAACCCGGATATATTTCCTAAACTTACTAAATTACTAGCTGCATTCGACGCTGCACCTACCGCAGCAGATGCTTGTCCTGCCGCAATAGAGTTAATAGATGTAGAAAGATTAGATACTCCGCTTTGTGCAAGCTTTGCAATTTCGTCTGCTTTTGCTGTTGCTGCATTTATTCCGTTACTAACTACTGCCGTAGCATTTGAAACTACTTTATTAACAGCAGCCGATGCATTAGTTGCAGCGTCAGATACCGCACCTGTTATACTATCCATCAATCCCATATTATAATCCTAATATTTTCTTTAGTCCGTCTTTTTTAGGAAGATATATTTCAACACCCGGAATAAAATCATAAATTGGATCATGAATTTTATCCAAATTACGTTGCATAAACACCCACCACAACTTAGGAGTGCCGTACATATCAAATGCTAACAAATCCGGACGGTAAGTGTATTGCGATTCTATTGCATAAATCGGATCATCTGCTTCTGCTGCAACAGGGCGAATACGAAATATATCTAAGTAATTCTGAGTAATAGGAGTCGATGCCCACGGGCTAGTATTATTATATTGTGCCATTAAATGTATCCTCCAGACCCGCCAACATATCCACCATTTACAAATGTCTTTAAACTAAACTGTCTAACAGCTTCTCTACTATATATCGGCTGAACAGTCACTGATATGTTACTTTTTGTAGGAACATGAGTTGCGCTAGTTGTTGATGTAAAGGATCCGCCACCTAGTGCCGCTTTTGCAGCACCTGCTGCATTTCCAGCGCCGCTAAGAGACTTTCCTAAAGAACTAACCATGTTTAATGCACCGGCTGCTGCACCTACGGCTGCTGCACCTTTACCTAAAGAACTTGCTAATTTTGCTCCACCTACTGCACCTGCAAGGCCTGCTGCACCTGCTAGCAATCCGGCTGCGGCGCCGAGTCCAGAACTACTACCGGCTCCGCCACCTCCGCCGCCTGTTGCGGCTGCTGGAGAACTATATTCTGGCGTACCAACTGTAGTCGCAATATAGTTAACATCAGGAGGTAACTCTATATTAAAAGATTTAATTACTACAGGTACATTTTTAAAAACATGGTCTCCATATCCGTTTAAATATAGGATGGGCGGAGGACTTCCTTGGAAATCTGTATCACCTGTGTACATTTTAGTAGCAGATCTTAAAAAATGCAAGGCTGCTATCCAATATTGTGCTTGTACATAATCCTCTACATTAAAAGGACCCGATATAGTGATAGCTTCTGCTTTACTATTCTGATATGCAAGGTATTGATAGTTTTGATGTGTTATTGCTAATTCGTCATATTGTGCAGAATGCTGAATTGAAATAGATGGAGTATATGGAAATACTAATCCTCCAGCAGATACTAGCGGTTTTAAAATAGGACTTTTTTCAAAGAAATTTGGAGGCAATGATAAACGAACCCGCCAGTCGGCCGAATTTCCTGTTCCACCGAACGAAACTTTCGTCATTGCGGATGCACCGCCGGGTGTATTCGGTACGTTCATGCTTCGCAACGACGACAGTAATGCTGACGGATTTGATAAAGAGTTTAAGGCGCCAGCTACTTTGCTTACGGTGCCAGCAACGCCTTGCAAGGAAGATTTTGCCGAGTCTATCCCTGCTGATATGTCGTCGAATAATGCCATTATTGGCTCCTTTTGATACTATATTTAGTTGACAAAATTATGTACATAGTTTATTATACGCATACGAGGAACCTCATGACTAAAGTAAATTACCTAAACAACAAAGACTTACTAGAAGAAATTCACAAATCAAAAAGCACATACTGTTCATTTGCTCAAAAAGAATTTCACCAATACGATTTGATTTTGCCCAGCGTTGACAAAATCAACATTAGAACAATAGCAGAAGCAAAACGCAACCAAGCAAAAAGACTAGGACAAAAGGCATACGAAGCACGAAAAGCTGCCGGAGAAAAAGTTAAGCTCGCAGAATGTGAAGTTGATTACAAAAAGATTGCAAAGACTGACATCATTTTTAGAGTTATGACTTTTGATCATATCCCTTTAAACTCCACCCGTAAGAAAAATCCAAAAACTGTTGCAGATCACCGCGACAAAGTTAACTTTCCGCCTTTCCAACATTGGAAGTATGACGAAAACGATATCTTAATATGCGTAGGGAAAAGTCACTGGAAAGGTGATTTAGAAACCGGATCGTTTAATAAGGATCACGGACAAATTACAAATACGCTAGCCAGGATGTATATCAAGCTATGCGAACGATATGCAACTCGAGGAAATGTTCGAGGGTACACTTATAACGACGAAATGCGAGGGCAAGCAATTCTACAGCTAACGCAAATTGGATTGCAATTTGATGAATCTAAATCAAATAATCCATTCGCGTATTTTACCGCAGCCGTTACAAATAGCTTTGTTCGAATTATTAACATAGAAAAGCGCAATCAAGTTATTCGAGACGACTTGCTGGAAATTAACGGCATGAACCCAAGTTATACTAGAACTGGAGAGGGCGAATATGCTGCTGCTGTAAATCGATTCAACAATGAAGAATGAAAATCGATTTAAGCGATCCGCGTGTAGAAGAAGCATTTGCCTTGTTAAAAGCACGGCATAATGAATACGATAAGATTAAATTTGCAATGATATTTGAAGAAGTGTATCATTGCAAAGTAGTAGCAGACCCGACTGATGTTTTTTGCCTTAACGGATGGTTAGAAATTCCGGACGAAAAATATCAGAATTGGTTTGTTCTACAGTTTGGAGCATAATTTGAGTAACCTTTTTAAGAAAGCAGCACTATTCACCGATATTCATTTTGGTTTAAAAAGTAACAGTGCCGTTCACAACCAAGACTGCGAAGACTTTGTTGATTGGTATATTGCGAAAGCTAAAGAAGAAGGATGCGATACCGGCATCTTTCTAGGAGACTGGCATCACAATCGCAATACACTAAACATAACAACAATGGATTACAGCTTACGTTCTTTGGAAAAGCTAGGTAAAGCGTTTGATCAGTTTTACTTCTTTCCAGGAAATCATGACTTGTATTACAAAGACAAGCGAGATATACATTCAGCAGAATTTGGCAAATATATTCCTGGCATTACCGTTCTGTCCAAGCCCACTACCGTCGGAGACACATTGTTGTGCCCATGGTTAGTGGGTGATGAATGGAAGATTTTACAAAAATCAAAAAGTCGTTATGTGTTCGGACACTTTGAACTTCCGCATTTCTTTATGAATGCAATGGTTCAAATGCCAGACCATGGCGAGATTCAGCTTGAGCATTTTGATAAGTTTGAATATGGATTTAGTGGACACTTCCATAAACGTCAGCAAAGACAAAATATGGTGTACATTGGAAATGCATTCCCGCATAACTATTCCGATGCATGGGACGATGAACGTGGGATGACTGTATTTGAATGGGGTAGTAGTCCAAAATATATTAGTTGGGACCGTCAACCTACATTTAGAACTGTAAAACTCAGTCAATTAATCGATGAAGCAGATACGTTAATACTACCAAAACAGCATTTGAGAGTAGGCTTGGATATAGATATCTCATTCGAAGAAGCTAGTTTTATTAAAGAAAAGTTCATGGAAGATTATGATATCCGAGAACTAACTCTAATTCCTGAAAAGAAAGAAATCGAAGTTAACAAGGAAATAGATACCTCAGCATTTGAATCGATTGATCAAATTGTTAGTTCTCAAATTGTTAACATACAGAGCGAATCTTACGATGCTAAAATACTACTAAACATTTATAACGGACTATGATAAGAATAAAAGATTTAACCGTGAAGAATTTCATGAGTGTCGGTAATCAAACACAAGCCGTAGACTTTGGACGAGAAAAATTAACACTAGTTTTAGGTGAGAATTTGGACCAAGGCGGTGACGACTCAGGATCTCGAAACGGTACTGGAAAAACTACCATTATTAATGCATTGAGTTTTGCATTATACGGGAACGCACTTACTAACATTAAAAAAGATAACTTGATTAATAAAATCAATGGAAAAAATATGTTAGTAACTCTTACGTTCGAAAAAGATAGTGTAAACTATCGTATTGAACGTGGGAGGAAGCCTGCTGTAATGAAGTTCTATGTCAACGACGAAGAACAAGTTGAACAAACAGATGACAGCCAAGGCGATATGCGTGAAACTCAAAAAGATCTTACGCACTTAATCGGTATGAGTCATGATATGTTTAAGCATATTGTAGCATTAAACACTTATACAGAACCGTTTTTGTCGATGCGTGCTAACGATCAGCGGGTTATCATTGAGCAATTACTTGGCATCACCTTACTCTCTGAAAAAGCAGAAACTCTTAAAGAGCAAGTTCGTATCACTAAAGACGGAATTGTTCAAGAGACTGCGAATATCGAAGCTGCAAAGAAATCTAACGAAAAGATTCAACAAAGCATCAATACTTTAATCACACGGCAAAAAGCATGGATCGCTCAACAGCAAATTGACTTAGCTAAACTAGCAGATAATATAGACGAGCTACAAGGTGTTAATATCGAAAATGAATTAGCACAACATGCAAAATTAAAAGTTTACGATGAATTAGCTGCAAAAATTAAAAGCTTAGGTAAAGAGAAAGCAACTCTCGAATCTGCTTTAATCCAAGCAGAGAAAGCCGTGAGCAAATATAGCAAAGAACTTCGTCAATTAGAAGATAACAAATGTCCTGCGTGTGATCAACATTTACAGGACCATAAACACGGCGAAATGAAGGCACTTGCACAAAAACATTTCGAAGAAGCAGAAATATATCTTACTAAAATTGCAGCAGATCTTTCAAAAATAATTAGTGATTTAGACGAGATAGGCGATATAAACGGTAGGCCAAACACTTACTACGATACGCTAGAAGAGGCGTTAAAACACCAAAATAATTTATCAAGTTACGAGCAAGCACTAATAAACAAAGCCGCGGATACTGATCCATATCAGGAACAAATAGATGATTTGAACAATACTGCAATTCAAGAGATATCCTGGGACAACATAAATGCGTTGACTTCTGTTAAAGATCATCAAGAATTCTTATTAAAATTATTAACTAATAAGGATAGTTTTATCCGTAAGAAAATTATTGACCAGAACTTAGCATACTTGAATAATCGTCTAACTTATTATCTTGATAAAATGGGATTGCCCCATCAAGTATCATTTCAAAATGATTTAACTGTTGAAATTACGCAACTAGGACAAGATCTTGACTTTGACAACTTATCCAGAGGAGAACGTAACCGATTGATTCTTGGACTGTCGTGGGCATTTAGAGATGTTTGGGAAAGTTTATATCAAGCTATTAACTTATTGTTTATCGACGAATTAATAGATAACGGATTAGATGCCGCTGGTGTAGAAAATGCACTAGGTGTTCTTAAGAAGATGGGCCGCGAACGTAATAAGAATGTGTACTTAATTTCACACAAAGACGAACTTGTTGGACGAGTTAATAATGTATTGAAAGTAATTAAAGAGAACGGATTTACTTCATACGATAATTCTTTAGAATACCACGAATGACCGACAAAACTACACACGATTTAATCATAGAAGAGCTTCGTGCGTATTTCGAAGCCCATTTAGCATGGGAGGCTAAGAACACCCATACTGCTGCTACCAAAGCAAGGGCCGCACTTTCCGAAGTGCGGCGTTTGTGCAGAATACGTCGCGATGAAATACAAGAGATTAGAAAACAAAAACCAAAAGCTGCGTATACGTTCACTGACGAGCAAAGAGAGAATCTCGCAAATCGTAGAAAATAGGCAAATTCACATTCACATTTACAGGCACATATGATAGCATTAGCTAATTAGTTAATGCAATGGACTTATCAAGATACACCTGTCGACCAACTTCCCGAAGACTGCGTAGGATTCGTGTATCTGATAACCAACATCATCACAGGCAAAAAATATATAGGCAAGAAACTTGCGAAGTTCGCTAAGACAACTACTAAAACAGTTACATTGAAAAACGGTACCAAGAAAAAGAAAAAAATTAGAAGCAAAGTCGATTCTGACTGGCGCGAGTACTACGGTTCAAGCGATGCTCTAACTAAAGATATAGACACACTAGGCAAAGACAACTTCAAACGCGAAATCCTATTTTATTGCAAATCTAAGGCCGAATGCTCCTACATAGAAGCAAGAGAACAATTCACTCATAAAGTACTAGAATCACACGATTATTATAACGGACACATTGCAGTCCGTGTACACGGCTCACATATCCTCAAAAAAACATAACACAGGCACATTAAGCAGTTTAAGCTAGCACCGGCTAACCTCGGGTGTACGAACAGAAGTGAAGGGTAAGAATATACCTGGACCGTAAATCCTCTAGCTGCAAGAGGTACTTAGCAACTATCCTTTACAGGACGACGACGGAATATGCCTTCATACAATTCGTTTTGCTATTTGAACAGTATAAAATAAAAGGCTAAAAGATGAGGACTTAACAAGATTCCTCAATGTTATACAGCATGTTAGCGTATGTTTGTATAATTGCCGTCGTATCCAAGACGGAACGAGCAGGTACCGGACGACCGCCTGCGTATAGTGTGTGATTTAATACACTTGCTAGTTCTAACGCTAAGTGACTGCGCTACTCAGATAATGCCCAGTTTTTTTTGGCCCGGAGACGGGCTAAGTGTGACCACTTAATCTAGATAATATTAAATACTGCTTCGCAGCAATAAGCTTTCTATAATTCATATGTCTTATGAAATTAAAGTAGTTCGAGCGATAGCGAAGAACAGCTGAACGTGTTCAGCTTTAATAAATACGACATAGAGGATACATCATGAAAATATTTGATATTATAGCAGAAGAAAACATTACAGAAGCTCCTATGGGTTTTATGAAAACTATTGGCAATAAAATAGCGAGTAAAATGCCTGGAAGTACTGGTGCTGCTGCATCTGGTAGATTAGATACTGGAAAAATTGCAAATCAACTTCACGTTGACTTAGCAAATTATTTAGGTAAAACTGGTCAAGAGCCTGATGCAGAAACTATTATATCATTTCTTCAATCGAAGGGATATCCGACTACTGCTGCACAAAAATTAGTTCCTGCTACTCCGCAAGCAAGTACTACTCAAACACCTGCAACGCCAACTGCAACACCTGCTACTCCGCAAGCAAGTACTACTCAAACACCTGCAACGCCGGCTTCTGCTCCAAAAGCAACTAGTTATAGCAGCGGTGCTTACAAAATGCCTTCTAGTACTGGAACAATTCCATCTACTAAGAGTCCAGTAACTTCTACAACAACACCAACCGCTGCAAAGCCGACTACCGCAGCACAAGCAGAAGTTGACCCAGCTAAAGCGGCTGCTGATAAACGAGCCGCAGCACAAGCAGCCGCTACTCAAGCTGCTAGAGCTCAAATGGGTGCAAGCGGTCCAGTTGCGAAACCTGCTGAACCTGCGCCAGTTGATTACGACGTTCCAGCATGGCAACGAAAAGGTATGGCTGCACCTGACATGCCAGCAATTAAAAAGAATTCAAAAGGCCAATACTTGAATCAAAACGGAACTTTCATGAAGCGTCCTATCAACGCAAAGAAAGAATCGATGTATGAAGCAGCATTACCAAAAGCTGTAGTTGATAAGATGTTATTAGCTGCTGCACAAGAAGCAGCAAGAACTGGTTCTGTTCCAGCACAAGCAGCTCAACCTGCTGCAACATCGGCTCCTGCTGCGCCTGCACAAAGTACACCAGCTGCTCCAAGTTCGGGTCAAGGCCAACCTCCTGCTGCACAAGGTGCTCCTTCTGGAGACCAAGGTGGCGCTGCATCTGCGTTTCGTAAAGGTATGGGTGCTGGATCTAAAAATACACCAGCAAGTAATGCTACATTAGCTGAAAAATTATCTTTACAGCAAGTTCAAGAAGCTGCAATGGCACTTGACCCAGCTGATCAAAAGAAACTATTGCAGTTCCTTTCGACTAACGTAGCTTAAAAGAACGGAAGTCCTGACTTCTTAACGGTTTCGAAATTGTCCGCAACAATTTCTGAAATGATAGCCCGTTCATCCGGGCTAAGATTCATTGCTTCAGCAAAGCTGATACCACCACGCATATACCATACTGATTTTAAAGCTTCGTGCTTAATCGCTTTAATTTCTTTGTCAAAGGCTTCTGATAGCGCGATAATCTGTTCAATACTTAGATTCAGAAGCCTTTTCCGAAAAAATCACTCTGATCCAATGTTAATGTCATATTGTATTTGTGATGACATTCAGTACACTCTGATTCAACTGGCGGCATAATCGATGCTTTCTTACTAGACTCGATTGCTTTATTGATTTCTGTAAAGATTTTCTTATCAGTATTTCGTAAAAATTCTTCAATAAACAATTTATCATCGGTTTTGCCAGCAGACGTTTCTACAGACACAATGCTCTGTGATACTGTTGAAAATGTTAAATCGGTTAACTTAACAAAGCTGTCTTGGAATAGTTTGATTTTTTCTTCATCAGGAATCGAAGTATCGTTAACTATTGAAAATATTCGTTGATGTTCGAATACCTTTAAAGAAGCTTTAGTTAGTTCGTCGTAAGTTAGTGGACGCACTTTAACAAGAATAGTATCATCGATTAAGATGTCTGTATTAAACTTAATATTTCTAAAGTTGTCCAATGCTAGGCGCAAATCTAAAGTAAAATCGTCAACATGTTGGCAATTTGGACAAGTAGAAGTTACCTCCATTTCGTGTCCATACGTTGCAATTCTGATAGCTGCTAACACGGCATCGACGTCAATGCTTGGCATCGCCCACGGATTTTTAATATTCGGAATACAACTTCTGATAACTTCTACAGTAGATGTTCCATTCATTAATGCATCAGGAGTTTTGAACATCAACTCGTCTCTAGCAGTCATTGCATAGACTGGAATTTCTCCAGTTTGAGTGAACTCTAATGCTCCTGGTGGATAAAATGTACCGTTACTAGGTAACGTAATGTAAATCTTGGGCTGTCTAAAGAATCCTGCAAGGGGATTTTGTTTCTTTTCAATTTCTGACATGAGTTTTCAAACCTATAAATATTAGTGTGCTCGTATATTTATATTAGCACTTAACTGGGTATTTATAATATGGCATCAAGAGTAGAGATAGTCACAGGTTCGTTGAAAGGCAGCATAATTGACAATGCAGCAAGCGAAGCCACGCTACAAGAAATTCTAGACATAATGAAAAAGATGGAAGCCAAAGTCGGCACCGGCGGTGGCGGATCCAGTGGTGGATCTAGTAGTGGGTCTAGTACTGCTTCGAATTCTAATGCTAGTAATCCTGCTGCTACGGCTCTTATGGCAGGATTTGCTCAAACACTTGGAGCAATGGCCAATGCCTTAAAAGGTACTACCACTTTATTAATGCAAGGGCAAAGTGATTTAAGCAAATATTCAGGAGCATTAACTGAAGCAGCTTCTCACTTACCTATAGTCGGCGGCTTATTAGGAACATTAGGCAGTGTTGTTACAACAGTTATAGCAAATTTTGAAAACTGGAATAAAACTTTAAAAAACTTGAGCGAAAACGGAGCAAGTTTTAACAATAATATTTTGGAAATGCGTGTTGCCGCAGCGCAAACAAATCTTTCACTTGAACAATTTGCTTCGTTAGTTAAGGATAATTCTGCAGGTTTTGCAGCACTTGGCGGAACTGTAACACAAGGTGCACATATATTTTCAAAAATGTCTAACGAGTTATTACAGCCAGGCGGGCTGGGCGGCACCTTGATGAATATGGGTATGTCTGTAGAAAGTATTAACTCTGGACTGGCAAAATACCTTAGTACAACAATGCGCGGCACTCAAGTGACGGCTGCTGATACTGCGAAGATGACTTCATTATATGCAGACTATGCAACTAATCTTGACAAAATATCAAAGATTACCGGCGAAGAAAAATCCGCACTAGAAGCAAAAACTCAAGCTGTTAAAAACGATGCAATGTGGCAGGCAAAGCTGGCCGGAGCAACTCCGGAAATGAAAGCCAAGATGGAAGCAGCATTGACGCAATATTCTGCCATTTATGGAACAAAAGGCGCCCAGGCATTTAAAGAATTAACTCTAACTGGCCAAGTTGTATCTAAAGATTCTCGTATGCTTGCTTCTGTATTTCCTGAAATGACTAAGGGAATGAAGTCATCCATTGAAATGGCAAAGAATAATGATGTCGTTGAACAACAAATGACTGACCACTTATCTAAGCGACGTTCAGTCGAAATTGCAGATATATCTACTCGCACTAAAAAGTTAGAAGGTTCATTTGCAGCCGGTGCAGCCGGTATAGGAGGCGCAGCTAGTGACGCCGCGGCTGTTGCAAGTGATGCAATCATCTCAGCAACCAAGTATGGTTCAAAGATGGGTGAGCTAACGGCCAAAGAAGTAGCAAATAAAGATGCAGCGGCAGTAGCTGAACAAAAGAAAATCAATGCTATAACACAAATTTTAGATCAGTTTAGTTTAGGAATGAAAAATCTATACAACACGATATTATCTTCGTTATTAACTGGATTTGACAAATTCTTGACATCTTTTAATATCGTTAGTGTTAAACTAAGTGCATCATTTCAAGAAATTATCGATGGAGTAGATCCATTATTAGACAAGTTAGCAAAGGGGTTTAATGTTTTAAGCGATTTCATCGAAGATAACATATCTCCGGCATTTGATATACTAGAAGGTGCATTAACATCTGTAACTAATTTCGTTTCTGATAACTTAACACCTATCTTAATAGGATTAGGAGTTGCAGTTGCCGGCCCGGTTATGGGTGCAATTGGCACGCTAATTGCAGCAACACTATCTCAAGTGGTTGCATTTGGAGGATTATTAATTGGAGTTATTTCTGTAGCCGCTCCCTTTATTGCTGTTGCAGCGGCAGTTGCTGGCGCGGTAATTTTATTTAAGAAATTTGGCGGAGATATGGAAGTACTGTCAGATGGATTTAAGTGGCTATGGAGCTACGTTGAAGATTTTGGTAACGGCATAATGTTAGTTTACCATAAGTTAATGGACAAACTCACTGTTGGTAATGCACACGCTAAAGACGCAGAAGAATTAGAGAAAAAGTTATCTGGAAATAAACAAAAGCGTGATGAACTTGAAACCGGCATGCAAAAGCGAATGGCAGATAATCGTGCAAAACAAGCAGAAGAAGATAAAAAAGTAGCTGAAGAACGGGCTAACAGAGATAAAGCTAATTCAGCAGAACGCGAAGAACGAGCAAAAAGTAAAGCTTCTCGTAGAGAAGCTCGCGATAGTAAGCACGTGAAGGTCGTCCTATTAAAATTGACAATAACACAATCGCTGGAGCTAAATTTTCGGCTAATGCCAGAATTCACGCCTCTATATTGTCGTTGTATGACAGTATGCGTTTGAAAGAACCTAAAATTGCTGGAGCCAATGCAAGTTGGGCTGATGTTAATTCTAAGATTGCATCAAGCATTGTAGAAGCAAAAGCAAAAGGAGCAACGACTGACATTCCGTCTACTGCTAAAGCAGCAGCAGAAGCAAAAGCAACTCCACTACCTGGCGGAGTTAAAGGATTGTTAGAGCAAATATCGAGAGGTGAAGGCACGTCTGATGCTGCTGCAAAAAAGAAAGGATTAGCATCTGGTTACGATGTTTCTTTAGGATACGGCGCATATGGCGGCGGACCGAAAAAAGCATTGAGCGAAATGACAATGGCTGAAGTTAAAGAATATCAAAAAGCAATGCTTGCTGATCCGAAAAATAAAATGAATTCAAGTGCTGTCGGAAAGTATCAACTTATTAGCGGCACTTTGAAAGAGCTTCAAAAAGAATTAGGATTAAAAGATACTGACAAATTTGATGCATCGACGCAAGATAAAATGGGCGAAGCTCTTTTAAAACGTCGCGGATTGGACAAATATACAAGCGGAAAAATTAGCGCCGAAAAGTTCCAACTAGGTCTTTCACAAGAATGGGCATCTGTTGCAGATCCTCGTACTGGTAACGGGTACTATGCTGGCCAAAGAACAGCGCACACTACTGATGCAATGGCAAAAGCAGCATTTGCTGGACTGTCAGGTTCTACTCCTACTCAGACAGCAACTCCAGTTCAACAGACTCGCCCGCAGGAAGTTCCAACTGCGGTAGCAAGCACGAAAGCACCTCCGGTATCGCCGTTACCATCGCATGAAAATTTAAACAAACAAATAGAAGCAGCAAGAGAAGCAGTTGCAGCTAAACAACGTGCTGAAAAAGCACGCCAAGAAGCAAAGGCAGCAAGTGGCGAAACAAAAACTGCTGATGCTGGTCCTGCTAAAAAAGAAACGTCCTTAAGTGATGTAGTTGATGAGTTACATCAGTTAAATACAAAGATAACAAGCTTACTAACTCAGCACGAAGAGATAGGACAAGCACAGATTAAAGCATCTAAAAGCAACAATCAGAACATATTCGCGAGAGCATAAATGAGTTGGAAAAAATATTTTACACCTGTATCCGTTGACGGTACATCCGGGACATTTAGTCCTATAAACGGCGCAGGATCTAAACCAGGCCCTGCTCGTTCAAACTATTCATCATATCTGCCAGACGTGTATACTGGTGCTCCTAACCGTGTGGAGCGTTATTTGCAATATGATACTATGGATATGGACAGTGAAGTTAACGCTGCCTTGGATATCATCGCGGAATTTTGCTCTCAGAAAAATAGAGAAAACCAAACGCCTTTCCATCTATATTTTAAGAGCAAAGCAACCAATTCTGAAGTTTCTATTCTTCGAGAATATCTCCAACAATGGAGCAAACTACAAAAGTTTGAAACTCGTATTTTTAGAATTGTTCGTAACGTGTTCAAATACGGCGATGCTATATTCATTCGTGATCCTGAAACACAAAAGTGGACTTATATAGACCCTACAAAACTAGTAAAAGTTATTGTAAACGAAAGCGAAGGTAAAGAACCTGAACAATATGTAATTAGAGATTTAAGTCCTAATTTTCTTTATTTAATTGTTACTGATCGACTTACGTTGCAGGCGGCGCAGCGGCTCGAGGAATGATGGGTGCTTATCCAGCTAATCCGTCATCGACCGGTTCTAGATTTGCAAACGGCCAAAATGAAGTTGCGATAGATGCAAAGCATGTAATTCATTTAAGTTTGTCAGAAGGGTTAGACAATAACTTTCCATTTGGAAGTAGCCTTCTTGAAAACGTGTTTAAAGTTTTTAAACAAAAAGAACTACTTGAAGATGCTATTATCATTTATCGTGTGCAGCGAGCACCGGAACGTCGGGTGTTTTATATCGACGTGGGTAACATGCCAAGTCACTTGGCCATGAGCTTTGTAGAACGAGTAAAAAATGAAATCCATCAAAGGCGGATTCCGTCAGCAACTGGCGGCGGTACTAATGTTATTGACAGCGCATACAATCCTTTATCTATTAATGAAGATTACTTCTTCCCACAAACAGCAGAAGGTCGCGGCTCTAAGGTAGACACATTACCTGGCGGTACTAATTTAGGTGAAATAGATGACTTAAAATTCTTCACTAATAAGTTATTCCGTGGTTTACGTATTCCGAGTAGTTATTTGCCTACCGGCGCAGACGATAGTGCAGCACAATATAACGACGGCCGTGTAGGAACTGCATACATTCAAGAATTGAGATTCAATAACTACTGCCAGAGACTGCAAAGGTTAATGCAAGATGTGTTTGATCAAGAGTTTAAACTATATCTATACGATAGAGGAGTAAACATTGATACTGCATTATTTGACTTACAGTTTGAACCACCACAAAACTTTGCAACATATCGTCAAGCTGAATTAGACAATCAGCGTGCACCAACATTCCAAACAATGTCGCAAGTTCCATTCATGAGTAAACGTTTTGCATTAAAGAGATTCTTAGGAATGTCTGATGAAGAAATGGCTGAAAATGAAAAGCTATGGGCTGAAGAAAACGGTAAAGGTGCAACGATACCTACTGATAGTTCCGGTGAACTTCGTGGAGTTGGTATTAGTCAAGCTGGTATTACATCCGATTTATCTACTGCTACAGATGTTGAAGCACCTGAAGGTATGGATTTAGGTGGCGCTCCAGGAGCACCTCCCGCAGCAGGAGCAGCGCCTCCCGCAACTCCTCCGGTAGCATAAATAATATTATCATGATATTACGCGAACTATTTTCTATGGACAACGATGCTAAAGCTGTGTCAACAGACATGCAGTATTCGCCTGACCATGACACTACGGCAGTTAAACGAGATGACACTCGTAAGACGAGATTAACTTTAAAACAAATTAATCATTTAAGAAAGACATCTGAATCTCATATATTAGAGCAAGAAAAGGAATTGGAGTTTGTACAATCGATGTATATGACTCCGCCGGAAGCTCCAGCAATGTAATTGATGAAAAGTTTTGTATTAGGCAACGGCAGGAGTCGGCTGAATGCATCTTTAAATGAACTAAAGTCGTATGGAGCAACTTACGGATGTAATGCAATATACCGAGAATTTGATCCAGATTATCTAATAGCCGTAGATGCTAAAATGATTTTAGAAATTGACGCCGTTCAATATCAACAAAAACGGCCTGTTTGGACTAACCCAAACAAAGAAACTCGAAATTGTTCGGGTTTAAATTACTTCACTCCTAGTCTTGGATGGAGCTCAGGCCCTAGCGCCCTCCATCTTGCGTCATTACACAATCCCAAAGAGATATATATGTTAGGGTTCGATTATGTGGGACGTAATGGTTTAATCAATAATGTGTATGCTGACACAGATAATTATAAAAAATCATCTGATATAGCAACATACTATGGTAACTGGAAAGACCAGACTGAGCAAGTAATAAGAAAGAATATTCATATCTCGTACTACAGAGTAGTCGATGATCATAATTATTACAGTTTAGATTGGAACTATGTAAATTTTACAGAAATTACATACACAGAATTTAACGAAAAGAAAGCAAAGTGGTAAAAACGTTTAAAAACCACCATTATCCAGGTATTTTTATTCTAAAGTGTAAATATACTTGACAGCCTTACAACTTACAGGAGATGGACATGACTGATCGATCAAAGTTCGAGCAGATGCTCGAGTATCTAATTTCGGAAGAACAAGACAAAGCACGCGACCTATTTCACCAAATCGTGGTAGAAAAATCTCGCGAGATTTATGAAAACATTTTAGCTGAAGATTTTGACAGCATTGAGGAGTCTGATGAAGAAGAAGACGACGAAGAAGCTGTAGAAGAAAACTTCGGGTTTGCTGAAGCAGACGACGAAGGCGAAATTGGCGGCGACCAAACTGATGACTTCATTGGCGATGTAGAAGCTGGTGACGAAGACGGTGAAGATTCCTTCGGCGGCGACGAAGCAGAAGAAGGCGATTTAGAAGATCGCGTAGTTGATCTAGAAGATGCTCTAGACGACCTAAAAGCAGAGTTCGAAGCACTACTTGCTGACGAACAAGGCGAAGAAGAACATAACGACGGCGAAAATGATCCTGCCTTTGGCGGAGAAGAAGATCAGTTCGGCGGAGAAGAAGAACAAGAAGAATCTTTTATGCGTGAATACGTAGAAAAGGTTACTGCTCCTAAGCACGGTGATGACGGCGTAAATGCTAAGTCTATCGTAGCCGGTAAGAACGATATGGGTGGCACAACTGCTAACCTACGTGGCGGCGAAGCTAAGGGCGAAGGCACTAAAGGTGGACTATTAAACCCGTCTACTAAAGAAGAAAATTTCGGTAACGTAAATGTTCCTGGCGGCAATGCTGGTAAGACAGCATTTAAGACAAAGCAACCTGGACATGGAGCTGAAAAGAAAGGATCTGGCGATAACGGCGACAAGAGCGCAGGTAGCCCGATCAACGGCGTAAAAAGCCGCGCTAAGTAAGGTTAAACGATGAACTATCTTCGCGAAAACCTGAGTTTTGATCAAGCAAGAATGGTCGTTGAATCCGACGGCCATGAAGGCAAGAACCTTTATATGAAGGGCATTTGCATTCAAGGCGGTGTACGGAATCAAAATCAGCGTGTTTATCCTGTTAATGAGATTGGCCGGGCTGTCAAAACCCTGAACGATCAAATTGCTGGTGGATATTCAGTTCTAGGCGAAGTTGATCATCCAGACGACCTAAAGATTAACCTTGACCGCGTAAGCCATATGATCACAGAAATGTGGATGGATGGCCCAAACGGTTATGGCAAAATGAAGATACTTCCTACACCAATGGGTCAGCTAGTTAAAACTATGCTTGAGTCCGGTGTAAAATTAGGAGTATCAAGCCGCGGATCTGGAAACGTTAAAGAAGACGGGTCCGGTGAAGTATCGGATTTCGAGATTATCACAGTTGATGTGGTAGCTCAACCAAGTGCACCTGGAGCATATCCTACACCAATTTATGAACACCTGATGAATACTCGCGGTGGTTATAATTCCTTACGCATAGCGCAAGAGGTAAAAGGCGATCCTAAGGCGCAAATGTATCTTAAAGAGAGCCTATTAGGAATAATAGGCAAACTCCAATAAAGGGGAAAATCACAATGTTGGACGCATTAAAAAACCTGTTTGAGAACAATGTGATTTCTGAGGAGATCAAAGCAGACATCGAACGTGCTTGGGACAAGCGTGTTAATGAAAACCGCGAGAACGTTACTCAGCAACTACGTGAAGAATTTGCTCAACGCTACGAACATGACAAGTCTGTTATGGTCGAAGCAGTTGATCGCATGTTACGCGATCAATTGAGCGAAGAAATTTCACAATTTGTTGAAGACCGTAGACAGTT
>ERZ1034365.722-NODE-722-length-17930-cov-3.149275_pt1 | contig 17930 bp, 21 predicted proteins | sample MGYA00520615_ERZ1034365 | MGnify/ENA primary metagenome ERZ1034365 (study PRJEB33736, sample SAMEA104284505) | Azolla filiculoides | biome: Urban; feature: Water surface; material: Ditch water | place: Netherlands | collected 2015-10-28 | depth 0-0.1 m ... | reverse complement strand
AAGTTAGATGCTTATGAAACTGTTCTTGCGATTCTCGACAATAAGCTTAATACTGCTGGGTCCCATCCAGTTGATAGCAAGCAGCATGTTCAATGCACCCTACTCGGTGATGAAGATAATCTTCGGTTATTCTATTGTGCCATTTATAATGCCGAGCCGACTGTAACTGAAATTGAAGCATATGTGCTCTTCAACAAGAAGACTCGCGATGTTTCATTCTATGATCATCATACCCGTGAAATTTATATTGACGGTAAGCATATCGGTAGCTTGAATGATACTGAGCTTCTTGATAAATTTGTTGATGAGTACAGGTTGGAAAGTGGCAAAGCTGGAGCAGGTGCTTGTGAAGCTTATTACGATGTACTGAAGGCCATGTAACCATGGGTGCTACCATCAATCCGCTTGAAAAGTACCTGCTGCCGCCGAACACGCTGACGTTCGAAATGCTTGAAGAAGCATTGAATATGTCAAAGGTTCATGTGTCGCAGGTTGATAAGAAGGACTTCCCGGAGCTAACAGGATCGGTGTACACTATTCGCAACGAGTCACCTATCATTGATGAGCTGATCACACTATTGGGCATCCCGCGTGATGGTACAGCTTATAAGATTCGTACTGGCTTTATGGCGTATGACCCTGATCACAAGATCCTGTTCTTCTCACGCTTTAAGTACGACCTACCGGCTTACTTAGGCAAACGACCTGCTAAGTAATGATTCAATGGCCGCTTGATGCGGCCATTATCATATACTAGTTTGTGACGATCGAAGCTGTTAGTACCACTCCCTAGGCATAGTTTGCACGCTGGACCAAGCCGATCAATTCGGCCCCAAATGCAAACCTAGGGATGGGTAACTAAGTTTTGCTTATCAATTTTTCATCAATTTTGAACATTACTAGTAAATAACTATGTTAACAAATCGGTTAGCATATCTAACCCAACTCGAGAACGGAGACAACGCATGGATGAAATCCTCAAAAAGCTGCTAGAGTCCGATGTTCTGAGCGAAGAAACCAAGACTGAACTGCAAGAGCAATTTAAGTCAGCGGTTGATGCATACCTCACCGAGGAACGCACTAAGCTCGAACAACAGATTACTGCACAGCTTACAGAAGAATTCGTTAAGGCTCAAGAACAGCTGACAGAAGCACTCGATGTAAAAATCGATGCATTCCTGACCGCTGAATTTGATGAACTTAAAGAAGACATCAATAAGTTCCGTGACCTCGAAGTCGAATATGCCGAAAAGTTGGTTGAGGAAAAAGAAACCCTCGCAACCCAACTGAGCGAAGAGCTTGATCAACTCGTTGATAAGCTTGATGCTTTCCTGGAAGTACGCCTTGATGAAGAGTTCTCTGAACTCAAGGAAGACATCAGTGAAGTTAAGAAGCTCGAATTTGGCCGTCGTATCTTCGAAGCAATGGAATCCGAGTTTCGCAAGCACCGTGTTTCAGATACCAGCAAGCTGGAAAGCGATCTGGCTGAAGCTAAGGAACAGCTTGATGACGCAAAACGCCGCCTTGGTTCAATGCAGCGTGAACGTGTTGCCGAAGCCCGTAACAGCAAGATGGAAGAACTTCTTTCCCCACTTAGCGGTAACGCTAAGGAACAGATGAAGATCATTCTGTCCAATGTTGCAACAGAAAAACTTGATGAAGCGTACAAGGTTTACCTGACACGCGTACTCAAGGAATCCACCGCAGCCGTGGTGAAGACCGAAGAAGCTAAGAAGGAACAGTTGTCGGAATCTAATGAGCAAGTTGCAGAAGCAACCCTTATTACCGGTAACGATGTGTCCGACGATGCAGATGACGTCGCGACACAACCTGATCAGCTCTCCCGTATTCGGAAGCTGGCTGGTTTAGCCTAACCAAAACTTAATCCTTTAGGAGACTGTAAATGAAAGAACTTCTTGAATCCAAGGTTTGGCAAGGTACCAAGCAAGCTCTGCTTGAAGGCCTTGACGACCGCCGTCAAAAGATCGTATCCACCGTGCTTGAGAATCAACGCAAGCACCTGATGGAAACCCCAGCTGCTGATATTACCGGTACCGGTAACATTGGTAACTTCCAGAAGATCGTGATGCCGATGATCCGTCGTATCATCCCGGGTACTATCGCAACTGAAGTTGTTGGTGTTCAGCCAATGACCGGTCCGACTGGCCTGATCTTCTCCATGCGTTATGTCTACAAGAACAACGCAACTGTTGCTGCATCTGAAGCTCCTGGTGGTAACATCGCAGTTGATGACGAAGCTTTCGGCAACACATCGTCCACAGCACCGTTCGCATCCCGTATGCGTCGCTTCTATGCTGGTGGCGTGACCCCGGCTGCTTCTGGCGGTATCTACGGTGGTTCTGCAGGCGTTAACGTCGGCGGCCCGTTCACACCGGCTGGTGCATTCAACCTCGCTTCCGCTCCGCTGTCTGGCGAAGGTGGTGACGTTGTTGACATGGAATCCTTCCCAGGTCGTTCCATGGGTATCCAAGTGCTTCGTCAAGCTGTTGAAGCAAAGACCCGCAAGCTGCAAGCTAAGTGGTCGATCGAAGCTATGCAGGATCTTTCCAGCCAACACGGTCTGGACCTGGAAGCTGAAATCACCCAAGCTCTGTCCGCAGAAATCGTACACGAAATCGACAACGAAATCGTTACCGATCTGATCAAGCTGGCTGGTACTACCGAAACCTTCGATATGGCTGGTGCCTTCACTGGTACTCCGCACTATATCGGCGATCGTCACGCTGTTCTGGGTGTTCTGATCAACAAGGTTGCAAACGACATCGCTGCAAAGACACGTCGTGGTGCTGGTAACTTCATCATCGTATCACCGCAAGTTGTTTCAGTTCTTCAATCTGCTGCTAAGTCTGTGTTCGCACCGGCTGTTAGCGGTTCGTTTGAAGGTCCGAACAACACCAAGCTGGTTGGTACCCTGAACGGTACTATCAAGGTTTACTCCTTCCTGTTCGACGCATCCTTCGGTGCTGTTGCTGCAGGTTCGGCAATCCCTGGTGGTGCTACCGCTTCTTCGCAGATCGTTCTGGTCGGCTACAAGGGCGGCAACGGTGAAACCGACGCAGGTTACTTCTACTGCCCGTACATCCCGTTGATGACTTCCAACACCGTTGTGGATCCACAGACCTACAACAACCAAATCGCTGTGCTGACTCGTTACGGCAAGGCTACATTCACATCGAATGCATCCTCCCTGGCAAACTCAGCTGATTACTACGGCAAGATCGTAGTAAACAACCTGACCTTCCTGTAATCGGAAGCCGGCCGCAAGGCCGGTCAGGCTGGGCTACAGTGTCCCACAAATAAAAAGGCCACCTTCGGGTGGCCTTTTTCTATGCTTGATTGTTTGTTACTTCATATCAAGCTTGCGCATCAGAAGCTTGATAAGCATCCAGTCTTGGAAGTACACCTGCTTACCAGGGACTGCTGACTTCAGCAAGTGATCACGATGGTCATCATCTTCAGCATAGTCATTGATGAGCTGAATCAGCTCAGCTTGATTCTCAGCAGTGCAGGGGACCGGTGAGTCATTGCAGCAAGCATTGGACATTTCCTCGCTTGCTTGCTCCAGCACAGAGCCGAAGACATCCTTTTCGGTAGTATTCAGCATGGCTTAACCCTCGACCTTGAGCCAACGACCATCGGCTTGCTTTTCGTACTTCTGGCCGTAGCCAGTGCCCAGTTTCGGATAACCATGTTGCTTCCACGAAGCTTCGGTCATATTGGCCCAGGGGCCTTGTTTGGTCTTGGCATCGTACATCACTGTAGTGTACTTGTCACCGAAATCATCCGTGTCACCGAGAGGAGACATCCAATACTTAGCAGCCATGGTATTCACCTTGTTTGTTATGATGGAATGATTATAACAGGATCTTGAGGTCAATGTAAACCGGCAAAATAAAACCGCCCGAAGGCGGTTTTACTGTTACATCTTATCAGCTTATTCAAAGTCAAGTAAGAAGGTCTTAAGCTGTAATCCATGTGCATGCGCAATGCGTTCAGCATGTTGCTTAACCTGATCACTAGCTTGCTGTTTGATAGATGAACGGCGTTCAGTAATAGTGCGCTTGATTGAATCAATATTGAAATTGACTTCAACCCCTGCATTTTTAATTGCACGGGTCATATCCTTGCGCAAATCATCTGGCCAATTACCCCAAACAGGGTGGCGGGATACATTAAAGGTAAGTGCGGTTTGATGCACATTTAACAATGAATGGCCGACTGTGATAGGATCAAGCTGTTCCAGCTCTGCAATAACCTTGTTCATATCATGGGCGTTTGCCCCAGACAAAGTTACGGTTGCATCAATAAGGCCTTTAGTAAGTTGCATGATAGATCCTTTCAAGATCATAAAACATCTTTCGATGTATCGAATTGCGGTTAGGATGTGCAATTACGATAGATTGATTATACAACTACTACAGACAGAAAGATATTTTATGCTTTATCAGCATTCAATTGAATGTCACAGAGCAATCGATCTTTCAAAAAAGACAAGTTTTTATTAAAGCACCGAACAAGCTCATCAGCCGATTGATCTATAGGCTGCTCAGTATTACGCAATGTGGTCCATGACTTAGCGTTCATGGATTGAACTTGTACACGACCATCAAGGCGTAACAAATAATACCATGATGTAGAAAACACTCGTGATGGGCCAAACTCGATTCGATTATTGGCTTTGTGAATATGAGCCTTCTTAAGATTAAGCAATTTACAAACCTCAGCGTATAGAGGTAATTGCTGAACTCGTTCGATAGCTGACATGGTTACACCTGTTGAAGAACTAGCGCAGCTTGTAAACGATCACGGACCTTCAGCTTCTCATAGACCGTGTTCAGATGGGACTTTACAGTGCGAGTGGATAGGCCGGTTGCATCAGCAATTTCCTTGTTGCACATGCCATCCTTTAGGCACATTGCAACTTGATGCTCCCGAGGGGTCAAGGTCTTGATCAGGTCAGCAACTTCAGACTGCTGACCTTCATCAGCCTCGGTAAGATCGGACAGCACTTTAGACATTGCGTCAAGGTCGCATTCAATGACTTGTGTGCTTGGGTGGGTTAGAGCTATAATTTTGGCCTTGATTGCAAGGACATCATTGTGAAGTTGCTCAAGAATGTTGCGCATGTTGGTGAAACCTCTTATTATCTGAGTGCTTGAAAGGAGCTATGATTACCAGCTCGGTCTTGTTTTATTGAGAAATGACTGTAGGCCCTCCTTACCTTCAGCCGATGCACGGACCCTAGCAGTAGTTGTCACTGTATTGTCCACTAAAGATTGATTGATTTGATTGTGAGCCGCCGCAAAAATAAGCTGCTTACATTCCCGAATTGCATTGGGTCCTGCCGCCTTCAAAGACTTGACCAGCCTTTCGACTGTGGCATCAAGGCTTTTAAGATCAGTTGCCGTGGTATGTAGCATCCCCATACTGCTAGCTACATCGGCCGTGAATACTTCACCTGTCAGCATAAACCGTCTAGCATAATGCTCACCCATAGCCTTGACAACATATGGGCTGATTACCGCTGGTACTATGCCGAGCCTGACTTCGGGCATAGCAAAAACTACGCTTGACAAACAGACAGCCATGTCTCCGCATAAAGCAAGTCCAAGGCCGCCGCCAAACGCATCGCCTGTGATCTTAGCAATCACCGGCTTTGATAAAAAGTGGTAGGATGAATACAGCTTTGCAAGCTGACGGCCATCTTCACAATTCTCATCGTAATTCTTGTCCGCAGATTGCCGCATCCACTCGATGTCAGCCCCTGCACAAAAGTGTGTTCCATTTGCCGTGAGAACCACGACACGCACATCGGGATCTTTTTCGGCTAGCCGAGCAGCAGATGTTAGCTCTAAGATGAGCTGACTGTTTAATGCATTGCGTTTCTCAGGACGGTCTAATGTGATGGTTGCCACACCATCTGTGACATCAACTGTTATTGTCTCAAAACTCATGCTTGTAAAATCCCTATTGGACGAGCTGACTCATTGTTTGAATGATTGTAATCCTTTTAGACATGGTTGTAAACAGCAAAGCTCTACAAAAGAGATCATCTACCATAAATCGGCATCCTAGATGCCTTGAAACATAAATAATCATTGACTAACCTTGAGACCTCAACGAGGAGACAAGAAACATGCCAACACTAGTTTCTCCAGGCGTAAGCGTAACAATTGTAGATGAAAGTTTCTATGTAGCTGTAACTGCAGCTACCGTGCCACTGTTCTTCGTTGCTACTCGCGCAGACAAAAAGAAAGCTGACGGTATTTCCGATGCAGCAGGTGCAAAAGAACACGGTATTGTGCGGACTATCACTTCGCTCAATGCTTCTGTTGACACCTACGGCGTCCCATACTTCCGTCGTGACAATTTAGGTAACGAACTCCACGGTGATGCCCGTAACGAGTACGGCCTATTTGCAATCAATCAGTACCTGTCGATCGGTAACCGTGCTTATGTTGTACGCGCTGACGTTGACTTGGCTGATGCCGATGTGGTAACCTTTACTGTTGCACCTCCGACATTCGTTGGTGCAGGTAACGGCGTGCTGTCCGGCATTGGTGTAAACCAAGCATCCGCACAAGCTGAAACATGGGCAATCACTGCAGTATCCCCGACAACCTTCTCGGTCAACGGCTTCCTTACTGGCCCACAACGCAACGCAACCGTCGGTGTACCGTAAAACAACGGCCTGATCTCCTTTACTATCAATGCCGGTGCTACACCGTTTGTTGCTGGTGATGCATTCACATTGGTGATCACCCAAACTGTTGTATCGAATCCGCTGGGTGCTAACGATGCTGCAAAGCGTGTGTCCATCGTGACTGCACTGCAAGCTGAAATCAACAGCAACCAAGACGTGCGTTCTGAGTACTTCGAGTACAACCTGATCCTGTGCCCAGGCTATCATGAAGTTGTAGATGAGCTGCTGAACCTGAACCAGTCTATCAACGAAGAAGCATTCGTTATTGCTGACACACCTTTCAACAAGACTCCGGAAGATACAGCTACTTGGTCCTTGACTTCGGCTCGCTACCGTAGCCAGAACGTGGCTTACTACTACCCACACATCCTTGCTTCAAACTTGGATGGTCATGACATCTTTGCTGCAGCATCCGGTGCCGCTCTGAAGGTTTACACCTACAGCGATAACGTATCTGAAGTTTGGTTCCCACCAGCAGGCTTCCGTCGTGGTGTGCTGACCGGCGTGTCGAAGGTAGGTTATGTAACTGGTACCCTCGGTACAGCAACCACATTTGTGGAAACTCCGCTGAATCAAGGCCAACGTGACATTCTGTATGAGTTCTTTAAGAACATCAACCCAATCCCGTTCTTCCCAGGTCGTGGTATTGCGGTGTTCGGTCAGAAGACATCCTACAGCCTGACCTCGGCTCTTGACCGTGTGAACGTAGTTCGCATGCTGATCAAGATCAAGCGCGAGATTCGCAAGGCTTCGATGGCTTACCTGTTTGAATTGAACGATCGTATCACACGTGAGTCAATCAAGCAGATGATCGATGACTACCTGAACGACATCATGGTTCGCCGTGGTCTGTATGACTACGCTGTAATCTGTGACGAGTCCAATAACACATCGGTGCGTATTGACCGTAACGAACTGTGGGTAGACATCCTCGTCAAGCCAGCAAAGGCCGTGGAATTTATCTACATCCCGATTCGCGTGGTATCAACAGGCGCGAAGATCTAAGCTTACTCGGCTTAGCCAAAGGCCTCCTTCGGGAGGCCTTTTTCTTTACTGTGACCTGTTTACAATGGTTGAAAGCTATGGTATAATCATTCCATCTTAAACGATATGTGATTACCATCATGATTGATGATCAAATCCTCCAGGTTAAGGCGCAACAAGTTGCAAATGCTTTTGCAAAAGCCTATAACAAAAAGCACGGTACCAAGGTTCCAGTGCCAGTCGAATTGAGCTTCGAGCTTGAAAAGACTGATCCCAAAGCAGCAGGCATGGCTTACCATGATCGGCTGCGTGTCGGCCTCAACATGATCATGTACCGTGACAATGTTAAGGAATTCCTCAACACTGTGATCCCACATGAAGTTGCTCACCTTGCTCAGCTCTGTCATGAGCGTAAGCATAGGATCAACCATGACGGTCACGGCTTTGTCTGGAAGACCATGATGCAGAGCATGCAGAAGAAGCCTGCGCAATACCATTCGATGGATACTTCGAAATCTATTCAGGCTTTCAAGGCTGCAAAGAAGGCCAAGAAAAGCAAGAAGGTTGACGAATGAACCTTGCTGCCACAGCGGCACCGTGGATCATAGTGCCGTACAAAGAGCAAGTGGGTGTTGATCGTATCTTGCAGCTGCATGCATTGATCAATAAGCTTGATCGGTACTTTGCAAAGTACGGTGATGGGATGGTGGTCAATATGCTTGCAGTCAAGCAAGTTGATAGCCTTCCTTGGAATGCTGGTGCTTTGATCAATGCAGGTGTGCATGCTATCAATGGACCATGTACCCATGTTATCAACCATGCAACGGACACTTACCCAATAGCTGTGAACTATGGGCGTCTGCTTGGGATGAGCTTGCTCACTCCAAAGAAAGTAAACGGTGTCTACTACAGCTCCGTAGTGTCATTTAACTATGATGCATTCATGGTTGTAAACGGCTACAGCAATCAATATTGGGGTTGGGGCTCAGAGGATGCTGACATTCTTCTACGCTTTCAGCAACGCGGCTTCGCAATCGGTGTTCAAACGCAAAACAAGTTTAGGGAGCTGCCTACGAATGATGCTGCATTTGCATTGCATCGTGACGCAGCTGTAAGGAATCATGACATCTTTTTGAAAGCATGGAACACACCCATAGGGAAAAGCACTGGAACAACTGATGGCATCTTTGACTTAAAACCGGCAACAATCGTTGATAAGTTTGACCGTCATTCTATGACCGTGCAGCTAGCTGAAATCGATCTTTCAACTGTGCTGGTTTACTGTCCATAAAAACGGCTTTGTGCCTAATATACAAATTCAAAATAATGGGGTATAATAGCCTCCATTCTCCATTAAACAAGAGGTAAGACATGGCAATTCATGTTGCATTTCCAAGCATTGAGCAATTCAGAACTGTTGTCAAGAATGTGCGTGATCGCGCAAACTACCATGGGCAACCGTTGCCTAAGCTCAAGTTCAAGGGTACCGTCAAGCTACATGGCACAAATGCCAGCGTAGTTAAGGACGTTGCATCAGGTGAGTTTTGGGCCCAGTCCCGTAACAACGTGATCACAGTCGATGCCGACAATGCCGGCTTTGCACGGTTTGTGCAGGACCATCGTGATGAGTTCGATGAGCTTATTAGCATCTCCCGTACAGTTGTTGGTCAAGAAAACATTCATGTTGGTGACAAGGTTGTCATCTATGGTGAGTGGTGTGGCCAAGGGATTCAAAGCGGTGTGGCTATCTCACAGATGCCCAAGGCCTTTGTCATCTTCGCAATCAAGCTTGCTCGTGATGATGAAAAGTCTGTGTGGTTCACAGCTGATCAGCTGGTTGCTATTGCTGACCGTTACGGTGAAGAGCATGCTCAAGAGCATCGCATCTTCAACATTCAAAAGTTCCCATCATGGGAAGTTGAAATTGACTTTGCACGCCCTGAGCAAATTCAGAACGATCTTATCGCCTTGACTCAGGCTGTAGAGCAAGAGTGCCCGGTGGGTAAAGCATTTGGTCATTCGGGGATTGGTGAGGGCATTGTGTGGCAATGCATGTCAGTGTGGAATGTTCCCGCTGTTGATGCTGACACCTTTGCTATCCGTACTGGTGACCTGATCTTCAAGGTCAAGGGTGAAAAGCACTCTGACACCAAGGTCAAGAAGCTCGCAGCTGTTGATGTTGAAAAGATCAACAGCATCAAAGAATTCGTTGGCTCAGTTGTGACTGACCACCGTCTAAGCAAAGGGATTGACTTCCTGATGGAAGGCCGTGCTGAGGCTCTTGAGTCTAAGGATACACCGGCGTTCTTGAAGTGGGTAGGTGCCGATGTGTTGAAGGAAGAATCCGATACGATTGATGCCAGTGGTTTTGATCGTAAGGAAATTATGCCGGAGGTGAACCGCGCGGCACGTCAGTGGTTCTTGGAAAAGGTAAACAAGGTATGAACGCAAAATCTGAAGTAACTACCGGCCTGGTCCGCTATATGCGTGAATTGACCATGAATCAGGTCAATGCCGATGAGATCACTCTCGCACCCCATAACATGGGCGGGATCACGTTTGCTTTGAACATCCATCATGCTGAAAAGAAGCTGGATGTTGCATATGCAATCTGCCGTCCCGACGAGAACTTCTCAAAGGACCTCGGCCGTACACATGCGCTGGCCCAGCTGGAACAAGGTGCCGTGATCACCATTGATTACGAACCGAAGGCCCCGTTGCTGAACAACATGATTCACGGTGTGCTGAACTATCAGCCGGCTGAAGCCTCTGAAGCTGAGCTGACAAAGCTGCGCACTGCGAAGCAGACATTGATGAGCATCATCAATAACACTGAAGATGCCATCAAGCAATTCCAAGAGCTGGAATTTATGTCGATGCTTCAGAATGCTGGTCAGCACCAGCATGGTCATTGTGGTGATGAGCCGGAAGGCTCTTGCTGCGGATCCTGCCAGCACGACTAATAGCTTCGGCTAAGTCAAGCTGCCACCAATTAGGTAGCGGCCCGGAGTCAGGCAGTTGGATACCAAACGGCATCCTTCTGCCTGGAGCTCTTTGTGCAAGCAGATACAAATAGCCATATTTGTAAAGCATGCTTATCAAATCCCGCATGTCCTGCCGGGTAAGCTTACCATTTAAGCCTACGATCATTGCTCTGACGCTATCAAGCCTGACTATTGTGCAAATTGCATGATAGTCATCAAACGGCCCAGGCTCGTCTGCAATGTAAAAGCGGACCTCAAAGGTCCGCTCGGTTAGGACTATGCCCATTGGGATAGCTTAACGCTTTTCAGCCTTGACTTCAACTGGCACGATAGAGCCGCCCTTCATTTGAAGCATGATCTTCAAATTGCGCGGTGGCAGATCAGCAGTCATCTTGTTGTAGATGGCTTCATACTGCTTGTCGTAGTCAGGATCATCCTTGCTGAGCTTTTCCATCTCTGGCTTGTACTTCTTACGAGCTTCAGATTGCAGCTCATAAAAGTCAGAGCTTTCCATCTCATACTCGATGTACGAATCGTTGGTCCAGCTGTCGGACTTACCCTTGGAAGCTTTGATCAGGTCACGCATGTATACACGCTCATTGCTGAACTTGTAGGTGATGCCCTTGACTGTAACTTTGTCAAGGTAGCCTTCTTCAATAATCAGCTTCAGGAATTCTTCCGGAGATTCAACCTTCTTAGCCTTGGTGGACTTGTACTTGTCAAGCTTGGAACGCAACTCGCTCTTCAGACCATCAATGTAAGCAACATAGATGTTACGACCTGAGGAACGACGGCCACCGCCTACAATCTCGGTATCACGCGGTGTTGGTACACGACCTTGGCGAGCTTGAACACGTTCGTTGTGCTTACCAACGCGTTCAGCATCACGTGTGATAAACATGGTTTCAACTTCCTTGCTTTCAGCACGGGCCTTCTTGACGATGATGTCAAGAATCTTGCGGACAAAGGTTTGTGCTTCACGTGAGGACTGGCTCAGCTGTGTTGCACGATTTTCCCAAGAGCGGCGCTTGTCACCAAATTGATCATTGAATTCTTTTTCATCAACAACTTTGGTGAAGAACTTTGTGTTAAGCACCATGTACATGTTCGGCTTACCGCTTTCACCTTCACCAACTCGGCTCAGATCAGTAACAGCAAGAACCTGATCACCATCATACGACATTACAAATGAAAGATATTCTTTCTTGTCGGAGAAGGTGCTCCATGTTTTGTCACCGTTCTTACCAGTAACAGGTACTTTTTCAACATTTGAATTTTGACCAAATGCACCTTTGAGCTTTGTGCTCTTTTTAGCATTCGGGCCGTAACCGTCAACCTTTAGGTTTTGCAGCGGACGGAGCAAGGACTTGTCAACGACGTCCAGGTTGCCAAGGTACTCGAGCAGCATTTCAATGCTTTCTGAAAGAACAGATTGCTCTTTAACATAAAGCAGCTCAGATAGAAGTGTAGACATATAGTAAACCCCAATAGCGGTAGGTTGTTATCAGGTACTATTTACCTAGCTTAGGAGTCATAAATAGGAAACATGAGACTTTTAGGCGGGAACTATACATGACAGCCACCACTATTACCAACTATGTTGAGATTGAAGGTAACGACCTCGGAGCGAAACAACGCCGGGTCAGCCCAACCTCAATTCGTGTTCTTTGGACACCACCAGCAAATCCCAACGCATACAATGGCGTCATTGTTGTTTGTTCGCCGGTCGAGCTAAACCCTTCAAACTTCCCAACAGATGGCGTTCGATACGCTGGTGCTGCAAGCTTTGCATCCCCAGCTGACATGATCGGTTTGGCCCATGTAGTCGGCAGCTTTTATGATGACTTCGATACAGCCGAAGTAGTAATCACCGACCTCGAGCCAGACAAGGCATACTTCATTGCTGTGCACCTTGTCACCAACGTTTATTCGTACTACCAGCAAGGTGTTCGTACCTACCCATCGGGTAATACATCAACTGTGTTTGCTGGTAAGATCGAAGACAGCTATGGTCCGCCAGACAACCCATCCACCGGTCAAACTTATTTTGACCCTGATCAAAACATGGTCTTCGTATGGGATGGTTCTATCTGGTCGCCAACTACAGCACAAACGGTAATCACTGGTGCTGTGGATCCTTCACCACCTTGGGCTGGTTTACCAACCGGGTACCCGCGTGTTGGTGACTTCTTTTACAACACGCGGGTCAAGGCATTAAAGGCATGGACTGGTGCTGCATGGATTGAGTCGGAGTCACGTAAGGGTGAACCAACCTACGGTGAGCTTGGAATCGGCACAACTGGTGAGCCTTCAGCACGCGAGACTATCAAAGATATTCTACGTCATCAGCTGGGTTACCCAGTAGTTTGCGTTGAGCTGCAGGATGTTCACTTTGACATCGCACTGAACAATGCATTGCAAGAGCTGCGCCGTCGTACTGATTCTGCATACTACAAGCAGTACATGTTCATGACCATCATGAAGGATCAGGACATTTACTATCTGAATGATCCGACAACAGGCACTCGGTCAATCGTGGATGTTTTGAAAATTCACCGTTTGAACATGTTGGGCTTAACCAACTTTGGGCCAGACAATATCTTCGCCCAACAGTTCATGAATCAATTCTATGCACCGGGCAACGGCTATGACTTGGTATCGATTCACTTGGTGCATGCGCTTGGTGATACGTACAATCAAATCTTTGCAGGTGACGTTGCATATAGCTGGCGTGAAGCAACCCGTGAGCTTCGCCTATTTCGTCGCATGGCTGCAAGCGAAAAGGTGCTCATTGAATGTTCGATGGAGAAGTCAGAGCAAGAGCTACTGGTTGATCGTTGGACACAACAATGGATTCAGCAATGGGCCGAAGCTGAGCTGATGTTCATGCTTGCTCAAATTCGCGGTAAGTACTCTTCGCTGCCTGGCCCAGGTGGCGGTTTGTCACTGAACGCTGATACCCTTATGTCTGAAGGCACTCGCTTGCAAGATGATTGCTTACGCCAGATTCGGGATTACGAAGTTGGTCAAAACGGGCCGGATAACTTCTATGCACCGTTCATCATCGGTTAAGGACTAATATGGGATGCACCGCGGACAATTCTAAACCTCTTGAGACAGGTGCTTGCCAGCCGGTTAATTCTGACTGTGACAAAGTACCTGATCTTAAGTTTGCGTTTAACAACAGCGATAAGCCGTATCAAGTTCCAAAGATTTGTGTCGGCACATTAGACTATTCAACGTCTGAATGTGCTGATGGTGATGCAGCATATATTGCTGGGTTACAAGCTGAAACTCTTCAGATTGCAGGTGGCCCGGTCAATGTGTTCCCGATGCTCGGTGTGCATAGCCAAGGTTCAACCATGGACATGGTCAATGCAAATGGTTACCCTATCTCATCCGGTACACCGGCTGGATTTAACGCATTAGACGCCTTCCGCGTATCGGAAGGCACATGGCGTTCAGTGCAGCAGGGTAAAGATGTGCTAACCGCTCCTGCGTACATCGGCTACTCCTTCGGGACAAAGAAAGCTTGGGTTAAGGTAGATCCACAAGAGCGTTACCAAGATCCAGCTAATGTATACCGTCAAGTCGGTAGCATCCGCATTACACAGAGCCAGCAAAAGGAAAATCGTGCAACACAAGTACGTGTTGAAGCTTCCAATGATGGATTGAAGTGGCAGCGCATCGATGTGCTCCGCTTACCGGACACTGATCAGCCTTGCACCGTTGGTGTTCGCTCCCATGCTTCATACAATCAGTACCGTTTGATCCCGATCTTCTTCAATGGTGTGTCAACCAACTCACAATGGGAAGTCGTGCAGCTACAGCTGCTTGAAGCCACAGCCGTTGCGTTGGATAACATTCAGGACTTCTTCCTGCTTGAGAACCGTGACCGCTCGTATTGCCGTACATCGTCATTGATCAAATGTCAATATGACCTGCTTGACGTGCAAACTGAACTTGCAAAGTTTGGTATCAACCTGCCGCAGACCTACATCTTTACTTGCAGCTTTGCTATCTTGGTGCAAACCCTTGGTCGGCCGTTAGTTGTTGGTGACATCATCGAGCTCCCAGGTGAGGTACAGTATGACTCCAACCTCAACCCGGTTCGCAAATGGCTTGAGGTGACCGACACTAGCTGGAGCACTGAAGGTTACACACCAAACTGGAAGCCGCAGCTGTATCGGTTCTATGCTCAGCCGATCATGCCGTCTATTGAGCACCGTGACATCCTTGGGCTCCCAGGTCAGGTCAATCGTGCACAAACGGATGATGACTTCCTTGCTGGTATGCTGTTACAGAATGATCAAGCATACAAAGCAACCGAAGCTATTATCTCAGCTGCTGAAGATAATGTGCCGCAAGCCGGTTCCGACGGTCAAGATATTCAATCAGGTATGCCACTGCTCGGCCCAGCAGGCGGATATGACGGTAATGAGCTATTCTCGGCTGATGCTATCCCACCTGATGGTACCCAATATACCCAAGGCGATCAACTGCCTGCCGCAGCTGATATTGCCGATGGTCATTATCACCGTCAGACCTATACGATGATTGCTGAAAGCATGCGGCCGCCAGAACGGTTGCTGCGCTGGAATGCAACCTCATCACGCTGGTCTGTTGTGGAAGTTAATGCACGTTACAACTACGAATCACATAAGCGTACAATTGGTAAGATTATGGGTTCTGAACAATCTGTGAAACCGGACTTCAAACTATGAAGAAAACACTGAAACAATACTTGCAGGAGGGGCTTATCAAGCTCCCTCCTAAGATGCTTGAAGATATGACACAATTTGCCGTCTATTGGTATTTGTGCCTGCTTAAAGACCAGCTTGAAGAAAAGTATGAGGGTCGGGAATATAGCTTGCTATATCAAGAGCTCCGTGGAGCAATGTCTCGCTATGGCATTACAAAGCTCAACGATGATGATTCAGAAGCAGCCGGCAAGCTTAAGGACTCACCACGTAGCAAATCGAAGCGGTTCCTGATTGACTTCAGGGATATGCCAAAAGCTTATGTTGAAAAGGTTGCTGCAAAGGTCAGCCTAACGCTTGATGAGCTGTATGAGACCTTAGAGAACAAGAACATTAAGCTGTTCGTATACTTTACGGCTCCAAAGGTGCTTGGCTCTGCAAATGCCCATTATGACCCAACACCACAGCAAATTGTAATCTCGCTTGATCGCTTCATCAAGCCAGATCAAAAGATGCATATCAGCTTGAACTTCAAGCTTGACCGTTATGTAGGTGTGCTGCAACATGAGCTGACTCATGCTATTCAGCACGTGCTGCTCGCTGCATTGCATGATAAGCAAACCGAGTCTGCTGATCGTGATTCGCCTGATTATTCGCATACTAAATACTTGACATCACCAATCGAATATGATCCTTGGATCAAGTCTTCAATTGCTGAAGTTAAGTCGGTGCTTCGTTTGAATAAGAAGTTGAAGGCTAGCAGTGTAATTGCGTACGCAACTGCAGCATCAAGCGATCCAGCTGGTGTGGAGGATGACATACTTAATCAAACACGGGCTTTCTTCAAGACCCTCAAGAAAAAAGATCCAGCACGTTGGAAAAATGCAAGTAAGCTGCTCATGGTAGCTGTTACCCACGGATAAGACATGATAAAGTATTACTACTACAATAAGCAGCTGAAGCAAGCCGTTATGGCATTTGCTAATATCTTTGCAGGGTTGCATGTGCAATCAGGCAAGAATGGCTGTGGCAATATTGATGAGATTGAGGTCCCGATTCGTTACGGCTCGACTGATCGCGTTGCCTCAGCTATTGCATCAGGCAATACTCAGAACAGCTTGCATACTTTGCCGATCATGTCTTGTTATATGACCGGGATTGAGCTCGCACCTGATCGGATGCACGGTGTAAACCAAATTGACCGTCGTACATACCTCGAGCAAGGGGCCGTGTATCCTGATGAAGTAAAAGCTATTCGTCGTGTCATGCCAATCCCATATAACTTGCAGATGGAGTTGGCAATTTATGCATCCAACACGGACCAAGCCTATCAGATTCTTGAGCAAATCCTGATCCTCTTTGATTATGACTTGCAATTGCAATTCAACGATGCTCCGTTTGACTGGGCTAAGATCACCAAGATTACACTGACCGGTATCTCCAATGAGGAGAACTACCCTGTTGGAACTGATCGTCGTATCTTGACATGGAATTTAACGTTTGACTATCCAATCTGGATTAGCCCACCGATGGAACTGCGTCATGAAGTGATCAAGCGCGTATCGCTTAACTTCGGTGATATTGAAAGCTATCAATTTAACGAGTACGATGAAAACGGCAACCTGGTGCCATTTGACCCGGATGCAAGCTTCGGTACAACTATCATTGATGCACCAATAGCCAACACCATTGACGGATCAGGTGGTGCTGGTGGTACAGGCGTTCCTATCAACCCAGTTGAGCAAATCAATGTAATAGTTGATGAGACATTGCTCGGTAAGCACTTCAACCCGGCTACTGAACCATGTAGAAATACTGGCTCACACCTCAAGCCATAAGCGATTATTCCACCAATGACCTTATGTGCTTTATAAATAGCTTTATAAGTTACTCTATGAGTCCAAAGGCCTCTAGCTAAGGAGATTTTACAATGGCTACACTTTCACAAGCTGGTATCGCTGGCGTAGGCAACGGTATCCTGCACCCAAAACACAAGAACCGTTGGCGTGTTCTTTTCACCGGTCTCGGTGGTAACCTTGGTGCCAGCGCCGGTGTACCGAATGACCTGTCACTTCAAGTCGTGACCGTTACACGTCCGAGCTTGAACTTCGAAGAAATTCAACTTGACCGTTACAACTCGCGCTCATACGTTGGTGGCAAGCACACCTTCGATCCGTGCCAGCTGACCGTTGAAGATGACGTTACCAACAAGGCATCCAACGCAATTCAAACACAGCTCGAACGCCAACAGCGTTTGATCGGTGCAACCGGCCCATGGCTGAACTCCGAAGCTACCGCTTTCGGTTACAAGTTCGGTATGACCCTGGAAATGCTGGATGGTAACGAAACCGTGGTTGAAGCATGGAAATATGAAGGTTGCTTCCTGCAAGCCGTTGACTGGACCGATCTGGACTATTCAACTGGTGAAAAGGTTACAATCAACCTGACCGTTCGTTTCGACCATACTCGTCAAGTACTGATTCCGGCTGTCACAGGCTCGGCAATCGGTGGTCTGATTCAGTAATAGTTGAACAATGG
>ERZ1034365.721-NODE-721-length-17930-cov-3.376015_pt1 | contig 17930 bp, 16 predicted proteins | sample MGYA00520615_ERZ1034365 | MGnify/ENA primary metagenome ERZ1034365 (study PRJEB33736, sample SAMEA104284505) | Azolla filiculoides | biome: Urban; feature: Water surface; material: Ditch water | place: Netherlands | collected 2015-10-28 | depth 0-0.1 m ... | reverse complement strand
TTTGCTCAGCAGTTGTCAAAAAATGAAATGTGGCTCGGTCGTGCCAAATGTCATAAGTAGTTTCAGGTTTGAAATCCGTAATGTCAGAAACAATCCAGTTTACTTTTTTGGCATTTTTTCCTAATCTTTTTTTCGTTCTTTCTAAAGCATTAGCAGAAATATCCAAAACCGTAATGTTTTCATATCCTTCTTCAAGTAGTATATCGACCAGTTTGCTGTCGCCTCCTCCGATATCAATGATTTTTGCAGATTTGTCTAATTGGGTTTCTCGAATAAAATCTAGAGAAGTTTTTGGATTTTCTTGTGTCCAACTCACTTCACTAGGTTTTTTGGTCTCATAAACGGTCTCCCAATGATTTTTTCTGTTGATTTCCATTTTTTTGATTTTCGAACACTAATTTACGTATTTTAAAGAAACCCAATTGTTTCTTTGAAATTTTTTAACATAAGTTAAGCCCTTCTCTGTGCAAGAAGCATCAATGTAAGGGATATCTTCTTCATAAAAACCACTCAATAGTAATGTCCCTTTTGGATTTAGACAATCAACATAACTTTGCATGTCGTTTAACAGAATATTTCTATTGATATTAGCGATGATTAAATCGTATTTTTTATCTTTCAATAAACTCGCATCACCTTCGTAAACAGTTACTTGCTTGCAGTTGTTGCGTTCTGCATTTTCGATGGAATTCAGGTAACACCAATTGTCAATATCAATAGCATCGATTGGTTGAGCCCCTTTCATTTCGGCAAGAATTGCCAAAATAGCTGTTCCGCAACCCATATCAAGTGTTTTTAATCCGTTTACATCTATTTCTAACAAATGCTGAATCATCATGTGAGTTGTTTCATGATGACCAGTTCCGAAACTCATTTTTGGTTCAATTACAATATCAAACTCGGCATTTGTTTGGGGATGAAAAGGAGCGCGAACATGACAATTCCCATCGACGTCGATAGGTTCAAAATTCTTTTCCCATTCTTCATTCCAATTTACTTGTTCGATTTCTTCAAAAGTATAATCAATTTCGAATTCCTCTGATTGTAAAATGTGAATGTCTTCTAAAATCATTTCGTCCCATAAATCTTTTTGAACATAAGCAGAAATGCCCGTTTCCGTCTCGGTAAAACTTTCGAATGCTTTTTCGCCTAACTCTGCAATTAATATTTCTGAACCCAGTTCTTTAGGTTCAATGGTAAAATGATATCCGATATAAATGTTTGACATGTTTAATTTTTTTTGCAAAGGTAACATTATCTTTTTACAGAAGAATTAAAAACAAAAAAAAGCGGTAATTCTGGAATTACCGCTTTTTGATTTGTATATAAAATTTTAAACTGCTGCGTTAATAATCGCAACAAAATCTTTTGCGTTAAGCGCTGCTCCACCAATAAGACCTCCGTCTACATCTGGTTTAGAGAAAATTTCTTTTGCATTATCTGGTTTTACACTTCCACCGTAAAGGATAGAAACATCCTCAGCAACGTCACTTCCAAATGCTTTACGAACAGTTTCTCTAATGAATTCGTGCATTTCTTGTGCTTGTTCCGGTGAAGCTGTTTCTCCGGTTCCAATTGCCCAAACTGGCTCGTAAGCCAAGACAATGTTTTCCCAAGCTTTTGCTTCGATATGGAATAAACCATCTTTCAATTGGTTTTCAACAATGTTAAAATGATTAGCAGATTGACGGTCTTTTAATTCTTCTCCAAAACAGAAAATAACAGTCATTTCATGTTTCAAAGCAGTATTTACTTTACTCGCAATTAATGCATCTGTTTCATGGAAAATAGCTCTACGCTCTGAATGTCCAAGAATTACAGTATTTACACCAACACTTTTAAGCATATCAGCTGAAATCTCACCTGTAAAAGCACCGCTTTCTGCTTGATGTACGTTTTGTGCTGCAACAGCAATATTTGTGAATTCTAAATGATCAACAGCAGATGCCAAGTTAACAAATGTAGGTGCTACAATTACTTGTGCAGTTGTTTCGGTTGGGATTTGTGCTATTAATTCGTTTAATAAATCTTCAGTTTGTTCTGCATTTTTATGCATTTTCCAGTTTCCTGCAACAATCTTCTTTCTCATTTTAATTGTATTTATATTAAGGTATTCGTGTTTTTGTTTTTATGTAAAAAGTAATTATTTCAACTTTTTCAACGTTTCATTTATGATATCAAAATCAGTTTCGATGGCTTTATAAAGAGCAATTTTACCCGTTTTGTCAACTATGATATATCTTGGAATCCAGTTTACATCCATTGCTTTGGCAAAAACACCTTTCATTTGGTCATTGGCCATAAAGTGATCGCCTTTTAATTCGTGTTTTTCAATTCCGGTTTTCCATTTATCGGCAGTTTTATCCATTGAAATAAAGAGATAAGCCACTTCTGGATTATTGGCTTGCAGTTCTTTAATTTTTGGCATTGCTTTTACACAATCACCACACCAGGAAGCCCAAATTTCAATTACTAAAGTTTTACCTTCATATTTTTTTAAGATATCTTGAAAAGCTACCTGACTTCCGTCAGTGGCCAATAAAGTTTCTGATAAAGCTTCTTTTGAAAAGGAAGTTTTTTGCGCATTGGAACAAGAAAAAGTGGCAAAAGCGATTAGTAAAACAATTATTTTTTTCATTTATTTATAATTTTCACAAAGTTAATCAAAGAAATGGAAAGCAGTTGGTAGTTTTAAGAATTTTGAGAGCAGAATCCTAAAAATAACAAGCAATATCGATATAGTTAATAAAAAATTAATACGAACACTTAAGGTTTTACTCTTTGTGTTTTACAATTTCAAATCTTCAATATCATTGTAATGCACTTTCTGTTTCACAGTTCCTTTTTCAAGAATTACAACACTTGGATTGGCTCTTTCTATAGTTTTTAAAGCAATGGCGTCACAGAAATAAAAATCAAAGGTGAAACCAAATTGTTTTTTAGTTTTGGCAATTTCTTCCGGTGATGATCCTGTCATTCCAATAACAGTATACCCTTTTGCGGAAGCAGTTTGTTTTAATTTCTCTAATTCTGACATTCCTTTTTTATCTGAAAGCGTTAAATCATAGGCTACAAAAAGCATTAGTTTTGGCTTGTCCAAGAATTCTTCTTTATAATCAGAACCGTCTTTTTCCATACCAAAATCATGAATAGGAGGAACGTATCCTTCTACGATTACTTTATCTTTTCGGTCTACAAAGGTCGCGCCTTCCGGAATTGACATTAAATCTTTCTCTGTAAACTCTTTATCCACGCCATTTACTTTATAAATGAAAACCATTTCGACTATGCTTTTTGGAGCATTATCTGGAATTCTCATTCCTTTCTGGATGTTATTTCCCACTTGAAAGGGACGAAAATCCTTTAAAGGTAAATGATTTATAACCCAATAGCCCATAAAAGCACACAAAATAAAACTTATAATCGCTAAACTATTTTGGACGCGATTGCTAAACAAAGGCTTGACCAATTTTTGATTAAAAAACAAAATCAGAATAAAAAACAATAGAACAATGTCTTTTGTAAACGATTGCCAAGGTGTTAAATGCAGCGCATCACCAAAACAGCCACAATCTTTAACCACATCAAAATAAGCGGAATAAAAAGTGAGGAATGTGAACATGATAATGAGCAACAACAGGCTCCAAATCGTCAATTTTGTTTGGTAACCAATAAGCAACATAACGCCTAAAATCACTTCAAGAATAACTAAAAATAGGGCTATAGCCAAAGCAAACGGAATAAAAACCGGCAGATTAAAAACGGGTTCACTAAAATATTCGGCCAGTTTATAAGAGAATCCAAGCGGGTCATTTAGTTTAATTAAACCAGAAATGATAAATAAAATTCCAACGAAAATTCGTGAGAATTGAGTGAGGGCATTTTTTAGAGAAATCATATTATTTGGTTTGTATTTTTAGGATTTATTTTGAAATTGTAATTGCTAAATCAAAAAAGGAGTTATTTGTTTTCTTTCATCAAAATCAAGGCAAAAACAGAATAATTAATCATATCCTGATAATTAGCATCAATTCCTTCAGAGACTAAAGTTTTCCCTTTATTGTCTTCAATTTGTTTCACGCGAAGCAGTTTTTGCAGAATCAAATCAGTCAAAGAACTTACTCGCATTTCGCGCCAAGCTTCACCATAATCATGGTTTTTGGCTTCCATTAAATCTTTGGTAAGTTTGATTTTTGCATCATATAATGCTGTTGCTTTTTCGACGTCTAAATCAGGTTGATCCACAACGCCTAATTCCAATTGAATTAAAGCCATGATTGAATAATTGATGATTCCAATGAATTCTCCGGTTTCATCTTCATCAACTTTTCGAATTTCATTTTCTTGTAAACTTCTGATTCGTTGTGCTTTTATAAAAATTTGATCCGTTAAAGAAGGTAGTCTTAAGATGCGCCAAGCACTACCGTAATCTTTCATTTTGTTGATAAATAAAGTGCGGCAAATCGCAATTACGCTATCATATTCTTGTGAAGTATTCTTCATTTAATGCTGTTTATTTGTGTAAATTTGCTCAAAAATAAGGATAATTTTTTGATTGAAATTCAAGATTGAAGATTTTCGAATTTTGAATACCACAATTTTTTAACAGAATACCGAAAACGAATGACTATAAATTGTAAAGGACAACTCATCGATTTGACCATTCCCAAAATAATGGGGATTTTGAATGTTACCCTGAATTCTTTTTTTGATGGTGGAAAATATAAAAACGAAAGTGAAATCCTTTCCAGAGTTGAAAAAATGAGTTCAGAAGGTGCCACGTTTATTGATGTTGGTGCATATTCCAGCAAGCCAAGCGCCGAGTTTGTGTCAGAACAAGAAGAAATTTCGAGAATCATTCCTGTGTTGAATTTGATTCTTAAACATTTTCCGGAAACTATTCTTTCTATTGATACGTTTCGTGCCGAAGTGGCCAAAGCCAGTATCGAAAGTGGCGCAGCAATTATCAACGATATTTCTGCCGGGCATCTTGACGAAAAAATGTTGGAAACAGTTGCAAAATACAGCGTTCCGTATATTATGATGCACATGAAAGGAACGCCACAAACGATGCAAACATTGACTCAGTATGATGATATTGTGAAAGAAATGCTTTTTTATTTTTCGGAACGAATTGCAAAAGCACGAAGTTTTGGCATTAATGATTTGATTACGGATCCTGGATTTGGCTTTGCAAAAACAGTAGAGCAAAATTACGAAGTGTTTCAAAAACTAGATTTATTCAACCTGCTAGAATTACCCATGTTGATCGGTATTTCTAGAAAATCAATGATTTATAAAACACTGAATTCTAATGCAGAAGAAGCTTTAAACGGAACTACTGTTTTAAATACAATTGCATTGACAAAAGGCGCAAAAATCCTTCGGGTTCATGATGTGAAAGAAGCGATGGAATGTGTGACTTTATTCAATAAAATCTACTAAAATTATGAAATACTCCATGCTGATTTTTCTTTTTATTTTCTTTTCCTGTGGAAATAAAAAAGATATTTTGTTGCCAAAATCAAATGTAACTCTAGTAAAAGATATTCAGGATCATTCGCCGATTTACATTTTTTTTAAAATAAACGGTAAAGATACGGTAGCCGATGTAAACCGAAAAAACAGCATTATTACGACCAATTGGATTTTGAATATCGACAAGCGTTTGCCTTTGCGATTAGTAATTCCCGAAGTCATGAAATTGCAACAAAAAAAGCGGGAAGAAAAAGCACATAAGAACGAAGCAGCACTGAATTATTATTCGTACGCAGACAGTATTGGTAAAAACATGGCTTTTATACCTTTCACGGAAGTATATTATAAAATGGGGAAACCAAAATCCGGAACTGTTGTCTTTTTTAATAAAAATAATGAAATTTGGGTAAATGATTTAGCTATAAAAAGAGCTTATTTTAATGCATTTTTCAAAAATGTAAAAATTAATTCGGACACAATCCGTTTTGCCTTTGATGCCAATATGAGTTACGGAATGTACATTCAAAATAAAATTCTGATGGAATCCTTAGAAAAACAATCGGATAGTATTGAAGAATTCATTTACTAAATCTCATCATCTGCCAACTGAAATTTACTGATGATGATACGGTTCGTTTTTCAAAATTGTAAAGCCACGATATACTTGCTCTATAAAAAACAAACGAACCATTTGATGAGAAAATGTCATAAGTGAGAGTGAAATTTTTCCTTGCGCTTTAGCATAAACGGCATCCGAAAAACCGTAAGGACCACCAATTACAAAAACCAAGGTTTTTACACCAGAATTCATTTTCTTCTGTAATTCGGCTGAAAAACCTACGCTGGAGAAGTTTTTTCCGTTTTCATCCAATAAAATAAGTTGGTCCGTCGGGGTTATTTTTGCCAAAATTAATTCGCCTTCTTTTTCTTTTTGCTGACTTTCAGACAGATTTTTTACATTCTTGATGTCGGGAATAATATCCAGTTCAAATTTGATATAAAAAGACAAACGCTTGGTATAATCGTCAATTAAAGATTGTAATGCTTTATTATCCGTTTTGCCAATAGCGATGAGTTTAATGTTCATTGGATTATAATTTCAAAGGTGGAAATTTAGAATTGAAATAAAATAATTAGGAAAAAGAATTACTCCTTTTCAAAATTTTTCTCAAAAGTTTTGAATCGGGCATCCAGATTTCGCAATAATTCTTTCTTTACCGATGCGTCTTTGATAAAGCTGTAATTGATGCTGTTGTACACAAATTCTTTGATGTCTGAGTATGAAATGTCTGTATAGCGTTTGGCCAATAAAACGTATTGTTCAGTCATATTTGTTCTTAAAATCCCTGCGTCATCCGTACTGATAACAATGGGAACATCAAATTCTTTGTACAAACTTATGGGATGGCGGTTTTCTTTTACTTTCAAAATAAACTCATTGCTGACCAAATTAATTTCGATAGCAATTTTGTTTTTAGCCATGTATTGCAATAACTCATATGATTTTGCTTCATACGCCATGTCAACACCATGGCCAATTCTATTGGCACCGGCATCATAAACAGCGGAGTTTATATGCCAAGTTAATTCTTCCGGTTGAACCAATCCTAAAGTCAATTCGCCTGCATGCAATGTATATTTTACATTTGGAAAACGAGAATGGCAATATTTAAACATAAGCATATGCAACCAATAATCTTTCATTGAAGTTTCGCCATCTTCAGGAGAAACAATGTTTACACCTGCCATTAATGAACTCGTGTCAGCTGATATAAAAGCCACAACCAAATTCTTAAATAACTCGGTCGGTTCCATAAAACGCAATACAAAATTCTGATAACGCATTGTGAAACGTTCATCGTCAATCTTTAAATCAGTATGTAATTTTGCGACAAAATTGATATTAAAATCTTTGGCGTAGCCTGAAACATTCTTTTCCTGCAAAGCAATATACAGTTTGTCTAATAAAGCCAAAATTGCTTTTTCGTCTTTTTTGGCTGCCATTTCCCGCAATTGGATATTAAATTTTGTCCAATCCTCCAGATTTATAGGGGCCGGAATGGTAGACAATTGCGTTTCTATGTAACTCAAATTTTCTTTTATTGCTCTGTTTTTCAATTCTAATAAACCTGATTTAAACATTTCGTCCCCAGCGGGCATGAATTTTTGAAAAGACTCAAAAAACAATTTATCTGATGGATAATCCACGTGATTGTAATCCTTGACAGACCATTTTTGCATAATCTGTTGTTTGTAACGGTCTAATTGATTTTCATTTTTTAAATCCGAAAAAAGGACCCAATTTCCTTTGGTCTGTTTTTCTCTGGCAACGACCATTGTTTCTGTATTTAAATAAAAATTTTCGGTAATGGCGTAGTTTAAAATGGGTTCCGCATATATAGAACCAGAATAGTGGTGGTGTAAATCGCCTCCTTTGGGCATTTGAGAAAAGAATGCGGTCAAAGCGGCTTCATTAGTTCTGATTTTGTCAAAATAAAGGCTCGCAGATTGCGCAAAACCAAGCTGCATAACGATTGAAAAAATAAGAGTATAGTGTAATTTCATAGGAGTAATTTTAGGTCTAAAAGGCATTAGTCACCATAAAATAAGGGCTTCATAAGGGACTAAATCGGGTGTAAATATAAATGATTTAACAGACTTAAAAAAATACATTCAAATTCTGAAAAAATTAAAATAATTCATTTATTTCAATTACAGACTACTGATTTTTAGGGGGTGATAATCTTTAATAATGTAAAATAGCAGTCTGTACCACCTCGTTTTATATAAAATTAACAATTTTTATAAAAAATGATATAAAAATGGCGTAAAAATATTGGCGGATTTGTATAATTTTGCGCGAAACTAAAAAAAATATTATGTTAGATGTTGGATTAACCACCTTTATGATTCTTGCCACTAGTTTGGTAATGTTGATGACACCTGGTCTTGCTTTTTTTTATGGCGGATTGGGTTGTAATAAAAATATTTTGAGCATTATGATGCAAAGCTTTGTTTCTATGGGAATAGGAACAGTACTTTGGTTTGCTTTCGGTTACTCGCTTTGTTTTAGTGGGAATGTGGACTCCGGAACTGATTTTTTTGGAATCATAGGGAATTTTGATAAAGCCTTTTATCACGGAATTACACCTTCTACTTTATATTCTGCTGACAAACGTTTTCCGGAATATATATTTATTGCGTACCAAATGATGTTTGCCATCATTACGCCAGCCTTAATTACAGGTGCTTTTATCAATAGAGTTTCGTTTAAATCATATGTTGTTTTCCTTATTTTGTGGCAAATATTCGTTTATTATCCATTCGTTCATATGGTCTGGGGTGGCGGATTGCTTGCTGAATGGGGTGTTTTTGATTTTGCAGGTGGAATTACGGTTCATGCTACTGCTGGTTTTGCTGCTTTGGCATCTGTATATTTTGTTGGGAAAAGACAAACGAAACACGAACCTAATAATATTCCGTTGGTGGCAATTGGAACCGCCTTGCTCTGGTTTGGTTGGTATGGTTTTAATGCAGGAAGTGAATTGGCTGTTAATTCGATTACTATTTCGTCCTTTCTTAACACCGATACTGCCGCTTCATTTGCTGCTGTAACTTGGTTACTAATCGAATGGAATACTGGTAATAAGAAACCAACATTCATTGGTTTAATGACTGGTGCTGTAGCCGGATTGGCAACGATTACTCCAGCTGCCGGTTATGTCGATATTTATTCATCGGCTATTATTGGTATTATTGCCGCTTTTGGATGTTTTGCAGCAGTTAAATTCAAAGAACACAAAGGTTGGGATGATGCGCTTGATGTATGGGGCGTTCACGGAATGGGAGGTATCATTGGAACAATTTGTTTGGGTTTCTTTGCGAACAGCACGATTAATGAGGCAATTCCAAATGGTTTATTCTATGGTGGTGACGGAATGTTACTGTTCAAAGAATGTATGGCAATTTTGTTTGCTACCAGTTATGCCTTTTTCTTCACGGTGTTATTATTTAAAATCATCAACCGATTTATTCCGGTTCGCATCAACGAAGAGGACCAAACTGTAGGATTAGATATTTTACATCACGGAGAAGTAGCAAGACAAAGCAACTCTTAAAAACTACTTTTAGATCATCATAAAAAAAGGGCAACATTTCAATTGAAATGTTGCCCTTTTTCGATTTGATTTTTACGGTTTAAATTCCAGTTAAAACCACAATATCCATTGGTGAAACAGAAAGTTTCTTTACGCGCTTTTGGGTAAAGACGTCTTTGTATTTTCCTTTTTTAAGGATTGGCAACGTAATCGTAGCAGTTGTAGCACCTCGGTTAATGAACACTAATACTTCTTGATTTTCATATTTACGACTGAAACCATACACTTTTTCGGCATCATTTGTCAGAATGGTGGTGTAATTTCCTTTTTTAACCGCATCGTATTGATTGCGTACCGCTAAGAATTTTTGGTACCATTGAAACAGTTCGGTATTAAAACCTACAAGGTCTGGAGCATGTTTACTTTGATCCGGATTAGTAGTTTCTGGGTCATACTTAATCTCATCCCAAACCATAGGCTTACGACAATCGGGATCGTTACTTCCCCACATTCCGGCTTCGTCTCCATAATAAATCATTGGTGAACCCAAATACAAAATTTGGAATGCCGCAATCAATTTTTGTTTTTGAAGCTGTGCAGGCGTTGGTTTTTGAGCATTGTATGTTTTGTTACCACTCTTCTGACTCCAATTAAAATACGCACCCCAATCTCCAAATTTCTTTCCGTCAGGATTGGCCACCGCACTACCAATACGTGTTGCATCGTGACTGCCTACTAAATTTTGCATGTTTTGTGCAACACCTTCGCCAAAACCATCTCGTAATTCTTTCAGTTTTTGGTCAAATTCGGTTACCGAACTGCCTGTTGTATCTTGTACAAAAAAGTCGTGCGTAATAAAAGCAAAATTATAATTCATCGAAGCATCAAATTCATCTCCGCTCAAGTAAGGCAGGGTTTTAGCAATAGGATCTACTAATTCTGCGGTTAAATACGCTTCGCTGTTAATGCTTTTTACCCATTTTCTCCAGTCTTTCCAGAACGGATGCGCCACGCAATACGCCACATCCAATCGCCAACCGTCAATACCGTATTGACTGCCTTTATTCATTGGATTCATCCATCGTTTTGTGGCATTGAAAATGTAGTTTTTAGGACCTTCCACAATTCCGTTGGCATCTTCCTTTAATTCGGGTAATGTGGTTACGCCAAACCAACCTTTGTACTCAAACTTGGTTTTTTTTGCCGCATTGTCCCAGCTGTCGACCATAAACCAGTCTTTGTAAGCCGAAGCTTCCTGATTTTTAATTACATCTTTAAAGGCAAAACTATTAATTCCTAAGTGGTTAAAAACTCCGTCAAAAATTATGTGCATGTCGCGTTTGTGGACTTCTTCAATCAGTTTTAAAGCCAAAAGATCTGCTTTGGTCCAAACCCATTTTTCTGGATTCAACGGGTCTTCCGCAGCAATTAGTTTTTTGTCTCCATCTGGGTCAGGCCCAAAGGCAGGGTCGATATGATGGTACGTCAAGGCATCGTATTTATGTGAAGATGGCGACCAGAAAACCGGACACAAATAAAGAGAGGTTATCCCTAAAGATTTGAGATAATCGAGTTTGTTAATGATACCTTGAATATCGCCACCATAACGACGACGTTGAATATTATGCCAAATGTCTTTCCCATTTTTTTGTTCATACGGCTGTAATTCATACCAGTCACTTGACCAAGGATGTACTTGAAATTCCGAAGTACTGTCAAACGGATAGGCACCCTCCTGATCACTGCCTTTAGGGTCATTTGTAAAATCACCATTACTGAAACGCTCTGGGAAAATTTGGTACCAAACCACGCCTTTACTCCAATTGGGTGTGAAATCCTTTTGAGCCGAAGCAAAGAAAGTCATCAAAAGCGGTACATAAAAAAGTATTTTTTTCATTTATTTAGAAATTAATTATTGTAGTACGTTAAATGTAGGTAAAACACTTTTCAAAACGGGAGTACCCCATTTTTTTGTTTTTAGGAAAACGTTGTAGTGTTAATAAATTCCTGAATAGGTGATTGTTTTCCAATAATAATTTGGAGTTGTTTTCAAAAGCAGGTATAAAAGAATTAGTAGTATTTCATTTATAAGCTGTAAAAACAAGTGTAGATTTTCTCCAGAAAAACTCCAAATAACCTAAAGTTTTGCGTCAAGAACCTAAGTTTTTACGTATCCCTACGTAAAATTTTACGTCTTGAGCCTAAAATTTTAAGTAGGCAAGGGTAAAATTTTAGGTGGTGCAGCGTAAAATTTTACGCTACTGTACGTAAAATTTTAGGTCAAAAGGGTAAAGGTTTACGTATAGGTACTTATTTTAGAGTCTGAAATAAAAATAGAATTGAATGAGAAGAATACATTTATGTTTAAATACTTTTGTAAAATATCTTTTTCACATGGCACTATGCATTTTATTTTACGTGGAATGCCTTTTTTACCCTGTTTTTATGTGTTAAAATGAATTACACACAGCGGCTATATTATTTCATTATAATTTCAAACGCACCTAAATTATCAAACCTTCAAATTTTCAAGTCCGCAAAATAAATCTTACTTTAGCAGTTCTAAAAAAGCAACCAAATGATTAGCGAATCCCAGTTTCAAAACGAATTACAAATCTTAATTGCTAATGCCATCCGCGAAGATGTAGGTCCTGGAGATTACAGCTCATTGGCCTGTATTCCTGCCACTGCTACCGGAAAAGCCAAATTATTAGTCAAAGAAAACGGTATTATTGCCGGTGTCGCTTTGGCTAAAATGATATTCAAATATGTCGATCCAAGCTTGCAAATAGAGACTTTTATCAACGACGGAACTGCCGTACAATATGGTGATGTAGTTTTTCACGTTTCGGGAAGTTCACAATCTATTTTAAAATCGGAACGCGTGGTCTTAAACTCCATGCAACGCATGTCTGCTATTGCTACCAAAACTCAGGAATACGTAAAACTGCTCGAAGGAACCCAAACCCAAATATTAGATACCCGTAAAACTACACCCGGTTTTCGTGCTGCCGAAAAATGGGCAGTGAAAATAGGAGGAGGCGAAAACCACCGTTTTGCCCTCTACGACATGATTATGCTCAAGGATAATCACAATGATTTTGCTGGCGGTATCACTTTGGCTATAGCCAAAACCAAAGCATTTTTACAAGAAAACAATCTCGATTTGAAAATCATAGTCGAAGCCAGAAACCTCGACGAAATCAAAGAAATCCTGAAAAGCGAAGGCATTCACCGAATCCTAATAGACAATTTTAACTATGAAGACACTCGTACCGCTGTAGCTTTAATTGGGGACAAATGCCAAACAGAATCCTCTGGAAACATCAATGAGGATACGATACGATTGTATGCAGAATGTGGTGTAAATTACATATCCTCAGGGGCTTTAACACACTCTGTTTCTAATATGGATTTAAGTCTAAAAGCGATATAAATCATGTCAGCGGAAATAGAAGTAAAGCTCCAAAAAATCCCCATAGTACGCAATATCGCTAACGTACTCAAGAAGATAAAACTGCCTTGGCTGCAAGGATTATCTCTCTATGATTTGCTTGAATTGTATATTTTGGGCATTATCGAAGGGGCTTTTTCGTATCATGCCAGCGCCGTTGCCTTCAGCTTTTTTATGGCGTTGTTTCCCTTTGCGCTGTTTATTTTAAATCTTATTCCATACATACCAATAGTAGGTTTTCAGGATGATTTTCTCGAATTTGTCAAGGAAGGAGTTCCGCCCAATACGTATGATGCGATTTATAAAATCATCAGCGATATCTTGAACAACAGTCATTCCGGCTTATTATCGTCCGGATTTATCTTGTCTATTTTTTTAATGGCTAACGGATTATCGGGCATACTCGGCGGATTCGAATCCTCAAAACATGTATTAATCAAACGTGGATTTTTTCATCAATATTTAGTTGCTTTAGGCATGTCTTTGGTCCTGTCTTTTATACTCTTGGTTACCGTGGCTACCATTGTAGTCTTTGAGGTTTTCATCCAGAGAACCATCATTCAGGATGTATTGAGCGACCGCATTCCGTTGATTATTCTCGGGCGATATGCATTTGTTATTTTGATGATTTTGGTGACTTCTTCGGTTTTGTTGCGCTTTGGAACGAAGCAAGTTCATCGACCAAAATTCATCAGTATTGGTTCTGTTTTCACAACCATTCTGATTATTATTTCTTCCTATTTCTTCGGAATTTGGGTAGTAAAATTCTCTAAATACAACGAACTTTACGGCTCCATCGGAACCCTGCTCATCTTGATGTTTTACATTTGGATTAACTGTATGATTCTGCTTTTGGGCTTCGAATTGAATGCTACCATCAACAAATTAAAAAAGAAAAATACCGTTTAATTTTTCAGAAGCTAATCCAGCTATACGTTACAATCTTATGTGCCGAACGCCGGCACACAAGGATTTTCACTGCTATCTGGGCTAAAATACCACTCAATTATGAACAAATGGATCGTTTACCTTTCGGCTTTATTTTTTACAACACTTTTTCATGCGCAACAACCTACCGTCATCGGAAAATGGAAAACCATCGATGATGAAACCGGCAAAGCCAAATCAATTGTAGAAATTTACGAGAAATCAGGAAAAATCTATGGCAAAGTAGCAGCGATTTTAGAAGCCGAACACCGCGACAAAGTTTGTTTAAATTGTTCAGGCGAAGATAGAAACAAACCCATTCTTGGTATGATTATCATCAAAGGATTGACCAAAGAAGGCACTGAATATAGCTCTGGTAAAATTCTGGACCCCAAAAACGGAAAGCTGTATAAATGCTACATCACTTTAGAATCCAAAGATAAACTCAAAGTGCGCGGTTATATTGGGGTTTCATTGTTTGGAAGAACCCAATATTGGTATCGGGTTAAAAATTAAAATAGAATCGTAAATTTGTCCTGTAACCTGAACCTCTTTCCATGTATTTTGTCGAAGTAATTTTACCACTTTCTCTAGCCAAAACCTTTACGTACCGTATTTCGGAAACCGAATTCCATTATATCAAAAAAGGAATGCGCGTGGCGGTGCCATTTGGTAAAAGCAAAATGTACACGGCTCTGGTTATAGCAACACATCAAAACCAACCCACTTTATACGAAGCCAAAGAAATTCATCAAATCCTGGATGAAAAACCCATTGTAACCGAAATACAAATTGCACATTGGCAATGGATTTCGACCTATTATATGTGTGCTATCGGTGATGTATATCGTGGCGCCATGCCCAGTGCTTTGCTATTAGAAAGCGAAACGGTTATTACTCATAAACAGGATGTATTTGTAGATGAAAGTCAGCTTTCGGATGATGAGTTTTTGGTTTATCAAGCGTTGCAACAGCAAAGTTCGTTGAAAGTACAGGATATTATTGCCATTTTAAACAAGAAAAATATAGTTCCTGTACTTCAAAAATTGATAGACAAAAATATATTGGTACTCGAAGAAGAAATTCAAGAAAGTTATAAACCCAAACTGGTTCGTTACGTGCGTTTGCACTCTAAATACGAATCGAATACCGGTTTAAGCGAATTGATTGAAACCTTGAAAAATGCCAACAAGCAAAGGGAAATTGTGATGAGTTATTTTCAACTCAGCGCTTCAGAGAAGACCCGAGGCGAAGCTAAACCCATTACTGTAAAAAAACTAATTGAAGTTGCTAATTCTTCCTCGGCGGTAGTTAAAGCATTAATCGAAAAAGAAATATTTGAGGAATATTTTATTCAGGAAGACCGCGTGAATTTTGCCGGAAAGGCACAAGAAAATGCCTTGTTATTGAGTCAGGCACAGCAAATGGCTTTTAACGGAATAAAAGACAGTTTCACTCAAAAAGAAGTTTGTTTATTACACGGCGTAACTTCCAGTGGAAAAACGGAAATCTACATCAAGCTTATTGAAGAATACTTGGTTACGGGCAAACAAGTTTTGTATTTGTTACCCGAAATCGCTTTGACTACACAATTAGTGGGTCGTTTGAGAGCTTATTTTGGAGATAAAGTAGCCGTATTTCATTCTAAATACAACAACAACGAACGAGTTGAAGTCTGGAAACAGGTTTTAGAGAATTCGCCAAAAGCTCAAATCGTGATAGGAGCTAGGTCAGCCTTGTTTTTACCGTTTTATCAGCTTGGTTTTATCATCGTCGATGAAGAGCACGAGCAGACCTTTAAACAGGTAGATCCTGCGCCACGTTATCATGCGCGTGATGCAGCTATTGTTTTGGCACATTCGCATCATCAGGCAAAAGTGCTTTTGGGTTCGGCTACGCCTAGTTTAGAAACGTATTTTAATGCTCAATCAGAGAAATATGGTTTAGTCGAAATTTCAGAGCGCTTTGGAAACGTACAAATGCCCGTGATTGAATTGGTTGATTTAAAAGACAGTTATTTTAGAAAACGAATGAACGGTCATTTTAGCTTGCAATTGATTGACGCTATTTCTGAATCGTTAGCAAATGGAGAGCAGGTGATTTTGTTTCAAAACCGCCGCGGATTTTCACCCGTTCTAGAATGCATCACCTGTGGCCATATTCCAAAATGTCCTTCTTGTGTTGTGAGTTTGACCTATCATAAATTCAATTATCAGTTGCGTTGTCTTTATTGTGGGTTTGCTATTGCAAAACCCACCAATTGTCATGCTTGTTCGAGTGTGGATATCTCTACCAAAGGTTTTGGTACCGAACAAATAGAACTCGATTTAGCTGCTTTGTTTCCGTCAAGAAACATCAAGCGTATGGATCAAGACACCACACGCGGTAAGTATAGTTTTGAGAAATTATTGGATAGCTTTAAAAACCGTGAAATTGATATTTTGGTTGGAACCCAAATGCTTGCAAAAGGGCTCGATTTTGACAATGTGTCTTTGGTCGGAATCATGAATGCCGATAATATGTTGTACCATCCTGACTTTAGAGCTTTCGAACGAAGTTTTCAAATGATGACGCAGGTTGCAGGACGTGCAGGTCGTTCAGAGAAGCAAGGAAAAGTGATTATTCAGACGTATAATCCCAATCACAATACAATTCAGCAGGTCACAAATAACGACTATTTTGGTATGTACAAGGAGCAATTGTACGACCGACAAATTTATAAGTATCCGCCTTATTTCAGAATTATAAAAGTGACGCTCAAACACCGTGATTTTGATAAATTAAAAGAAGGAGCGATTTGGTTGTATCAAGTAATGAGTCAAAATCTGAATATGCCGGTTTTGGGTCCGGAAGAACCCGCCATCAGCCGAATCAGAAATGAATACATTCGAACAATATTGATTAAGATACCGCAAAATACGCCGATAGGAAGCACAAAAAAAACTATCCAAAAAATATTGAATAGTTTTGAGGCTGTTGCGCTTTACAGAGCAATTAAAGTTACGTTAAACGTCGATTTTTATTAAAGCATTAATTTTGCTTATGCAAAAGTTAATGCTTTGACCAGATCTTCTTTTTTGTTTCTACTTAATGGAATTTTTGTCAGACCGATTTCGGCAAATTTACTGTTGAAACGTTCTACTTTATCAATATTGATAATATATGATTTGTGTACACGGATAAACTTCTCTTTGGACAAATCATTTTCGAAAGATTTCATAGTAGAAAGAACCAGATTGCTGTCTTCTTCGGTTACAACTCTTACATAATCACCAAAAGCTTCAATCCATTTTATTTTAGAAGTGAAAATTTTTAATTTTTTCAGATTACTTTTAATGAAAATATGTTCACCTTCATCTTCTTTATTCTCTTTTTTGAGCATATATAAATCCATTACTCTTTTTACAGAAGCATTAAATCGATCTATGGCAATTGGTTTTTGGAGATAGTCTGTGGCATCATAATCAAAGGCTTTCATAGCATATTCGGCCTTAGAAGTGATAAAAACAATTTGAGGTTTTATTTTTAAACCATCTAAAAAGTCAAACCCGCTGATTACCGGCATTTCAACATCTAAAAATATTAAATCCACGGTGTGAATAGACATACAACTTCTTGCTTCAATTGCATTAGAAAAATCACCAATTAAATGTAAATTTGGGTGATTATTCACTAACTTTGCAATGATCATCCTTTGTATGGAGCTATCATCTACAACAACACAATTTAGTTTCATAATAGTATATTTATTAATAATATAAGGTAAATATACCACGAAATAATTAGAAAAACTAATTTTTGTCGGTTTTTTTCGCAGTACAACGAATAAAGCCAAAATTTCTTTGTGCATTAAAAAATTATCATTACTTTTGCACCCAAATTAACAAATAAATACATTATTTATGAATCATTATGAAACTGTTTTCATTTTAAATCCCGTTTTATCTGAAGTTCAGGTAAAGGAAACAGTAAGC
>ERZ1034365.718-NODE-718-length-17950-cov-3.808538_pt1 | contig 17950 bp, 14 predicted proteins | sample MGYA00520615_ERZ1034365 | MGnify/ENA primary metagenome ERZ1034365 (study PRJEB33736, sample SAMEA104284505) | Azolla filiculoides | biome: Urban; feature: Water surface; material: Ditch water | place: Netherlands | collected 2015-10-28 | depth 0-0.1 m ... | reverse complement strand
ATGGCATTGACCTCAAGGGTGTGCCGACGGTCGGCGATACGGCGCGCGACGTGCTGGCCGGTGCGGCGGTCGGTTGCGAGCCGCATCTGGTGTTGACCGGCAAGGGGGCGATCTACCGCGGTGTGCGCTTGCCGGATAACTTTCCGACCCATACCCGGGTGCATGCAGACCTGGTGGCTTTTGTCGAGTTCCTGCTGGCGCGCGAAGAAGCGCAGTCGGGCCAGGCCCAGTAAACCCTGGCCTGGATGTGAATGGTTTTGTCGTGATCCGTATCCCATGCAGTTGATTCGTTCTGTCTTACACATGGCCTGGATGGCCCTGACCGTGATTCCCTGGACGCTGGCGGTCTTGCTGACGTCACTGGTGGCGCCGCGCACAGCTGCCTGGTGGACGGCGGTGAACTGGTTTCGTGTGGTGATGTGGGGCACACGCGTGCTCCTGGGTGTGCGCATGGAGGTGCAGGGGCTGGAGCACCTGCCGGTGGGCAAGACCAGTGCCGCGGTTCTGTTGTCCAAGCACCAGTCGACGCTGGAAACGCTGTGGCTGCCAACCCTGATGCCGCATCCGCTGGCCTTCGTGTTCAAGCGCGAACTGTTGAAGATCCCCTTCTTCGGCTGGTCGATGGCGCGGCTGGACATGATCCACATCGACCGCGAATCGCGCGCGGCAGCCATGAAACACGTGATCGAGCAGGGCAAGGCCGTGCTGGCACAGGGCACCTGGGTCATCATGTTCCCCGAAGGCACGCGCATTCCCCGGGGCGAAAAAGGCACCTACCAGACGGCGGGCACGCGGCTGGCGGTGGAAAGCGGCGCACCGGTGGTGCCGATTGCCGTCTCGACCGGCCAATGCTGGCCACGGGACGGCTTCACCAAATATCCCGGTGTTGTTCGGGTGTCGATTGGCCCGCCCATTCCCAGCGTGGGCCGCGAGCCCAAGGCGTTGATGCGCGAGGTGGAGGCCTGGATTGAAGCGGAAATGCGCCGCATCGATCCTGAGGCGTATCCGGACGCGAAACCCTGAGGGGGCCACGCCATGCACAGCTTGTTGCAGTTCACGCTGGACTTGTTTGAGGCGGAGCCCGCCCAGGCTCCCCGACCGGCGGGTCCGGGCGCTTCGGTCTCCAATTTGAAAGAAAAAAGCCACCATCCCAGCGTCGCCGGGTCATTGTCTGCTATTGATTCAGAAGTTGTTCGGGGGCTGGTGCCGCCGGCGTCGGCGCCCGTGGCCTTCGTCCATCCCCGCGCCAGCCGCGAAGTGGCGCTGGCGGGCGTGCGTGTGGCGTATGCCTTCCAGCGCGGCAAGCGCCGCACCATCGGTTTTTCCGTCGGGCCGGACGGCCTGGCCGTGCGCGCGCCCAGCTGGGTGCCCCTGTACGAGGTGGACGCCGCGCTGCGCGAGAAAGCAGACTGGATCCTGCGCAAACTCGGCGAGGCACGCGAGCGGCAGGGCCGGCTGGACGCCACCCGCATCGAATGGCGCGATGGGGCGGAAATCACCTACTTCGGCGAGCGCCTGCGCCTGGTGCTGGACCCGCGCCACAACTTCAGGGGCGCCGGAGCGCAGCTTCTGACGCCGGCACCGGGGCAGCCGGGCGAACCGGCCGACGGGGTGCGCAGCCTGCAGGTCAGCCTGCCGCACAGCGCCGGACCGCAGCAGATCCGGGATGCCGTGCAGGCCTGGCTGATGCGCCAGGCCCACGGCTGCTTCGTGGCGCGGCTGGACCATTTCGCCCCGCAACTGGGCGTGCAGTGGAAAAAGCTCAGCCTGTCCAACGCGGCCACCCGCTGGGGGAGTGCCCGCGCCGATGGTTCCATCCGGCTGAACTGGCGGCTGGTACATTTCCGCCTGCCGGTGATCGACTACGTGGTGGTTCACGAACTGAGCCACCTGCGCGTGATGGACCACAGTCCGCGCTTTTGGGACACGGTGCAGTCCGTGGTGCCCGATTACGCGGCACTGCGAGGCCAGTTGCGGGACGAAGCGCCCCCGCGTTGGTAGGGTTCCGCGCAGGGGGGGCTGTCGCGCGGTGCCGCCGGAAATGTTTCGACAGTGCACTGAAAAGCCGTCAGACTTTCAGAAGATCAAAATGCGTTCAGGAACCCCTTTTTAGAAAAGTGCTTGCCGTGCCGCTCCATGAAAAAATGATTTTGGTGGTCGAAGACAATCCCGATCACCTGGAACTGACCTTGATGGCCCTGCAGGAGGATGGCCGCCGCAGCGAGATTGCCGTGGCGCGCGACGGGGTCGAGGCGATCAGCTACCTGTTCGGTGAGGGGGTGCACGGGGGCCGCGACACCACCCACCAGCCGGATCTGGTGCTGCTGGACCTGAAGCTGCCGAAACTCACCGGGCTGGAGGTGTTGCAGCGCATGCGGGGCGATCCCCGGACTGCGGCCGTTCCGGTGGTGATCCTGACCTCCTCCGGCGAGGAGGAGGACATTGCGGCGAGCTACCGCAGTGGCGCCAACAGCTTCATGCGCAAGCCGGTGGACTTTGGCGAGTTCACGGAGAAGTTGCGTCAGGTCCAGGACTACTGGCTGCAGGTGAACCAGGTGAAGGCGTCTGGCTGAGCCAGCACCGGGCATGTTCCGGCTGTGGGGGAGTCTTCGCGCGCAACTGGTGCTGCTGGTGGTGGTCACCACGGTGCCGTTGATGGTCTGGGTCACCGCCAACGCCTATTGGCAGGCCCGGGCCGGCCTGGAGCGGGCCAGGACCAATCTGCACTTTGCGTCATCGATGGGGGCCCTGCATGTGGCCCAGATCATCGAGTCCGCGCGTGCGACGCTGGTGACCGTTGCCAGCACCGCCCGCATCCAGTCCGGCTTGCCTGAAGGCTGTGCCACTTTTTTCCGGAGTGTGGCGCCACAGCTGCCCGCGTATGGCAGCCTGGGCGTCTTCAACCCTGATGGCCATGTGCGTTGCAGCAGTCTGGCGAAAGACGATGCGCCCGTGTTTGCCGGAGATCGGCGCTACTTTCAGGAGGCGATGGGCGCCGGTCGCTTTGCGGTCAGCACGTACACCAGGAGCCGGATCAGCCAGGCCGAGGTGATCCTGTTTGCGCAACCAGTGCGCCGCCCGGACGACGGTCGGGTGACGGGGGTGGCCTATGCGGCGATGGACCTGCGCACCCTGCAACGCGCCATGGACCAGCTGCAGCTGCCGCCCATCACGCGTTTCAGGATCATGGACCGCGACGGCACGGTGCTGGCCGCCTCCAGCGACCTTCGCGAGACGGTCGGGTCCCGGGTGCGCGTTCCGGTGTTGCAGCGCGCAGTGGCCTCCGCCGTCGCTGGAATCGAGGATGGCGAGGGGGCGGATGGCCGCCGGGCCATGTTTGCGCTGGTGCCTGTCGGCGCCGGCACCGGGGTGTTCGTCAGCGTCAGCCTGGACCGGGAGGTGGCCATCGGCATTGCCGCGAAACAGATCGGGCTGCAGCTGCTGGGGCTGTTCCTGTTGATGCTGATCGGGTGTTATCTGGCCTGGCGGGCTGGCGGTCGCGCCATTCTGGAGCCGACGCGCCAGATTCTGGAGGTCACACAGCAGCTCCAGATGGGCCGTGGCGGGACCCGTGTCGGGCTGTTGCCGCGTTCGACCGTCGATGAACTGGTCCAGATTTCTGCCGGATTCAACCGCATGGCGGACGCGCTGCAGCAGCGCGAGGGGCAGCATGTGGCATTCGAGGCGCAGGTCCGGCATGCCCATGACCAGCTGGATCTGGTGCTCAACAGCATGAAAGAGGCGGTGCTGGCCGTGGACCAGGACAGCCGGCTGCTCCTGAGCAACCACGCCGCGGCGATGCTGTTTGATCTGGCGCGGCCGCGTTTGCCTGCGGCGCGCTGGCCGGCGCATTTCGGTCTTTACCACGCAGGGACCGACCGCCTGCTGTCCCTGGACCGGCTGTTGCGGCCTGACGCACCGGAGCGGGCCGTGGCGGACTTTGATCTGGATGTCCGCAAGCCGGGCGGGGCTGACGTACGGACCCTGCGCTGCAGTGTCCAGCCCCTGTTGTCGGGCGCGAACATGTTCGGGATCCTGATGGTCATGACCGACATCACCGACATCCGCGCCTTGCAGGCCGCCCAGGCGCGCAACCTGGCGGATCTGGAGGAGCTGCAGCGCAAGCTGGTCGAGGCGCTGGAGACCGGCCGGATCGGCAACTGGGAGTTTGACCTGGCCGCGCAGCGGCTCTGGTGGTCCGACGAAACCTATGTCTTGTTTGGTCTGGCCAAAGGCGGGTTTGATGGCCGCTTTGCGACGGTGCTGCAACACATTCACCCCGACGACCGCGACAGGGTCGTGAGACAGCGCGACAGCGCCATCGCGGCGGGCGAAGTGCATGAAGTGGAATACCGCATCGTGTTGCCTGACGGCTCCTTGCGCTGGATGAACCAGATCGGCCGCTCGTATTGCGATGCCCGTGGCCGCGCGCTCCGGCGTGCGGGCGTGGTGCAGGACATCACGGAGCGCAAGCTCACGGAGCAGGCGCTGCTGGCCAGCGAGCAGCGCTATGTGGCGCTCTTCAAGCAGAGCCCGCTGCCCATGTGGGTCTCCGATCCGGCGAGCGCACGTTTCCTGGCGGTCAATGAGGCCGCTGTGGCGCAATACGGCTATTCGCGCGAGGAATTTTCGGCGCTCACTTTGCGAGACATCCGTCCCGCGTCGGAGTGGTCCCGGCTGGAAGGTCTCCTGCATGGGGCGGGGCCGGCCGACCAAGGTGGCGAACGCTGGCTGCATCGCCGCAAGGATGGCTCCGAATTCCCGGTGGAGATCGTGTGGAAGCACATTCCCCATGGAGACCGGCGGGCGATGTTTGTGGTCGCTTTGGACGTGTCTGCGCGCGTGCGGGCCGAAGCCGAGGTCCACGACGACATGCAGACCTTGCGACGCATGAATGCCGCCGCCCAGGCCATTGCCGGACAGGCGACGCTGCAGGGCACGCTGCAGCAGGTGGTGGTGCAGGCGCGCGGGGTGGTGGGCGCCCATCTGGCGGTCATCACGCTGGCGCAGGGAGACGACTGGGCGCAGGCGATCAACAAGGTGTCGGTGTCAGACAAGTACGGGGACTGGCAAGGCCGTGAAATTCCGGCGCAGAGTGGCCGCGGGATGCATGCGCTGGTCTGTGAAACCAATCAGCCCTTGCGGCTGACGCAGGCTGAATTCGAGGCGCATCCGCGCAGAAGCGGCTTTGGCGCCCACGCGGGAGATCATCCGCCCGTGCGCGGCTGGCTCGCTGTGCCGCTGGTGGGCGCCGACCGGAAGAACATGGGCGTGCTGCAACTTGCCGACAAGGTCGATGGCGAATTTTCTGAGCGCGATGAATACGTGGCGATCGAGCTGGCCCAGCTGGCGGCCACCGCCATCGAGAAAACCCGGCTGATTGAAGAGGTCCGGAACTTCAACGCGCATCTGGAGGCGCGCATCGCCCGGCGCACTGCTGAACTTGCGCGCCAGGAAGCCCTTTTTCGTGCCCTGGCGGAGCAGGCGCCCCAAGTGGTCTGGACCGCCGACACGTCCGGTGCGGTGAGCTACCTGAACCGGCATTGGTTCGATCTGACTGGCGGGGGGGCTGCCGACGGGCTGGGTTATGGCTGGATGACGGCGCTGCATCCCGACGATCTGGCCGGCGTGCGCACCCAATGGCGGCTTGGCCGTCGCGGGAAGGCCACCTTTTCTGGTGTACGTCGCATTCGCGCCTTGAACGGCAGCTATCACACCATGTCCTACCGGGCCGCGCCAGTGCACGACGCGCTTGGCCAGGTCAGCTTCTGGGTCGGCATTGACACCGACATCACCGAATTCAAGGCCGTGGAGGCGGCCCTGGTCCTTTCGAACCGTGAACTTGCGGCATTTTCCTACTCGGTGTCCCATGATCTGCGTTCCCCGTTGAGTGCGATTGACGGCTTCAGCCGGCTGCTGGCACGCCAGAGCGGCATGGCTGCGCAGCCCCAGGCACAGCACTACCTGACCCGCATCCAGGCGGGGGTGGCGCAGATGGGGCAGATGATCGAGGGCCTGCTTGCGCTGGCCCAGGTATCCCGCGCCAGTCTGCGCAGCGAGCCGGTGCGCCTGGACCGGATCGCACGGGACATCCTGGAGCGCCTGCAGGCAAGCCAGCCTGATCGGAGGGTGGCGGTCACGGTCGAGGAGGGGCTGACCCTCGACGGGGACCCGCGTCTGCTGCAGGTGGCGATGGAGAACCTGCTCGGCAATGCCTGGAAGTTCAGCGCGCAACGCGAGGACGCGGCCATTGCGGTCGGGCAATTGCCGGGGCAACGGGTGTTCTATGTCCAGGACAATGGCGCCGGGTTCGACATGGCCTACAGCGACAAGCTCTTTGGCGTTTTCCAGCGTCTGCATTCCGTCTCGGAGTTTCCCGGCACAGGCATCGGCCTTGCAACCGTCCAGCGCATCGTTGCACGCCATGAGGGCCGGGTCTGGGCGCAATCCGGGCCCGGCAGCGGTGCCACCTTCTTTTTCAGCGTGGCAGATGGCGCATTGGTCCAGCCGGGCAGTGGATGATGCAATGGGGAGGGCGGGTTGTCCGAATTTCGGACTTTTTTGCCGCGAAAAGCGGTGAAAGTGTCAAAAAAAATAAAATCAATACATTGTTGTAGGTTGGGTGAATAAAATAGTAGTTTTCAATTCTTCTTGTGCTGTTTTCAGGTCGCCTGGCGTGGCAAAAGCCGCGCTCCATTTGAAAATGGTTGCGCATTCTTCATGAAACGCACAAGAATTCTCTCTTTTGTGTCCATCCTATGTCTTCTCTGGTCAGTAACGGTTCGAGTCCTGAATTCAGTCAAAACAGCACCGACGTTGCGGAGGAGTACTGCGGTACAACCTATGCCGCCAAACTGTTGGGGCTTTCCGTTGCAACCGTGCAATCGCTGGTTGAACGGGGGGATATCGAGGCATGGAAGACACGGGGCGGGCACCGTCGGATTTCGCTGTCGTCCATCAACAAATACCTGTTGCGGCAAGGGCCCCTGGGCGATGGCATGACCCGAGATTTGCGGCAGCGGTTGCAGGTGCTGGTCGTCGAGGATGACGAGTTGACACGGGAGCTCTACACCTGCTATTTCGATGCATGGAACCTGCCGGTGGATTGCCAGCTGATGTCGTCCGCGCTGGATGCGTTGATCGATATCGCCAGCATTCGTCCCGATCTGCTGATCACCGATTTGCGCATGGCGGGCGTGGACGGCATCGAGATGCTGAAGGTGCTCAAGCGCAATCGCCAGTTGTCGGCCATGCAGGTGCTGGTGGTCAGCGGGATGGAACGTGAATTTGTGGACGACAGCGGGGGCTTGCCCGAAGGGGCGCTGTTTCTGAAGAAACCACTCAATTTTGAATGGCTGCACGGCTATGTGACCGCCATGCTGGCGCGCAAAGTGCGCGCCTGACATCCGTCACAAAGTGAGGGCCTTCCGTGGTCGAACGCCAGCCAGCCTCTTCGCTCCACGCCTCGGATGACATGCCGGTGGCGCAAGCCCTGGCGCTGTGTTCTGACGGGATGCTGTTGCTTGACCGACACAATGTCATCACGCACGCCAACGGGCTCGCCGTGGAACTGTTGCGTTGCGCTTTGCCTGCCCTGGCCGGTGCGGACTTCTGGGAGGTTCTTTCCCGGCAGCTTGCGGAGCAGCATGAGGCGGAAGCCACCCGACAGCTTGCCGCCACAGGAGCCTACAGCTTTCTGGATGCGGATGTGTTTGGCGGGCGCTGGATCGAATACAAGCTCCGGGACCATCTCTCGGCACGGGTTGTCACGGTGCGCAATGTGTCCGACCGGTACCACCTGGCGCGCCTGCTGCGCGACGCCGAGCAGCGTAACCAGCCGCTGTTCGTCTCGAACCCCAATGTGATGTGGCTGTTCGATGTGCTGACCCAGCAGGTGCTGGCAGCCAACGATGCGGCGCAGGATTTCTACCAGTACAGCGCAGACGAGTTTCTTTCCCTGACCGCGCGGCGGCTCTATGCCTCCGAGCTGGCGTCGGACGTCCGGGGCTCGGTGCCGGTGCTGGACCACGCCACGTCATCCAGCGACACCACGCGGGTCTGCAAGCACCGCAGGAAAGACGGGCAGGTCCTGGTCGTGGAGGTGGCCAGCCGGCTGATGGAGTGGCATGGCCAGCAGGCCATCCTGATGGCGGTGACCGACATCACCAGCCGTTACGCGGCCTCCGCCCGGTTGCGGCAGGCCAATGCCGAACTTGAAGCGCAGCTCAAGGCCAACCGGTTCGAACTGGAGTCGGCCCGCCAGGACATGAGCGCGTTGACCTACGCGCTCTCACACGACCTGCAAGCGCCGCTGCACACCATCGATGGTTTTGCACGGACGCTGGCGGGCCATGCCGGCGTGACGCTGGACGAGCCTGGGCGCCATTACCTGGAGCGCATCCAGGCCAGCGTCTTGCGCTTGTCGCGGCTGCTCGAAAGTCTCAAACTGATGTCGCGCGTCTCGCGTTCCGGGCTGAACGCGGTGGAGGTGGATCTGTCGGGGGTTTGTCAGGCCATTGGTGCCCAGTTGGCGGACAAGTACCCGGACCGCCAGGTGGCGCTGGAAATCGCTCCCGGGATGGTCTGCGTGGGCGACCCCCAGCTGTTGACCGTCGCAATGGCGGCGCTGCTGGACAACGCCTGGAAGTTCACTGCCAGAAAGCCGCAAGCCTGGATCAGTGTGAGTCTGTCGCACGTCACGCAGCCGGGTGAGCAGGTGGTCTGCGTGGCCGACAACGGCACCGGCTTTGATGAGGCCTACGCGCACAAGCTGTTCGGCAACTTCCAGCGCCTGCATTCTTCTGCCGACTTTCCGGGGACCGGACTGGGGCTGGCCATCGTCCGGCGCATCGTCACGCGGCACGGTGGCCGTGTCTGGGCCGAATCCACCGCTGCTGGCGGGGCCAGCTTTTACATCGCCTTGCCCACGGCGACGCTGCTCGGGTGAGACGGCCCCGGGCGGGTGGGCTCAGGGCGCGAAACGGATGACGCCGTCGGCATGCAGGGTGCGCTGCAGCCGGCCTTCAAACCACAGCTTGTGCAGGTGCGCGATCGATTCGCCCATGGCAAACGTCGTCTGGTGCAGGTCCAGCGTGCGCTTGAACAGCACCGGCAACATGTCGGCGGCACTGCCCGGGCGCGCCGTGCAGGCCTCCAGCACCTCGGCCAGACGGTCGCGATGGTGGTCCTGCAGCTGGTCGATGCGGGTGTGCAGGCCCGTGAAGGGCTTGCCGTGCGACGGCAGGGTCAGCGTGTCGGCGGGCAGGGACCTGAACTTGTCGATGGAGTCCAGAAACAGCTTGAGCGCATCGGACTCCGGCTCCATCTCGTAGACGCTCACGTTGGTTGAAATGCGCGGCAACACCATGTCGCCGCTGAGCAGCACGTGGAGGGCGTCGCAGTACAGCGCCATGTGTTCGGGCGCGTGGCCGTAGCCGCTGATGCAGCGCCAGTCACGCCCGCCAATGCGCACCGTCTGGCCGTCCATCAGACGGTGAAAGTTGCGCGGCACGTCCGGCACCAGGCTGGGGTAGTAGCTGGTGCGGCCCCGTATCTTTTCGACTGACGCCGGGTCTGTCAGGCCGTGCAGCGCAAAGAAGCGTGCCGCGCCTTCGCCGCCAAAGCCCAGGGTGCTCTGCGAGGCCAGACGTGCCGAGTGGTAGTCGGTCGCGCTGATCCACAGCGGCGCGTTCCAGCGTGCGCACAGCCAGTGCGCCAGGCCGATATGGTCCGGGTGCATGTGGGTCACGATCACGCGCAGGATGGGCAGGCCGTCAAGTTGCGTGGCAAAGACCTGCTCCCACTGCGCCCTGGACTCGTCGCGGGCAATGCAGCAGTCCACCACGGTCCACCCTGGGCGGCCGTCGATGGCGTCGCGCAGCAGCCACAGGTTGATGTGATTCAACGCAAAGGGCAGTTCCATGCGGATCCACCGGACGGCAGGTGTCAGCCCGCTGCCTTCGCCGGCGGCGACGTCCAGTGCGGCACCAGGCGCCGGAAGCGCCTCGCCCAGGGGGTAGTGAAGTTGCTGTTCAAGAAGGTGCATGGCGGGAATTTTTTGGTTGATAATTGACGTTTACGTAAACGTCAATGCGGGTGCGGACATTCTAGGCGGCCAGTGCTGCAGTGTCTGTCACGCGTGTTGAGTCCTACCGGAACGCTGCCATGGCCACCACTTACAGCATCAGCGATCTCGCCAAAGAGTTTGACCTCACGACGCGGGCCATGCGCTTTTACGAAGACATGGGCCTGCTGCAGCCCGCGCGCTCCGGGCCTGGCGGGCGCAGCCGGGTGTACACCGCGCGCGACCGCACGCGGCTGAAGCTCACCCTGCGCGCCAAGCGCCTGGGGCTGTCGCTGACCGAGGCCAAGGAGCTGATCGACATGTACGACAGCCCGCGCGACACCGGGCCGCAGCTGCAGAAGTTCCTGGTGGTGCTGGCCGCGCACCGCCAGCAGCTGGAAGACCAGATGGCCGAGGTGCAGGCCAACCTCGACGAGGTCAAGGTGCACGAGAAGGAAGCCCGCGCCCTGCTGGCCAAACTCGCAAAGAACGACAACAAGCCGCCCGCTGCGCGCAGCGCGGCCTCCCCCACCGGAGTGACCCCATGACCGCCATTTTTGAACGGGTGCAGGAGAGCTTTCTGCGCCAGGGCATGATGCAGCACCTTGATGCCCGGCTGACCAAGGTCGAGCAGGGACTGGTCGAAATCGTGCTGCCGTACTCCGACAAGGTGACTCAGCAGCAGGACGGCTTTCATGGCGGTGCCATGGGGGCTGTGGCCGACATTGCCGGCGGCTATGCCGGCCTGACCGTGGCGCCCGAAGGCATGGAAGTTGTCACGGTGGAATACAAGATCAACTTTCTCGCCAGCTTCCAGGGCGGCGAGCTGCGCGCCACCGGCCGCGTGGTCAAGGGCGGCAAACGCATCATCGTGACCACCGCCGAAGTGGTGCACGTGGACGACGCCGGCAAGACCTCGCCCTGCGCCGTCATGCAGCAAACGCTGGTGCCCGTGCCCCGGACCTACTGATCCCCGCTTTCGAAAAACCTCCCACTTTCCATTCAGGAGACACACCATGACCAATCTGCCCGGACTCAACTTCCAGCTCGGTGAAGACATTGACGCCCTGCGCGACGCGGTGCGCGAATTCGCCCAGGCCGAGATCGCCCCGCGCGCCGCTGAAATCGACAAGAGCGACCAGTTCCCGATGGACCTGTGGCGCAAGATGGGCGACCTGGGCGTGCTGGGCATCACCGTGGGCGAGGAATACGGCGGCGCGGGCATGGGCTACCTGGCGCACATGATCGCGATGGAAGAAATCAGCCGCGCCAGCGCCTCGGTCGGCCTGTCTTATGGCGCGCACAGCAACCTGTGCGTCAACCAGATCAAGCGCAACGGCAACGAAGCCCAGCGCCAGAAGTACCTGCCCAAGCTGATCAGCGGCGAACACGTCGGCGCGCTGGCCATGAGCGAGCCGGGCGCCGGCTCCGACGTCATCAGCATGAAGCTGAAAGCCGAAGACAAGGGCGGCTACTACCTGCTCAATGGCAGCAAGTTCTGGATCACCAACGGCCCCGACGCCGACACCCTGGTGGTCTACGCCAAGACCGAGCCCGAGCTGGGCGCGCGCGGCGTCACGGCCTTCCTGATCGAAAAGAGCATGCCCGGCTTCAGCATCGCGCAAAAGCTCGACAAGCTCGGCATGCGCGGCAGCTCCACCGGCGAGCTGGTGTTCCAGAACGTCGAAGTGCCGGCCGAAAACATCCTGGGCGGCCTGAACATGGGCGCCAAAGGGTTGATGAGCGGCCTCGACTACGAACGCGCCGTGCTCACCGGCGGGCCGTTGGGGCTGATGCAGGCGGTGATGGACAACGTCATCCCCTACATCCACGACCGCAAGCAGTTCGGCCAGAGCATTGGCGAATTCCAGCTGATCCAGGGCAAGGTCGCCGACATGTACACCGTGCTGCAGGCCGGCCGCGCCTTTGCCTACACCGTGGCCAAGAACCTGGACCTGCTGGGGGCCGAGCACGTCCGCCAGGTGCGCAAGGACTGCGCCAGCGTCATCCTGTGGTGCGCCGAGCAGGCCACCAAAATGGCCGGCGACGGCGTGCAGATCTATGGCGGCAACGGTTACATCAACGAATACCCGCTGGGCCGCCTCTGGCGCGACGCCAAGCTGTATGAAATTGGCGCCGGCACCAGCGAAATCCGCCGCATGCTGATCGGCCGCGAGCTGTTTGCCGAGACCTGCTGATGGGCGGACGGCACCGGTATGCGCGGCCTGTGCGCAGGGGCTCCGAAGCCTCCGGCTGCCAGATGGCATGGCGGGGGTGAAAATACCGCCATGACTACATCGATCCAAGACCTGCTGACCAACAACCGCGTCTGGGCCGCGCGCATGGAGCTGGAGCGCCCGGGCTTCTTCACCAAGCTGGCGCACCAGCAAACGCCCAAGTACCTGTGGATCGGCTGCTCCGACAGCCGCGTGCCGGCCAACGAGATCACCGGGCTGGACCCGGGCGAGGTGTTCGTGCACCGCAACGTGGCCAACGTGGTGGTGCATTCGGACCTGAACGCGCTCTCGGTGATCCAGTTCGCCGTCGACCACCTCAAGGTCGAGCACATCATGGTGGTGGGCCACTACGGCTGCGGCGGCGTGCTGGCCACGCTGCGCGGCACCCGCGTGGGCCTGGCCGACAACTGGCTGCGCCACGTGCATGACGTCAAGCTGCGCCACCGCCGCCGGCTCGACCACCTGAGCATCCCCGAGCAGGAAGACGTGCTGTGCGAGATGAACGTCATCGAGCAGGCCGGCAACGTGGCCCTGTCCAACGTCATGCAGGACGCCTGGGCCCGCGGGCAGAAGGTGGCCGTGCACGGCTGGTGTTACGGTCTCAAGGACGGACTGGTCAACGACCTGGGGGTGACCATGACCGGGCCGCACGAGGTGGTCAATGTCTTTCGCAACGCCATCAAGCGCTACCCCCGCGGCACCGTCCTGAAGGTGTGAGCCCCCATGCTGCTGAAGACGCTTGATTCGGCCCTGGCATTTGACATCGCCCGGGCCATGATCGACGGCTTCAACCGGCATTACCGGCTGTTCCGCGCCGAGTCGGCCCGCGCCAGGCACCGCTTCGAGACGGCGGACTGGGCCGGCCAGCAGCGTGCCCAGCGTGAGCGCATCGCGTTCTACGACCTGCGCGTGCGCGAATGCGTGACCCGGCTGGAGCGCGAATTCAAGGCGGCCACCCAGCCGATGGAGGTATGGCAGCAGGTCAAGCTGCTCTACATCGGCATGCTGGTGGACCACCGCCAGCCCGAACTGGCCGAGACCTTCTTCAACTCGGTCACGACCAAGATCCTGCACCGCAGCTACTTCCAGAACGACTTCATCTTCGTGCGCCCGGCCATCAGCACCGAGTACATCGAGAACGAAGACCCGGCCAAAAACTGCACCTACCGCGCCTACTACCCGCGCCGCGACACCATCCTCGAAGAACTGCGCCGCATGGTGTGCGACTTCGCCCTGCGCGTGCCCTTTGAAGATTTCGACCGCGACACGCGCAGCGTGCACGACGCCCTGTGTCCGCTGTTTGAGCGCGACCGCCTGCGCGCCAACTTCCAGATCCAGGTGCTGTCCAGCCTGTTCTACCGGAACAAGGGCGCCTACGTGGTGGGCAAGGTGATCAACGGCTTTCAGGAGCTGCCGTTTGCGCTGCCCATCCTGCACAACGCGCAGGGGCAACTGGTGATCGACGCGCTGCTGGACGGGGAGGACGAACTGCTGATCCTGTTCAGCTTCGCGCGGGCCTACTTCATGGTGGACATGGAAATCCCGTCCGCTACCGTGCAGTTCCTGCGCAGCCTGATGCCGCGCAAGCCACGCGCCGAGCTGTACAACGCGCTGGGCCTGGCCAAGCAGGGCAAGACGCTGTTCTACCGCGACTTCCTCCACCACCTGCGCCACAGCACTGACCAGTTCCGCATCGCGCCCGGCATCAAAGGCATGGTGATGCTGGTGTTCGACCTGCCGAGTTTTCCCTTCGTCTTCAAGGTCATCAAGGACTACTACCCGCTGCAGAAAGACACCACGCGCGAGCAGATCCAGGGCAAGTACCAGCTCGTCAAGCAGCACGACCGCGTGGGCCGCATGGCCGACACGCTGGAGTTCTCGCTGGTGGCCTTTCCGCTGGACCGCTTCGCGCCCGCGCTGATCGCCGAGATCGAACAATTCGCGCCCAGCCAGCTTGAAATCTCCGACCGCGACGGCGATGGCCGCCTGGAAGTCATCCTCAAGCACGTCTATATCGAGCGGCGCATGATCCCGCTCAACATCTACCTGCAGGAAGCCTTTGACGTGCTGCAGCCCGGCAGCGGGGCCGACGACCTGGCGCTGCAGCGCGCCAACGCCCAGCTCACGCGCGCCGTGGTCGAGTACGGCAACGCCATCAAGGACCTGGTGGCCGCCAACATCTTCCCCGGCGACATGCTCTGGAAGAACTTCGGCATCACGCGCCACCGCAAGGTCGTGTTCTACGACTACGACGAGATCGAGTACATCACCGACTGCAACTTCCGCCGTGTGCCGCAGCCGCGCACCGAGGAAGAAGAGATGAGCGGCGAGATCTGGTACAGCGTCGGCCCGAAGGATGTGTTCCCTGAAACCTTCGGCCCCTTCCTGCTGGGCGACCCCCGGGTGCGTGCGGTGTTCATGCAGCACCACGCCGACCTGCTGGACGCCGCCTTCTGGCAGCACCACCAGGCGCGCATCCGGGCTGGCCACGTGTACGACGTGTTTCCCTACGAGCAGGAGAAACGCTTCCGGCCCCAACGGACCGACGCGCAGCTGGCGTCATCGATCTAACGTGAAACACCCGACCTGCACGATTTGTATTTCACTATTAATAGCAAACTATGACCATTCCACGCTGGGATGATGCCTTTTTTATCTGAAATGTACCGAAAGGACCTGAAATGAGTGAATCCATTGTGATCGTCAGCGCCGCCCGCACCCCCATGGGCAGCTTCCAGAGCGACTTCGCCTCGTTGGCCGCGCATGACCTCGGCGGCGCCGCCATCCGCGCGGCCGTCGAGCGCGCCGGCATCCAGCCGGAGCAGGTCGAGGAAGTCATCTTCGGCAACTGCCTGATGGCCGGGCAGGGCCAGGCGCCGGCGCGCCAGGCGGCTTTCAAGGGCGGCCTGCCCAAGAGCGCGGGCGCGGTTACCTTGAGCAAGATGTGCGGCTCCGGCATGCGCGCGGCCATGTTCGCGCACGACATGCTGCTGGCCGGCTCGGCCGAGGTGCTGGTGGCCGGTGGCATGGAGAGCATGACCAACGCGCCCTACCTGCTGCCCAAGGCGCGCGGCGGCTACCGCATCGGGCACGACCGCATCTTTGACCACATGATGCTTGACGGCCTGGAAGACGCCTACGAGCCCGGCCGCTCCATGGGCACCTTCGGCGAAGACTGCGCCGCCAAGTACAGCTTCACCCGCGCCGAGCAGGACGCCTTCGCCACCGCCAGCGTGCAGCGCGCCAAGGCCGCCACCGAAACCGGCGCCTTTGCCGCCGAGATCGCGCCCGTCACGGTCAAGGGCCGCGCAGGGGAGGTGGTGATCTCCATCGACGAAGGCCCCGGCAAGGTCAAGCTCGACAAGATCCCCACGCTCAAGCCCGCCTTCAAGAAGGATGGCACCATCACCGCCGCATCCAGCAGCTCGATCAACGACGGTGCCGCCGCGCTGGTGATGATGCGGGCTTCCACCGCCGCCCGGCTCGGCTGCAAGCCGCTGGCGCGCATCGTGAGCCACGCCGTGCACGCGCAGGAGCCGGAATGGTTCGCCACCGCGCCGGTCGGCGCTACGCAGAAAGCCCTGGCCAAGGCCGGCTGGAGCGTGGCCGACGTGGACCTGTGGGAAGTCAACGAAGCCTTCGCAGTCGTCCCCATGGCGCTGATGAAGGAGCTGGGCGTGTCGCACGAGATCGTCAACGTCAACGGCGGCGCCTGCGCGCTGGGCCACCCGATTGGCGCCTCCGGCGCGCGCATCATGGTCACGCTGATCCACGCCCTGACGGCCCGCGGCCTGCGCAAAGGCCTGGCCACGCTGTGCATCGGCGGTGGCGAGGCGACCGCCGTGGCGCTGGAAATCATCTAATTCAATAGCAAACAATGACCATTCCGTGCTGGGATGGTCGTTCTTTCATTCAATAAATCGCTTATGAGCACCGTTTTGATCATTGGCGCCTCGCGCGGCATCGGTCTGGAGCTGGTCCGCCAGTACGCTGAGGCGGGCGACCGCGTCATCGCCACCGTGCGCGACGACGCCGGCCGCGAGCGGGTACGGGCTTTGGGCGCGCAGGCGCTGATCGTCGATGTCGCCAAGCCCGCCAGCGTCAGCGGCCTGGCCTGGTTGCTGGACGGTGAAAAGATCGACACCGCGCTCTATGTGGCCGGCGTCATGAACCGCGCGGATGCCACCACACCGCCCACGCAGCCCGAGTTCGACCGCCTCATGCACACCAACGTGATGGGTGCGATGCAGGTCATCCCGCAGGTCGCACCCATGGTGGAGGCGGCCGGCGGGCGCTTTGCCTTCTTCTCCAGCGTGATGGGGCAGATCGGTACCGTCGCCGACAGCAATGCCTGGCTCTACCGCGTGAGCAAGGCCGCGCTGAACATGGCTGTTGCGTCAGCCCAGCCCAGCTACCCGGGCGCCATCCTGGTGGCGCTGCACCCCGGCTGGGTGCAGACCGACATGGGGGGCGCCGGCGCCCCCCTGACCGCACCCGACAGCGCCCGTGCCGTGCGCGCCACCCTGGCCGCCCTCACCCCGGCCGACCGCGGCCGCTTCCTGCAACACGACGGCACGCCTTACGCCGGCTGGTAAGCGGCCCAACCCAACATCCGAGACGAAAGACCCCCATGCTGCTGACCCAAGACCAGGAAATGATCCGCGACGCCGTGCGCGCCTTTGCCACCGAGCAACTCTGGCCCAACGCCGCGAAATGGGACAAGGAACACCACTTTCCCAAGGACGTGCACCAGGGCCTGGCCCAGCTCGGCGCCTACGGCATCTGCGTGCCCGAGGAATACGGCGGCGCCAACCTCGACTACCTCACACTGGCGCTGGTGCTCGAAGAAATCGCCGCCGGCGACGGCGGCACCAGCACGGCGATCTCCGTGACCAACTGCCCGGTCAACGCCATCCTGATGCGCTACGGCAACCCGGCGCAAAAACAGCAGTGGCTGACGAAACTGGCCCAGGGCCAGATGCTCGGCGCCTTCTGCCTGACCGAACCGCATGTGGGCAGCGATGCTTCCGCCCTGCGCACCACGGCCGTCAAAGAGGGCGACGCGTACGTCATCAATGGCGTCAAGCAGTTCATCACCAGCGGCCAGAACGGCCATGTCGCCATCGTCATCGCCGTCACCGACAAGGGCGCCGGCAAGAAAGGCATGAGCGCCTTTCTGGTGCCCACCAGCGCGCCCGGCTACGTGGTGGCGCGCCTGGAAGACAAGCTGGGCCAGCACAGCAGCGACACTGCGCAGATCAACTTTGACGACTGCCGCATCCCGGCCGAAAACCTGATCGGCGCGGAAGGCGAGGGCTACAAGATCGCCCTGTCCGCCCTCGAAGGCGGGCGCATCGGCATCGCCGCGCAGAGCGTGGGCATGGCGCGCAGCGCGCTCGACGTGGCCATTGCCTATGCCAAGGAGCGCCAGAGCTTCGGCACCGCCATCTTCAACCACCAGGCCGTGGGCTTTCGCCTGGCCGACTGCGCCACCCGGCTGGAGGCCGCCCGCCAGCTGATCTGGCACGCCGCCAGCCTGCGCGACGCCGGCCGCCCCTGCCTGAAAGAAGCCGCCATGGCCAAGCTGTTCGCCAGCGAAACCGCCGAAGCCGTCTGCAGCGCCGCCATCCAGACCCTGGGCGGCTACGGC
>ERZ1034365.716-NODE-716-length-18014-cov-3.127335_pt1 | contig 18014 bp, 9 predicted proteins | sample MGYA00520615_ERZ1034365 | MGnify/ENA primary metagenome ERZ1034365 (study PRJEB33736, sample SAMEA104284505) | Azolla filiculoides | biome: Urban; feature: Water surface; material: Ditch water | place: Netherlands | collected 2015-10-28 | depth 0-0.1 m ... | reverse complement strand
ACGCACATCCCGTTCCAGAAGTGGAAGCGAATTTAGCCACAGGAACAGCTGCGAATGCTATCAATTCACTTTCGGGTAAAGTATCCGGTTTGACTGTAGCGGCTTCATCAGAATTTTTTAATAGTCCAAAATTATATTTACGCGGAAAAAATCCACTTGTGGTTGTTGATGGTGTTCCGTTAGGTACTGATACCTATAACATCAGTCCGGATGATATAGAAAGTATTAACGTACTAAAAGGAGCAAATGCAGCTGCTTTATACGGATCTGTCGGAGGAAACGGAGCTATACAAATTACTACAAAAAGAGGGACAAAAAACGGGAAAGGTTTTGTAGTTGAGTATAATCATAATTCTTTATTTCAATCTGGTTTTAATGCAATTCCTAACACACAATCGTCTTACGGTCCAGGATCTTATGGGCAATATGCTTTTAAAGATGGTAAAGGAGGCGGAATCAATGATGCTGATTATGATCAATGGGGACCGCGATTTGACGGACAATTGATTACGCAATATGACAGTCCATTAGATTCAGAAGGAAATCTTATTGCTACACCTTGGTTGGCAAGAGGAAAGAACAACTTCAAAAACTTTATGGAAGATGGTTTTCTAGTTACCAATAACTTGGCTTTGGCTTCTACATTCGATAAAGGAAACATTCGATTTTCAGTTTCTAACACCTATCAAAAAGGGATTAATCCAAATACAAAACTGAATATTTACAACTATAATTTATCAGGTAAATATAACCTTAGCGATAAAACTTGGGTAGATGCCAGTTCTAATTTTAACTTTCAAACCTCACCTAATAATCCTAATGTAGAGTACGGTCCTAACAGTTATTTGTATAATATTATTATTTGGGGTGGTCCAGATTATGATGTCAGAGATTTGAGAAACTACTGGCAAGAAGGAAAAGAAGGATTGCAACAAATTAATTTTGAATACACACGCTATAACAATCCGTATTTTATGGCATACGAATGGTTAAGAGGGTATTACAAAAATGACTATTCAGGACAAATCAGTTTGAATCATAAGTTCAATAGCAATTTTGATGTAGTATTGAGAACTAATATGGCATTAAGTAACTTGTTTAGAAACGAAAAATTCCCATACTCTATGACTACTTATGGTAGAGAAAAAGCACAAGGGGATTATAAAGAACAATACGATTATAAATTCAAGAACTATTCGGATTTGATGTTGAATTATAATAAAACCTTCAACAATTTTGATGTTAAAGCCACTGTTGGTTTGAATAACAATACCGAGAAATATAGAAACTCATTTGCTACTACAAATTATTTGATTATTCCTGGATTGTATAACTTGAGTAACACACAATCTCCGGTACAACCTACAAATTATAACAGTCATTTTGAAACAAACAGTATGTATGGATCTATAGATATGTCTTATAAATCATTCTTGTTTTTAGGAGCAACTGGACGATATGATACAGATTCAAGATTGCCAAAACAAAATAATACTTTCTTTTATCCATCAGTTGGTGTAAGTGCTGTATTAAGTGAAGTAGTAAATATTCCTCATGTTGATTACTTGAAAGTGAGAAGTTCTTATGCTAAAGTAGGTGGTTCATTAGACATTTACAGCAATCAAGATACGTATCGATTAAGAAATCCTTTTACCATTAATGGTGCTACATATAGCGCTGCTTATGTTGGGGAGATTTTATCTAATAGTAATTTGGAACCTGCTTTTAACTCGTCTATAGAAATTGGTTTAGAGACAAAAATGTTTAAAAACAGATTCGGATTTGATTTTACGTATTATGAAAATACAAACGGGCCACAAATTTTTGACTTAAAATATTCTGAAACATCCGGATATCTTGGTAGCAAACAAAACGGTATTACTACCAAAACTAAAGGAGCAGAGGTTTCCTTCTTTGTTAAGCCTGTAAAAACTGAAAATTTCAATTGGGATTTTAACGTAAACTGGTCTACTTACAAAGAGTATTTAAAAGAAGTTTATGCTGGTATTCAAAACAATGGTTTAATTAAAATAGGGGATCGTGTTGACGGATTTTACATCTATGATTTCATGAGAACCAATGACGGAACTTTAATCGTAGGAAGCAACGGAAAACCTTTAACGAATTCATATCAAACGAAAGTAGGGTATAAAGCTCCAGATTGGGCATTAGGTGTTACTAATAATGTCAGCTATAAAAACTTTGCATTAAACTTCAGTTTTGACGGAAGATACGGAGGAAAAATAGAAAATTATGTAAACAAAAAAATGTGGCAAAGTGGTACTCATGAGTTTAGTGATACGCCAGAAAGAGCGAATGATGTTATAGGGGTTAAGTCTTATGTAACAGAAGGAGTAGTGGTAACGGGAGGAAGTTTAGTTACTGATGGTCAAGGAAATACTATTACAGATACCCGAACTTTTGCACCCAATACCACCAAAATGTATTATCAAGATTTCTCTAAATCCTATAATGGAAATACAGCAGCTAATATCATTGACAAAACGTTCTTTAAACTAAGAGAAGTAAGTATTTCTTATAATTTACCTAAATCAGTTTTGAAAAAATCATTTATCAATGATGCTTCTATTTCGTTGATAGGAAGGGATTTATTATATTTTTCTAAAAACAAAAATATTGATTTAGATCAATTTATTAATGAAGGTTCTTCTCCATTACAAACGCCTACAGTAAAAAGTTATGGTCTTAACTTAAACTTAAAATTCTAAAAAGAACAAAAATGAAAACATTAAATACATATAAAAGCGTACTGATTCTTGCACTGATTTTCTTAGTTAGTTCATGTACCAATTTTGATGAAATAACCGACGATCCAAACAGAGCCACCAGTGTTCCTCCATCTATGCTATTATCCGAAGTATTAAGAGTTATGAATAATGTGGGAGATGAAGGGCCTTGGTCAGAAGCGCAAAGAGACAACCAATTTTGGGCAATATCTTTTGATTATTATGGTGATCAAGATTACAATTGGGGTTCAGCTCCACTTCGTTATAGCACTTTGTCTAATGTTATTGCTATGGAAAAAGAAGCAGCTAATTTAGATACCAAAAACAAATATGGTGCTTTATCTAAGTTTTTCAAAGCTTACTTTTTAGATTATATGACGAAAAGAATGGGGGATATTCCAATGTCAGAAGCTTTAAAAGCAAATACTACTGAAAAAATTACACAACCTAAATACGACTCTCAAAAAGAAGTGTATGTTGAAATATTAGCGCTTCTTGAGGCCGCAAATACACAAATTACTTTAGCGCAGACCGAAGTTGGAACAGGAAATGTAGAAGGTGATTTTTTACACGAAGGCGATTTAAGCAAATGGCAAAAAACCATTAATGCTTTTCGTTTAAGAGTGCTAATTGGATTGAGCAAAAAAACAGCTGAATTAGACGTTATCAGTCAATTTAATCAAGTGGTTTCAAACCCTTCAAAATATCCATTGATGACTGGAATAAGCGACAATATGGTGCGTAAGTTTGCGGATGAAAATGGAAATCAATACGAACTAAACCCTAGTAATTATGGTTTCAACAGAAACAGAAATATTATGGGAGGTACTTATTTAGATATCTTAAAACAAAATAATGATCCTAGAATCTATGTTGTTGCCGATCCTGCAAAATTTTATTACAATGCCGCTGATCCATTAAACTTAAACGCCTATGTTGCTGCAAATACCGGAGATGACCAAGGCGCAATGCAAGTTGCCTCTGACCAAGGAAAATATTCTTATCCGAGTGAAAAAAGATATTACAGTACTTACAGCGGAGAAGATTATATCTTAATTGGGTATGCGGAACAACAGTTTGTTATTGCTGAAGCTATCAACAGAGGTTGGATTACCGGAGATGCTGGAGCCTATTACAATAAAGGAATTAGCGCATCTATGGCGTTTTATACTGTAGCAGATGCTGATGTTGCTACCTTTTTGGCTAGTTCAAACATTACTTACAAAGGAAATAACACAACAGGTTTAGAGCAAATCCTTAGTCAAAAGTATGTTGCTTTTTTCCAAAATTCAGAAAGAGAAGCCTACTTTAATTACAGAAGAACTGGTATTCCTGCCTTTAATGTAGGACCTGCTAACAACAACGGAGGAAAAATACCGATGCGTTGGAAATACCCACAATCTGAATTTGAAACTAATAAAACCAATGTTGATGCAGCATTGACAAGTCAATACAGTGGGTCAGATGATATCAATGCCAAAATGTGGTTGTTAAAATAATAAACGATGCACTACATTAAAATTTTAAGTATGGCCATAGGGATTTCTTCCCTGTGGCTTTATGTTACACCATCAAAAAATAAAATAAAATGAAAAAATCAATTGTATTGACAAGTTTACTTGCAGTATTCTGTCTTGGAACTCAAGCACAACAAAAAACGGAATCCCCAAAAACAAAAGTGGTTTTGATTACTTTGGACGGTTTGCGTTGGCAAGAACTTTTTGCCGGTGCCAATCCTGCTCTTATCGAAAACAAAGATTTCTCACATGATATTGAAGAACTAAAAACGAAATTTTGGAGAAACACAGCTGCAGAAAGAAGAGCAGTTTTGATGCCTTTTTTATGGAATAAAGTGACTCAAATGGGTCAATTACACGGAAACAGAAACGAAGGAAGCAACGTGAATCTTACCAATTCTATGTGGTTTTCTTATCCGGGATATAACGAAATTTTAACGGGTGCTGCTGACGATAAAAGAATTGATAGTAATGATAAATTCAATAATCCGAATACGACAGTTTTAGAAAAAATAAATAATATGCCCCAATACAAAGGGAAAGTTGCCGCTTTTGGGAGCTGGGATGTTTTTCCGTACATCATCAACGAAGAACGTTCCGGAATTCCTGTAAATGCTGGTTTTGAGTCTGCAACAGGAAATACTCTTAGTCCAAATGAAATCTTTTTGAATGAATTGCAAACCCAAATTCCATCTCCGTTCGGGAGTGTGAGATTAGATGCTTTTACCTCACATTACGCTTTGGAATACATGAAAAAAGAGCATCCTGAATTGGTATTTATATCCTACGGAGAAACAGATGATTTTGCACACGAAGGCAATTATAACGCCTATTTAACATCGGCAAATAACACAGATGCTTTGATTCAACAATTGTGGAATTTTACACAAAGTGATTCTTTTTATAAAGACAATACTGTTTTTATTCTTACTACAGATCATGGCAGAGGAACGCAACCAGTAGAAACTTGGAAGCACCATGGTTCAAAAATAGCCGGAGCCGATCAGGCCTGGTTTGTGGTTTTTGGAAATAATGTTTCCGTATTAGGCGAAGTTACCCAACCGGAACAGTTGTTCAGCACTCAAATCGCACCAACAGTTTTACAGGTTTTAGATAATAAATTGAAGGATTCTGAAATGAAAGGCAACCCAATAAAAGTATTGAAAGACTAATGCAAAAGTCAGCCGAAAAATCGAATATTCCTTTTGTCTTGAACGCTTCACTGGCTTCGTTTGGGGCATACTTTTGTATGTATGCTTTCCGAAAACCCTTTAGTGTAGCCACATTTGAGGGTATGGAGGTCTTTCATATTGATTATAAAATTATTGTAATCATTGCGCAAGTATTGGGGTATGCGCTTTCTAAATTTATAGGAATTAAAGTGGTTTCTGAATTAAAAGCAAAGCAACGAGCGTATTATTTGCTGGGATTAATTCTTATTTCGGAGTTGGCTTTGGTTTTATTTGCTTTGGTACCGCAACCGTATAATGTAGTTTTTATGTTCCTGAACGGTGTTCCTCTGGGAATGATTTGGGGAATTGTTTTTTCGTATCTCGAAGGTCGAAAATTCACTGAGATTTTAGGAGTTGCCTTGAGTACCAGTTTTATAGTTTCAAGTGGTGTGGTGAAATCAGTAGGTTTTTTTGTGATGGATTCTTGGGGCTTTTCGGAGTTTTGGATGCCTGCCATTACAGGAGCATTATTTGTCTTGCCTTTATTGTTTTTTACTTGGCTATTAGAAAAAATTCCAAAGCCGACACAAGAGGATATCGAACTGCGCTCCGAACGCATTCCGATGACTGGAAAAGACAGGAAGAATATGCTGTTGAAATTTTTATTTCCAATAACGATATGGGTTTTGTTTTACACGTTCCTGACTGCTTTTAGAGATTTCAGAGATAATTTTTCCCGTGAATTATGGGATACAATTGGGTACAAAGGCGATGTATCGGTCTATTCCAGTTCCGAAACATTGGTTGCCTGCATTGTATTATTGGTTTTAGGTTTCACGTTTTATTTTCGAGACAACAGGAAAGCCTTATTTTTTTACCAATTTTTACTTTTGACAGGATGTATTGCATTAGGTTTTTCAACCTATTTGTTTCACACCGGAAATTTAAATCCATTTACTTGGATGGTGGTTTCGGGCTTCGGATTATACATTTGTTATGTGCCTTTTAACTGTTTGTTTTTTGATCGTTTTATAGGAGCTTTCAGAATAAAGGGCAATGCGGGTTTCTTGATTTATCTTGCCGATGCCTTTGGTTATTTAGGAAGCGTAGCTGTTTTGTTGTATAAAAATTTTGGACAATCCGGTTTGTCTTGGATTGATTTTTTTATGTACAGCGCGTATTTGGTTGCAGGAATCGGACTTTTGGTAACCATCAGTTCAACGCTTTATTTAAATGAAAAATATAAAAAAAATAAAAATCAGAATGTCAATTTTAAACTAGTATTAGATGAAACCAATGTATGATCTTATAGTTGTAGGTGGCGGAGTTTTAGGTACTTTTCATGCCTATCATGCTTTGAAAAAAGGGCTTCGTGTAGCTGTCATAGAAAAAGATAAAATGCCAATAGGAGCAACTGTTCAAAATTTTGGACAAGTAGTTCCTTCCGGAATGGATTCAAAATGGCAGGCGTACGGAAGAGAAAGTCTGGCGATTTATAAAGAAATCCAAAGTCAATTTGATATCTCCATCCGTCAAAACGGGTCGGTTTATTTGGCTTCGAATGAGGAAGAAATTCAGCTGATAGAAGAGTTGTCTCAAATTAACCAATCGAATAATTATCAATCCCATTTGTTAACCAAAGAAGAATGCTTGAATAAATATCCGGGTTTGCGTTCTGATTATGTAAAAGCAGGATTGTTTTTTCCTGAAGAAGTTACAGCAGAACCCCGAACGATGATTTACAGGTTACAAGCGTTTATGATTCAGAATATGGGGCTGAAACTAATTTTGAATACGACTATTATTGCTTGTGAATCTACGTCAAATGGTGTCATTCTTTCGAGCGCAGCAAATGAGGAATTTTTTGCCCGTAAAGTGAATATTTGTAATGGGAATGCTTTTAAAAATTTGTATCCAATACTTTTTAACGAAAGTGATTTAGAAGTTTCTAAGTTGCAAATGTTGCAAACCAAACCACAGCAAAATTACACTCTTGACGGCTCTATCCTGACGGGTTTATCCATCAGAAGATATGAGGCGTTTTATGAATGTCCTTCTTTTAAAGCAATTAAAGCAAAAGAAAATCCGGATGCTTTAGAGAAAAAATGGGGTGTACATATTTTGTTCAAACAAGCCGCTGATGGTTCTGTTATTTTGGGGGATTCCCATCAGTATGCCGATGCTAAAAATATAGATGATTTGGGTTTTGATTTAGACATGGAAATTGATGATTTTATGATACAAGAAGCCAAAAAAATTATTGATTTACCCAATTATGAAATTCAAAACAGATGGTTTGGGATGTATTCACAATGCAAAACCAAAGATATTTTTGAGCATACAATAGAGGATAATATTCATATAATAACCGGAATTGGCGGTAAAGGAATGACGGGTAGTGCCGGATTTTCTAAAGAAAATATAACTAAAATTTTTAATACAAAAGAATGAAACAAAGAATAGAATTGGTGGTCTTTGATATGGCCGGAACAACCGTAAACGAAGATAATGTAGTATACAAAACAGTGCAGAAAGTGATTAATGACGAAGGGTTTTCTGTTAGCTTGGAGGAAGTGTTGAAACATGCTGCCGGAAAAGAAAAACATCAGGCGATAACCGCTGTTTTAAAGGCTTGTACACCGCTAATTAATACCGCTTTAGTGGCTAATATAGCCTTTTCAAAATTCAAAATTGCCCTGAAAGAAGCCTATGATAGTTTGGAAATTAAAACGTTTGATGGTACAGAACAGCTTTTCAAAGATTTGAGGAATAATCATATTAAAGTTGTTTTAAATACTGGTTATGACCGTAAAACGGCTCATTTGTTATTGGATAAATTAGGTTGGATTGTGGGCGAAACCATTGATGGTTTAGTAACTGCTGATGATGTAGAAAATGGTCGTCCGGAAGGCGATATGATTCTTTTGGCAATGAAAAATACTGGTATAACTGATGCCGAAAAAGTATTAAAAGTTGGGGATTCCGCTATAGATATTGAAGAGGGTAAAAATGCCAATTGTGGTATTACCGTTGGCGTGCTGACTGGCGCGCAAAACAGAACCCAAATTCAAGAAGCAAATCCAACTTATATTATAGAAAGTTTAAATGAATTAAGAGCGATTCTCTTTTAAAAATTTGTTTGGTTTTTTTGTTGAACTCTCCTTTTTGATATACTAAAAAGGGGAGTTTTTTTTCTTTAAAATTATTCTTTTCCTGTGTTTAAAAAGAAGTAAAGCACTAACATTTTAGCCGAAATTTTTCCTTTATTGACAGGAACATGAGGAATTCGTCCATCAAAAAAAATAGAATCTCCTTCTTTTAAAAGGACCTCTTCTTCTCCAATAGTATAAAAACATTCGCCTGAAATCATGTATTTAAATTCATAGGCATCCGTTTCGACTTTATCTCTATGGGAGTTGGGTTGTACTTCAAGCAAGACGGCTTCAAATCCTATAGAAGAAAGTTGTTTGCCAAAAATATATTTATAGGTAAATCCTTGCGCCTCATCTTCCTTTTCAATTGTTGCGTTTTCTTCGCATCGGGACACAATATAACTAAGCTCTGAAGGTTTTGGCATTCCTTCAAAAAAGTCAGAAACTTTAATTTCAAGTGCATTGATGATATTTAATAAAACCGGTAAAGAGGGAATTGTTCTTCCGTTTTCAATTCGGGAAATAAGACCGTTACTCACATCGGCAGCACAAGCGACCGTACTGATGGTTTTTTTATTTGTTTTTCGAATATCCTTAATTCTCTTTCCTATACCTATTAAATAGTCATTCATAGTTACTTTGTATTTATTACGAATATCTACATTTAACTTGATATAAAAAAGGCGACTGGTTTTTTTTAATACAATTATTTTTATCGAAATCAGAATCAATATCGAATGTAATTCTTTTGTTTTGGTACACAATACTTTAAGAAAACTACTCTCTTTTCAGCATAAATGAATGGCTTTTTTCTTAAAAAAAATAAAATTTAATATTATACAAATGTTAAATTTTTATTATGAGTTTGATTTTTTATTTTAATTAATTTCACGTCTTTTTTTAGTCATTAGACACAGGTGTTTTGTTTTTAAATTATTTATTTTTTAAACAGAAATAAATTTTTCTATATAATTGTAATAATTCCTTAAAATGAACTATTTAACCTTTTTTTTATCAAAAAATAGCTTTTAATCTGATGGTTTTCTGTTTTTTAAAAAAAATACAATTTGATATAAAGTAGTATTTCGGAATAGCTTTATAAACTAATTTCAGGTAAAAAATGACTATTTGTAGTCCCTATTTTCGATGTCTTTTGGTGTTGGTTTTACTGGGGCTGTATTTCTTTAATTTTAACTAATATGCACTTTTTTGTTTTCTGAAATTTTACTTTTTGTTGTTTCGTAATTAACATTTGTTTGGCAAATAACGATTCTATTTGTGCATTATAAATTAATTAGTGAAATATGAAAAAAATTAAATTTTTGATGCTATTTTTTTTAACTGTATTCTCTGTTGCCTCTTGGGCTCAAACAGAAGTTTCAGGAGTAGTATTAGATGATGCAAATGGTCCATTGCCAGGGGTAAACGTATTGGTAAAGGGAAATAAAAAAGGAATAGTAACAGATCTTGACGGTCGTTTTGTTATTAAAGCATCAGTAGGTGATGTTATTGAGTTTTCTTATGTAGGATTGGAGACGCAAGTAATAACCCTTAAAAACTACACCAAATTAAATATAAAATTACAAGCTAACGCGATGCAACTTGAAGATTTAGTTGTAGTTGGGTATGGTTCAAAGCGTAAAAAAGATGTTACCGGCGCCGTAACTTCTGTTAAAAGTGATGCATTTAACCGAGGAATCGTAACCTCTCCGGAACAATTGATTCAAGGTAAGGTTTCTGGGGTTAATATCACTTCTGCAAGTGGTGAACCAGGAAGCAACCAAACGATAAGCATACGTGGTCAAGGCGGTGTTCGTTCAGGAAGTACTCCTTTATTTGTTGTTGATGGTTTTGCACTTGACAATTCGAGCACCGGAGGAGCAACAAATCCGCTTAGTTTCATTAATTCTGATGATATAGAATCTATCGATGTATTGAAAGATGCTTCAGCAACAGCAATTTACGGGGCAAGAGGCGCTAATGGGGTTATCTTGATTACGACTAAAAGAGGAAAAAAAGGACAATCTAAAGTAACCTATTCTACCAGTCTTGGAACCTCAAGTATGGCTAAAGAAATTCCAGTTTACAGTGCGGATGCTTTTAGAGCAAAAGTAATTGAAATAGGAGGTCAATTAACAGATTTGGGTGGTTCAACCAATTGGCAAAAAGAAATAACCAGAACCGCTTTTTCCCAAAATCATAATTTAAATATAAGTGGTGGTACTGATAATTCGACGTATTTTGCTTCTATTGGTCATCAAGATCAACAAGGTATTTTAAAAAATAGTGAGTTGAAAAAACTTTCCGGAAGAATTAATCTAACCCAAAAATTGATGAACGACAGGCTTAAGATTGACTTGAACCTGAATGCTACCAATACTAAAAGTGAGAGACCTGCTATAGAAAGTCTTATAGGTACTGCATTGAGTTTGAATCCAACGTATCCTGCGTATTATGAAAACGGTTTTCCTTCCATATTTGCAGATGTTTTTAATCCGTTGATACGTCTTGATTTGTATGAAGATTTGACGAATACAAACCGAATTATTGCTAATATTTCTCCTTCATTTGAAATTATTAAAGGATTGGATTATAAATTGAATTTAGGTGTTGATAACTCTAATTCTGATCGTGATATTCAAAATCGTCCAAGCACTTTGCCACAACAGGACGGCAGATTAGATTCATATTACATTAGCAATAAAAACAACTTAATTGAAAATTATATCACGTATAACTTTGATTTAGGAAAGAATAATTTTTCTCTTTTGGCGGGACATTCGTACCAAAAAACATTTGTACAATACAGACATTGGAGTATTGATAAATTTAAAGATAATGGTATCGACCCAAAATACAATCCAGGTTTAGGACAAGAATTGGATTTAATAGATAATATGCCATCCGGATCTGCTATCAAAAATGAATTGCAGTCTTTTTTCGGAAGAGTAGGGTATAGTTTTAAAGACCGTTATTTATTGACTGCGACTCTCCGTAGAGATGGTTCGTCAAAATTTGGTAGCAATAATAAATACGGAAACTTCCCTTCATTTGCTGCAGGCTGGAGAATTTCTGAAGAGGAATTCATGAAAGCATCACCATTTAGCAACCTTAAACTTAGAGCTGGTTGGGGACGAACAGGGAATCAGGAAATTCCATCCAAAATTACCCAGGCTTCGTCTACAACATCAGTAACCGGAAGTACCAGTTATCCGCTTTATCCAACCGATATTTTTTCTGGAGGAACTACTTATGCGCGTTTGGCTAATCCTGATATTCAGTGGGAAGTATCTACACAAACTAATGTTGGTTTAGATTTTGGATTGTTTAATGGCGCTTTGTCAGGAACAGTAGATTATTTTAATAAAGTTTCAGATAATATTTTACTTGAAGTAGTTCCGTCAGATCCTATTCAAGCCGCTTCAACCTATTGGACCAATGTGAAGGATATGACCATCACAAATAAAGGTTTAGAATTAGCGTTGGCGTATGAATATAAAAACGAAAACGGAATTTCTTTTGGTTTAGGAGGTAATGTATCTTTTATAGACAACAAAATCGAAAATTCTCCTTTTACTGTTTTAACAACAGGAAGTGCATCTGGTTCCGGTCTTTCGTCAGCTACCATTAACGGATATGTGAACGGACAGCCTATTGGTACTTTTTACATGAAAGAATTTACCGGAATTAATGCCCAAGGAATGAGCATGTTCCGTGATGTAAACGGTGATGGTTTAGATACTGATGCAGACAGAGTAGTTGCCGGTAGTGCATTACCAGACAAATTATACAGTTTTTATGGTAACATTGCGTACAAAGGATTTGATTTGAACTTCAATTTTAATGGGGTGTCAGGAAATAAAATCTATGACAATACTGCCAATTCTAATTTCTATAAAGCGCGTTTGGCCAAATCGTTGAATACCACTGCTGCAGCAGCTCAATATCCTACAGAATCGATAACAAATCCGGCCTCGATTTCAACTCGATACCTGAAAAATGGTGCTTTTCTTAGATTAAATAATTTATCGTTAGGGTATAATTTAAATCCAAAGAAAATTGGTTTAGAAAACTGGGTTAGCACAATGCGATTTTCTCTAACAGGTCAAAATTTATTTGTTATTACAGATTACGATGGTTATGATCCTGAGGTTAATACAGACAGAACAGTTGATGGTATTACTTCTTATGGTATTGATTATTTAAGTTATCCAAAAGCCAGAACATTCCTATTCGGATTCAATGTTTCATTTTAATAAAATACAATTCACATGAAAAATAAATTTATACTAGTACTTACAATACTAACCACTTTTATGCAGTTTGGCTGTTCTAATCTTGAGGAAGAAGTATTAGACGAATCCTTGACTGGAGGTGCAGCTTTAGATGCTGTTGCAGATGGAAGCATTTCTCCGGCTTACGCAGTTTTGCCTACTTTGTTTTTGCACACCAGTTATTTTACACTTCAGGAAATATCTACCGACGAAGCTATTTTGCCGTATAGAGGCGGAACAGATTGGGGGGACAACGGAATTTTTATTGATATGCACCGTCATACCTACACCAGCTCACACATTCGTATAAAAGATACTTGGGGTTCTATCACTCAAGGTATCTCCCGATCAGTAACTGCAATAAATGCATTGGCGCCATTGGCAGAAACCAATCCTACTGCTAAGATTTATTTGGCAGAAGCCAAAGGATTACGTGCTTATTATTCGATGTTGAGTTTAGACTTATTCGGTTTGATTTTTGTCAAAGAAAATCCGGCAGAAGTTTCTACTATTTTGCGTGGGAATGATGCTGTAGAATATATCAAAAATGAGTTTTTGGCTATTGAAAATGAAGTATCTAAAACAGTTGGGCCAGGGCGTATGACTCAAGGTGCTGTTTGGGGACTTTTGGCTCGTTTGCATCTGAATGCTGCGGCTTACCGTGAGCCTTATGCTACTACTCTTGATTTCAAAACGGAAGATATGGATAAAGTGATTTTGTATACCGATAAAATTATAGCATCGGGGCAATACAACCTTTCTTCGGAATATTTTGAAATTTTTGATGATGAAAATCATACCAATAAAGAATTGATTTTTGCTGTTGATCAACGTGCTGAATTGAACGGACACAACCGTTTGGCTTATTTCTCTTTATCGGGTGATATGTTTCCAAATCCTGCATTTCCGAAAGCAAACGGAACAGATGGACCAGCAATTACTCCTGACTTTTATCAGACATGGGTTGCTGCTTATGGAGCTAAAGATCCTGCAGTTTCCGATCCCCGTTTTTTTAAAGAAAATCTTAAAATACCTTCTGATTCTTGTATCGCTGCAAAAGATTTTGAAGTAAATCGTGGAATATTAAGAGGACAACAATACGGATTACTGACTACTGCTAACGGACAACCTTTTGCTCGTTGTGCGGATGGTGTTGGTTACAAAATTGGTAAACTTAAAAACATAACCAGATCTGATAAAACAAAATTGGTAAACCATACCGAGTTTATAGATTTTACGGCAGCCGGTAGCGGATATAGCAATGGATACAGAGTATTGAAATATGAGTTCAGTAAAAAATCAGACAGTGGAAGAAATAAAGGAGATGCTGATATTGTTATTATGCGTTTGGCAGATATCTATTTAATGCGTGCAGAAGCAAAATTGCGTAAATCAAATGATGTAGCTGGAGCACTTGCTGATGTAAATTTCGTAAGAGCTTCAAGAACAGCCAGAATTGTTTCTCCTGCATTGACATCAATGTCTCTTGAAATTTTGTACAGAGAACGTGGATTTGAATTTTATTGGGAAACACTCAGACGTACGGATATGATTCGTTTTGGAAAATACGAAGGAACTTGGACTGAAAAAACCGATAGTAATGTTCAGAAACGTCTTTTTCCAATTCCACAATCTGCAATTGACGGAGCTTCAGATAAACCTGGGTATTTGGTTCAAAACGCAGGATATTAATTGGATTACAAAGGGTAATTTTTTAGTACTTTTTTAAAGAAAAAGAATAAAAATGCACTACTGAATTCACTTTCTTAAATATAATTTTATTAAAGACCTTTCGGTGAACTGTAATAGTAGCCGAAAGGTCTACATAATTAAATACGTTTATTAACTACAATTTATACTATGTCCCAATCTATTAAAATTTCAGTTCTTGCCTTGTTGTTTTCCTTGCAGTTCATTCAGGCGCAAGACGTTCAAAAATATAAAATACATTCTCATAATGATTATGAGCAAAATATTCCGTTTTGGAGTGCTTACGCCAATGGTTTAAATTCTATTGAAGCGGATATTTTTTTGAAGGATAACCGCTTGTATGTAAGTCACACCGAGGCCGACATCAAAAAAGAACGTACTCTTGAAAAGCTGTATTTAGATCCTTTGCAACAAGTAATGGCGCTTCAAATGGGCAATCAGCAACCCATACAATTACTGATTGACATTAAAACCGAGTCTATTGCAACGCTAAAAAAACTGATAGCTGTTTTAGAAACTTATCCTAATGTAATAAACAATAAAAAATTTTCCATTGTGATATGAGGAAACCGACCAGAAGCAAAAACATATACCCAATATCCTAATTACATTCAATTTGATTATCAAACTTTAGGGGGAATTCCCGAAAAAGAACAATGGGAAAAGGTGGCGCTAATTAGCAAAAGTTTCGGTGAATTTTCATCTTGGAACGGAAAAGGACGACTTACTGCCGAAGATTACAAGAAAGTATCCGAAGCGATCAATAAGGCGCATAGTTTTGGAAAACCATTCCGTTTTTGGGGTTGTCCAGATTCTAAAACTGCATGGAAAACGTTCAAGGATCTCGGAGTCGATTTTATAAACACCGACATGCCTTACGAGAGTTCCCGCTATTTGAATTCCTTAGACAGCAGAGTTTTTTACAATACTATTGATTCGTCAGTTTACACACCAACTTATTTGTCTGACAAGAAAAAAAGTCCCATACAAAATGTTATTTTGCTTATAGGCGACGGGAACGGACTTGCTCAAATTTCTAGTGCTGTTTTGGCAAATGGCGGTAAACTGACACTGACTCAATTAAAAGCTATCGGGTTTTTAAAAACGCAGTCTTCAGATGATTTCACCACTGATTCAGCTGCGGGAGGAACGGCTCTTGCCACTGGTCAAAAAACATATAACAGAGCCATTGGAGTAGATTCTTTCGGGAAACCTATCGAGAGTATTATGGAACTTCTTACCAAAAAGGGATTTAGTACGGCTTGCATCACTACAGACCATATTACAGGAGCGACACCAGCTTCGTTTTATGCGCATCAAAAAGAGCGAGATTTGACAGCAGCAATCGCTAATGACCTTATGAATAGTAAATTATCTCTTTTTATGGGTGGCGGAAGCCGAAGTTTTGCTGATGGTTTTTCTAAAACTGATTTTTCAATTTTAAATTCCATTGCAGATGTAGCCAAAAGCAATAAGGATCAAGTGGGGCTTTTTTTCTCTGAAAATACGGTTCCTAGTGTTTTAAAAGGACGAGGCAATCTATTGGCTGAAGCCACAAAAAACGGATTGGAATTTTTGAAAGCCAAGAATAAACCGTTCTTCCTTATGGTTGAAGGTGCTCAGATTGATTCCTACGGTCATGCGAATAATGTACCCGGAATTATTTCGGAAGGAATTGATTTTGACAGAGCCATAACCGAAGCGATTAAATTTGCAGATAAAACGGGCAACACTTTGGTCATTGTTACCGCAGATCATGAGACTTCGGGGTTTACGCTACCGCAAGGAAATGTGAAAGAAAAAATGATTGAAGGCGATTTTACAACTTACGATCATACTGGAATTATGGTACCGATATTTAGTTATGGACCTCAATCGGATATTTTTTCGGGAGTGTATGAAAACAATGAAGTTTTTCATAAAATCAAGCAAGTGTTGGATCTTAAATAATTAGATGCTATTATCTTAAAATTAAATCTAAAGAGAAAAAGAGATATCAATAAAAGGTATCTCTTTTTTTATTTTTGAATAGCACCTGATTTTAAATCAATAAAAAAATGATCCGCCGGAGCTCCGTTTAAGAACTTATTCAGAATGGTCAGAAAAAGAATTGTATTTTTTGCTGTTTGATTTTCGGGATTTAAATTTCTTTCCTTTTGATGGTCAAGATACGAAGTGATAATAAATTGATATTGTTTTATTCTTTCTTTGCCAATGTCGGCAATAGCCAGTTCATCGGCACTTCGAATGCGATAAAAGTCGGTGATAAGCTCCAATCCAGACCAATTAAAATCACTTTGATCGAACTGATTCTCTTTTAATTGTTGCTTTACTTTCTTTTCTGCTTTTCTCCATTCTTTTTCAAAATCGTTTTTGTGGTTTATGATGGTATTATCATCAAATTTAGACTCCATATTAGCTAGTATCAGTAAGTCTTCGCCGGAAACATTCAACATAAAATTCTTAAATAGTTCAGGCCAATCTTCCGGTAAAAAGCGTAATCTGACCAATTCTTTCAAATGAAAATCGGTAAAATCATGGTAGTTTTTTGTTTCTAAAATAGCGGTATTCCAAATGTCTGCAGTGTGCTGACTTTTCAAAAAATCATATTCCATTTTATAAAGATTAAACAGTTCATTGAATCGGGGAACTTCATTGATTGCTATGGTTTCTATTTCTATTACCTCATTTTCTTTGATAGTGAGAAGTTTGTATGCAGGAATATAAGCTGCTAGTGATGGGGTTTGAATGTTGACCAATGTGTTTCCGTTATTGGTTTTTCGAACTCCGGTATCATTGATGTGCATGTGTCCGCCAAAATGGATTTTCAATCCGGCATTAGCAAAGGTTTGTGCCACTTCTTCTTTGGGAACACGGTCTAATTGCCATTTTCCTTTACCCATTAATTTTTCAATTTCCGGGGAAGCATCGTCATTAAATTCCACCATCGGGAAGTGGCTGAATGCGATTAGGGTTTTTCCTCTTTTTTTTGCCTCAGCACTTATTTCGCCAACCCATTTTATCAGGTGTTTTTTATGAGAAAGAACAGTATTGTAACCTAAACTGGCATCAGAATATTCTTTAGAATCTTTTGAATTTTCAGCTGCCTCTTTTTTGGGAATATAAACATTCCCATCAATAGCCAGTAACCAAAGTCCGGGAACGGGTTCTACCACATAACTCACATCAGGCACTGAATATCCTGGTGCTACGGAATACGTTCTATTAGTTAATGAAGCGGCTTCAGTTGCTTTTGTATAATTATAAGTATCTAATGAATACGTGCTGAAAGGAGCAGCCCAGAACGCATCGTTTTCTTTTGGGAAAAAACCAAAATCTTTCAGTTCGGTGGTAATACCGAGATATCCCATTTTGGCAATATCTTGGGTTATTACTATCGCGTTTTCATTAGTGCTGTTGGGTTGGTATAATCCCTTTTTAC
>ERZ1034365.715-NODE-715-length-18017-cov-3.295151_pt1 | contig 18017 bp, 17 predicted proteins | sample MGYA00520615_ERZ1034365 | MGnify/ENA primary metagenome ERZ1034365 (study PRJEB33736, sample SAMEA104284505) | Azolla filiculoides | biome: Urban; feature: Water surface; material: Ditch water | place: Netherlands | collected 2015-10-28 | depth 0-0.1 m ... | reverse complement strand
GAAGGGATTCCATGAATGCCGATGGGTCGGTCAGTGCCGGAAGTGGCGCACGCCGCTGAACACCATGGCCACGCCGCGCTCGTCGGCGGCGTCGATGACTTCCTGGTCGCGCATCGAACCACCCGGCTGGATCACGCAAGTGGCCCCGGCATCGACCACCACGTCCAGGCCGTCACGGAACGGGAAGAAGGCGTCGCTGGCCACCGCCGTGCCCTTCAGGCTAAGGCCGGCATGTTCGGCCTTGATGCTGGCGATGCGGGCCGAATCGAGGCGGCTCATCTGACCGGCGCCGACCCCCATGGTCATGCCGTCCTTGCAGAAGACGATGGCGTTGCTCTTGACGAACTTGCCGACCTTCCAGGCAAACAGCAGGTCCTGCAGTTGCTCGGCGCTGGGCTGCAGCCGGGTGACCACCTTCAGATCCGCTAGCGTCAGCTCGTGGTTGTCGGCCGTCTGCATCAACAGGCCCGAACCGACGCGCTTGACGTCCATGGCATTGCGGCCATGGTCCCAATCGCTGCGGCCACCCGGCGGCAAGGCGATCTGCAGGATGCGCACGTTGACCTTGGTCTTGAAGACTTCCAGCGCTTCGGGTGTGAAGTCGGGCGCCATCAGCACCTCGACAAACTGCTTGCTGACCTGCTGGGCGGCCGCGCCGTCCACGGTGCGGTTGAAGGCAATGATGCCGCCAAAGGCGCTGGTCGGATCGGTCTGGAAAGCCTTGCTGTACGACTCCAGGGCATCCTTGCCCACCGCCACGCCGCAGGGATTGGCGTGCTTGACGATCACGCAGGCCGGCACGTCGAAGCTCTTGACGCATTCCCAGGCCGCATCGGCGTCGGCGATGTTGTTGTAGGACAGCTCCTTGCCCTGCAACTGCACGCCCGTGACGAGCGAGCCCACCGCCGGGTACAGGTCGCGGTACAAGGCGGCTTGCTGGTGGGCGTTTTCGCCGTAGCGCAGGTCCTGCACCTTGATGAACTGGCCATTGGACTGCCCGGGAAACAGCGAACGGGTGGGCACATAGGCCTCGGCCAGCTTGTCTTCTTCAAACGTCACCGACGACAGGTAGTCGCTGATCGCGCCGTCGTACTGGGCGATGCGGTTGAACGCGGCCACCGACAGCGCAAAGCGCAGCTTGTCGGACAGCTTGCCGTTCGCCTGGAGCTCTGCGAGCACCGCCGGGTACTGCGAAGCGTCGGTCAACACGCCCACGTCGGCCCAGTTCTTTGCAGCACTGCGCACCATCGCCGGGCCACCAATGTCGATGTTCTCGATCGCGTCGGCCAGCGTGCAGCCGGCCTTGGCCACGGTGGCCTCGAACGGGTAGAGGTTCACCACCAGCAGGTCGATGGTGTCGATGCCATGGGCCGCCAGTGCCGCCATGTGCTCGGGCACTTCGCGGCGTGCCAGCAGACCGCCGTGGACCTTGGGGTGCAGCGTCTTGACCCGGCCATCGAGCATTTCGGGAAATTCGGTGACCTCGGCCACCTCGGTGACGGGCAGACCCTTTTCGGCCAGCAGTTTGGCGGTGCCGCCGGTGGAGATGAGCTTGATGCCGAGGGCATGGAGGGACCGGGCGAATTCAACGATGCCAGTCTTGTCGGAGACGGAAATGAGTGCGTTCATGGATAAAAGTGCCCGTTGGGGTCACTTGAGGAGTTGATGTTCGACGAGTTTCTTGCGCAGGGTGTTGCGGTTCAGTCCCAGCCATTCGGCCGCGCGCGACTGGTTCTGGTCTGCCTTCTGCATCACCACGTCCAGCAGGGGCTTTTCCACGGCCTTGACCAGCATCTCGTACATGCCGGCGGGCTCGGTGCCGTGCAAATCCCGGAAATAGCTCTCCAGGTTGACACGCACACATTCTTCAATCGTCTTGTTGCTATTGCTCATTCGGCGTTTTCCAATAGGGCGTCATCCTGTGCCGTGGCTGCGGCGGCTGGGCGCGCCGGAAGCCGGTCCATGGAATCACCCAGGCTGTCAAAGTAAGTGGCGACGGCGTGCAGCTGCTGCGCAGGCTCTTCGAGCGTGAGCATGCCGGCACGAAAAGCCTCACCCCCCGGCAAGCCACGCACATACCAGCCGATGTGTTTGCGCGCCGAGCGCACGCCGGTGTAGTCACCGTACAGCGTGTAATGGTCTTCGAGGTGCGCCAGCAGGGCGCGCCGGACTTCGGCCACCAGCGGTGGCGCCAGATGTTCGCCGGTCGCCAGGAAATGGTGGATCTCACGGAAGATCCAGGGCCGCCCCTGCGCCGCGCGGCCAACCATCAGCGCATCCGCCCCGGTGGCCGCCAGCACCGCACGCGCTTTCTCGGGCGTGTCGACATCGCCATTGGCCACTACCGGCACGCGCAGCGCGGCCTTGACGGCGGCGATGGTGTCGTACTCGGCCTGGCCCTTGTAGCCCTGCTCGCGGGTGCGGCCGTGGACCGTGACCATCTGCACGCCGGCGGACTCCGCGGCGCGCGCCAGCTGCACCGCATTTTTCTCGGCCTGGCACCAGCCGGTGCGCATCTTCAGGGTGACCGGCACGCCGCGGGGGGCACAGGCAGCCACCACGGCCTCGATGATGGACAGCGCCAGCGGGGCATCCTGCATCAGCGCGGAGCCGGCCCACTTGTTGCAAACCTTCTTGGCGGGGCAGCCCATGTTGATGTCGATGATCTGCGCGCCGCGGTCGATGTTGTAGGACGCGGCCTCGGCCATCATGGGGGCCTCGGTGCCGGCGATCTGCACGGCGATCGGCCCCGGCTCGCCGTCGTGGTTGGCACGGCGCGAGGTTTTCAGCGTGTGCCAGAGGTCGCGTCGCGACGTCACCATCTCGCTAACCGCATAGCCTGCGCCAAACTCCCGGCAGAGCTGACGGAACGGCCGGTCCGTCACCCCCGCCATGGGGGCGACAAACAAAGCGTTCGGCAGGACAAACGGTCCGAGGTTCATGCGGGCGTGGAATGCGGAAAGGGCGGCAGCCAGCAGTGGCCGCGCAAATCGAAATCGGGAACCTTGATTGTATCTGCCCAAAATTTCAGCAATTGAAATGGACATCCAATACCTTGCAGAGCGGTCCGGCGGCACTGCGCAGATACACTGACCGCACCATGCAAGCCTGGCTCCAGCACCTGCTCACCCTTCTCGCGTTGCCGGAATACGGACTGAGCACGGTCTTCGTGATCTCGTTCATCTCGGCCACCCTGCTGCCGCTGGGCTCGGAACCTGCGGTGTTCGGGCTGGTCAAGCTCAACCCGGCCCTGTTCTGGCCAGCTGTCCTGATCGCCACGGCAGGTAACACGCTGGGCGGTGCCGTCAGCTGGTGGATGGGTTGGGGTGCGCACAAGGCGGTGGACAGGGTGCGCCACTCCGCCACCCACCTCAAGGCGCTGGAATGGCTCGAAAAACTCGGCCCCAAAGCCTGCCTGCTGGCCTGGCTGCCCGCCGTGGGCGACCCGCTGTGCGCGGTGGCAGGCTGGCTCAAGCTGCCGTTCTGGTCCTGCGTGGGCTACATGGCCATTGGCAAGCTGGCGCGCTATGTGGTGATGACCGGCGGGCTGATCTGGGTGTTTCCAGGCCAGCTGCCGACGCTGGGTTGAAGGCCAAAATTGCTACATTATCAATAGCACACAAAGACCATTTCACGATGGGAAATGGCCAAATTAAACTAAAAAAATAGCTCCGCCCGGTTCATGGAGTGCAGAGACCCTGAAAATGCTTGCGATGTCGCCATTCCCATGGAAAAAATGCCGCGTCCCTTCACCGAAGTGGCACGCACTGCGGACGCTGGCGGCCTGGCTCAGTCTGGCGCTGGTCGCCACTGGATGTGCCAGCCTCCCCGACGGGGTGGAGCGGTCGCCATCCGGCGCCATCGCCATCGCCGAATCCCTGGCCACGCCGCTGGGCCGCATCGCCGCAGCGGCATCCCCCGACCCGGAACTGAGCGGATTCCGGATTCTCCCCGGCGGCGCCAACGCCTTGAGCGCCCGGATCGAACTCGCGCAACGCGCCCAGCGTTCACTGGACGTGCAGTACTACCACATCCAGAACGATGAAACCGGCCGCTACCTGCTGCGCATGCTGCGCGATGCCGGGCAACGCGGTGTGCGCGTGCGCCTGCTGGTGGACGACCTTTATGCGCCGCAGGCTGAACTGCTGCTGCTCGGTCTGGCTGCGGCGCCGGGTGTCGAAATCCGGCTTTTCAATCCATTTGCAACCCGGCAGGAGAGCCTGGCCACGCGCTTCCTGCATGCCCTGCCAGACTTGGCCCGCGTCAGCCGCCGGATGCACAACAAGTTGTTCATCGCCGACGGGGCCATGGCGGTGGCCGGCGGGCGCAACCTGGGCAACCAGTATTTCATGCGCAACACCGCGGAAAACTTTCTCGATATTGACCTGTTCGCCACCGGCGCCATCGTGCCGGTCTTGTCCGGCTTGTTTGACACGTACTGGAACAGCGACCAGGTCATGCCGCTGCAGGCCCTCGCCACCAGCCCGCATTCGCCGGAGGAGCTGCAATACCTGTTTGAGCAATCCACAGGGCCGGGACCCACACCGCCACCGGGTCCGCCGCCGCCCAACGATGCGCTGGGCCATGGCCCGCTTGCCAACGAACTCGAAGCTGGCAAGCTGGGCCTGGTCTGGGCGCCGGCACAGGCCTACGCCGACGCACCGGACCGGGCGATCGGCAAGACCGCAGCCTATGGCATGGTGCCGCTGCTGGACGTCGACAGCGTGCATTACAACTTCATCGAGCAGATTCGCAGGGCGCGGGAGGAAGTCGTAGTCCTCACGCCTTACCTGATCCCGGGTCGCACCGGCCTCGAATCCATTCGCGAGAGCCGGGAGCACGGCGTGAAGTTTTCGGTCATCACCAATTCGCTGGCCGCCAGCGACGTCCCGGCCGTGCACACCGGCTACCGGCGGTACCGGCACGAACTGCTGCGCATGGGCGTGGAGCTGTACGAACTGAGTCCCGTGCGCGTCACACGCAGCCTGCGTCTGGGCCTTTTCGGACAAACCTCTGCCAGCCTGCACGCCAAGGCCGCCGTGATCGACCGCAGGACCGTCTTCATCGGCTCCCTGAACTTCGACCCCCGCTCGGAAATGCTCAACACCGAACTGGGCCTCATCGTCTACAGTCCTGCCCTCGCCGTGCAAGCGTTAAAGCTGATGAACCTGGTGAAGCAGCAGGGCGCCTACCGCCTGCGGCTTGAAGAAGACGGTCATGGCATTGAGTGGCTGGGCGATGCGGGGGAGGCCCCGCTCACCAGCGAACCGGATGCCGGACTGTGGCGGCGCTTCCTGCTGGAACTCCTGTCCCTGCTGGTCCCCGAATCGCACCTGTAAACAAGGTGCAGGCGTCCAGGTTTTCTTCTACGGGGTCTTGATGGCCTCAACCTGTATCAATAAACGCACCTGGTCCTCAAAACCGAAGGTCAGGCCCCAGTTGATGCCCCACTGGCTGCGGGAAATCGTGGTCTCGAAGTCGCCGCCACAGGTCTCGCGCCGGATCATGGGATTCACGTAGCAATTGAACCGCTGCGCCTTGAGGGTGACCGGGTGGCTCTGGCCCAGCAAGGTCAGGGTGCCGCCAAGTTCACTCACCTTGTCGCCGTTGAACTGGAGCTGGTCGGCGACGAACTTTCCGGTCGGATACCTGGCGAAATTGAAGAAATCCTTGCTCTGCAAGTGCCGGTTGAGCGCGTCCACCCCGGTGTTGATTGAGCCGATGTCCATCGTGATGTCCACCTTGCCGCGCTTTCCGGCGCGGTCCAGCTGCACCGAACCATCCACCGTGCTGAACCGCCCCCGGTTGGTGGTCGTGCCGAAATGACCGACTTCATACATCACGAAGGTGTGCGTCGGATCAATGACATAGTGGGCCGTTTGAGCACCCGCACCGAAGGCGGCGCCCGCGAGGACGGCGGTCAGCAAAACTTTGTTCATTGTGGATTCCAGGAAAGGTCGATGCAGGCGCTGAAGTCCGTACGCCTGGACCCGGAAGATGGGATCCGTCGGCGCCTGCAGGGAAAACCTCAAGTCTAGAAGCCGCCTGGTTTCCTGTTTTTGAACTGGATTGAAGATCTTGTTCAAATTAAATGAATGATTCGTATCCTGCATGGGCACGTGCGCAGTGCGCGGCAGCAGCGCACGGTGCACTTCATGGCGGGGCGGCCAGCGACCGTCCCAGTGTGGCCCCCCAATCGCAGCGGACAGAAAAAAGCCCGGTATGCGCCGGGCCTGATTTCAGCTGGAATGGCCGCCTGCGCGGCCTGCCCGACTACACGTTGAACAGGAAGTTGAGCACGTCGCCGTCCTTGACGACGTATTCCTTGCCTTCGGCGCGCATCTTGCCGGCATCCTTGGCGCCCTGCTCACCCTTGTAGTGGATGAAATCGTCGAAAGCGATGGTCTGGGCGCGGATGAAGCCGCGCTCGAAATCGCCGTGGATCACACCGGCCGCCTGCGGGGCCGTGTCGCCAATGTGGATGGTCCAGGCACGCACTTCCTTCACACCGGCGGTAAAGTAGGTCTGCAGGCCCAGCAACTTGAATGCGCCGCGGATCAGGCGGGCCAGCCCCGGCTCGCTCTGGCCCATCTCGGCCAGGAACATGTCACGGTCTTCGTCGCTCATCTCCGCCATTTCGGCTTCCATCTTGGCGCAGATCGCCACCACGGGAGCGTTCTGGCTGGCGGCGTACTCCGTCAGGCGGTCCAGGAAGGGGTTGTTCTCGAAACCGTCTTCGCTCACGTTGCCGACAAACATCGCCGGCTTGGCGGTGATCAGGCAGAAGGACTTAAGCAGAGGCTGCTCTTCCTTGGTGATTTCCACCGAGCGGGCCGGCTTGCCCTGGTTCAAGGCGGCCTGGATGCGCGTGAGCAGCGTCACCAGCTTGGCGGCTTCCTTGTCGTTGCCCGACTTGGCCGCCTTGCTGTAGCGGTTCAAGGCCTTGTCCACGGTGCCAAGGTCGGCCAGGCACAGCTCGGTCTGGATGACTTCGATGTCGGAAATCGGATCCACCTTGCCGGCGACGTGGATCACGTTGTCGTCTTCGAAGCAGCGCACCACATTGACGATGGCGTCGGTCTCGCGGATGTGCGCGAGAAACTGGTTGCCCAGCCCTTCACCCTGGCTGGCGCCTGCCACCAGGCCGGCGATGTCCACGAACTCGACAATCGCCGGCACGATGCGCTCGGGGTCGATGATCTTGGCCAGTTGCTGCAGGCGTGGATCAGGCACTTCCACCACGCCCACATTGGGCTCGATCGTGCAAAAGGGGTAGTTCTCAGCGGCGATGCCGGCTTTGGTCAGGGCGTTGAAAAGGGTGGACTTGCCGACGTTGGGCAAGCCCACGATGCCGCATTGGAGACTCATGAAAATATCCTTAGAAATCAAGACCCCAACTGCACCTTCGAGCCGGTCACGGGCGTGATCGAGGTGCCAGACGCTGGCCTGAACCGACAGGCCGCAACGGGTGCATGCAACGTCGACAAAGTGCGGATGGCCGGCCTCTTTGTCCTCGTTTTGTACCGGGGGGAATGGCGGAGATTGTAATGATCAGCGCGTCATTGCTGATTTGCACCACCGCAGCCGCCGCAGCGGGCTCCCTCAGGGATCCATCCGCTGGTGACAAAGAAACGAGGCGGTCATCCAAATTGCGGCCATTCTGGCGGGCGGACATTGCTGACTTTTTGTGGTTCGGCAAGCGCATGCAGTCTCGGGGTGCGTCCACGCGGGGTGGCCGATGGCACCCCGATCGCACCTGCGCCCAACTGGAAGACAGCCACGGTACTGACCAAATCCTGCGCCTGCTCCTTCAGGCTGCTTGCCGCTGCCGCCATCTCCTCAACCAGCGCAGCATTCTGCTGCGTAGCCTGGTCCATTTGCGCCACCGCTTCGCCCACCTGGGACACGCCGTGACTTTGCGCCGCGCTGGCTGAACTGATTTCACCCACGATCTCGGTCACGCGCCGGATGGAGCTGACTACTTCGGTCATGGTCGCGCCCGCCTGATCCACCAAAGCCGTGCCCAAGCCCACGCGTTGCACGCTGTCGTTGATCAATGCTGTGATTTCTTTGGCGGCAGCCGCCGACCGCCCCGCCAGGCTGCGCACCTCCGAGGCCACGACCGCGAAGCCACGCCCCTGCTCGCCCGCACGGGCGGCCTCGACCGCTGCATTCAGCGCCAGGATGTTGGTCTGGAAGGCAATGCCATCAATCACGCTGATGATGTCGGAAATCTTCCTGGAGGAGTCGTTGATCCCTTTCATGGTGTCCACCACTTTGTCCACCACTTTGGCCACGACCTCGCCGCCCTGAACCGCCACGGTGCTGGCACTTTGGGCCAATTGATTGGCCTGGCTAGCGTTGTCCGCATTTTTTCGCACCGTGGAATTGAGTTCATCCATGGAGGCCGAGGTCTCTTCCAGCGCGCTGGCCTGACTTTCAGTCCGGGCACTCAGATCATGGTTGCCCTGGGCAATTTCAATACTGGCAGCAGAAACACACTCAGAGCCTTCACGGACCTGACTCACGATGCGCGCCAGATTGGCCTGCATGGCGGACAAGGCCTGCAGCAATTGCTGCCGTCTCATCCTTGCCTGTCGCTTGCACATCCCTGCGAAGGTCGCCCTGCGCAATGGCTTCGGCACAGGCCACAGCACGCAGCAACGGGCGCGTGATTGAACGGGTTGCACTCAGGGCGAGCAACATGCCAAGCACCACGGCCACTGCCGCCCCTGCAGCCAGCGTCAGCTGACTGCTGCTTGCCGTTGCGACGGCATGGGTCTGGACCAACCGGAGGTTCTCGCTGGCATAGTGGGCAACCTGGTCCACCGCCTTCAAATAGTTTTCGGCCAGAGGGCGCAAGTCCCGATCGACGGCGCCTGCCATGTTTTCACCCGCTTTTTGCCGCTGCATCAAGACCGCCCGCGCCTCCGCATAAGCCGTGCGCTGTTTGGCCACGGAGGCCATCAACGCCCTGGCCTCATTTTCCTGTGCCAGCGATTCAAGCACCTTCTGGTCGTCGCTGACGGCCTTGGACGTCGTGGCCATGTCCTTCAGGAGTGCTTCGGTGTACGCCGGATCGGTGGACCGGAGTACCGCCGATGTCCTGACCCAGTTGATATTGATCTGGGACGCCCAGCGCTGCGCCAGCAGGCTGCGTTGCATCTCCACGGTGGCGATCGCCTTGTTGACCTCCATAAGACCGTCCAGGCGCGATATGCCAAGGACAGCGACCAGCACCGTAATCACCAGGACCGCACCGAAAGCCAAGTTCAGGCGCGTGCCAATTTTCAGATTCTTCATCTATGTCTCCACCTTCGTAATGCGCTGAAATACAACGTTGAACGATCCGCACCAGCCCCCCATGGGGATGCAGTGCACTTGCGCGAAAGCCGCTCCACGCAATGACCACCCTTGTTTATCGGCAGGCGACCAAAAACCTGAAGGGCAGCGTTTCCCGGGCGCGCGCGGCCCTCCAGGCCGTCGCTACGGCCAGGCACGTTCACGGGAGAGAATCAGCAGTGATCCGGCGATGCACCGCAGAAGGAGTCGAGGGCGCCCTCCAGAACGCGCCGGATTTCAATCGAACCGGAAATCGGCGACGACCACCTGCCCCACGCGCAGCGTCTGCCCATCGCCCTGCGGCACGATGGCATTCATGCCGAAGGTCACGGCGCCCTTGAGGCGCGGGTCCTGGCGGTAGGCCTGCAGCGTGTCGCCCACAGCGGGGCTGGCTTCGGCGGTGGCCGGGTCGATATTGGGGATCGGGCAGCGGGCGCAAGGTTTGACTGGCTTGAGTTCGGCAATGCCTTCGGCGGTGGCAATGCGCAACACGCCCAGACGGTCCTCGTCGTGTGCGGCCACCCCGCCCAACACGACGTTCGGCCGAAAGCGGGCCATCTCCACGGCCGCGTGGCCCGCCGCGGCCAGCCGGGTGTTCAGGTCCTCCAGCGACGCCTCGCTTGTCACCAGAAGTGGGAAACCGTCGCTGAACTGGTTCGGCGCCTCGACGCCACCGGTCCATTGCAGGCTGGAGAGCCGCCGGTGCGCTGGATCGAAGCGCACCAGCCGCAGGGGCTGGCCCAGAAAGTCGCTGAACCACTGGGCCGCGACCGGCCCCATGTCGTACGCCGCCACGTCGTCATCCCAGACACGCACGCGCACCGGCTGCTCCACCGCATCGATTGCCAGATGCAGGGCCAGCATGCCGGGCGCGCGCAGGATGATCTCGAAAGTCCTGATCTGGGGCCGGACCAGCGCCATGCGCGGCAGTTCGCGCTGGCTGACGAATTCGCCGGCGGCATCCACCACCATCCAGGCCCGGTCTAGGTCCAGGCCGGCCTCGGTCAGCACGGCCTCTTGCACCGACACGCCGGCGCAGGATTTGACGGGATACACCACCAGCGCAGCGATGGTGGCGGTGACATCTGGAGTACTCACGGGGCGACCTTTTCAATCAGGCAATCAAGGCAGGGGGAATTGCGGGGAACCCGGCGGACCCGGCGCCCCGATTTTGCCCTGCCTCCTACAATCCCCGGCATGGCAAACCACTATGACATCTGCATCCGCGGGGCTGGCATCGTCGGCCGCACGCTGGCGCTGCTGCTGGCCCGCGAGCGGCTGCGCGTGGCGCTGGTGGCCCCCGCCGGCGTCCCGGCTGCCACGGCCGACGGCCACGGCGATGTACGCGCCTACGCGCTCAACACCGCCTCGCGCACGCTGCTAGAGTCGCTGCGGGTCTGGCCGGACGAGGCCGCCGCCACGCCCGTGTTGCGCATGGCCGTGCACGGCGACGACGGCGGCCAGGTGCATTTCGATGCAACAGAACAAGCCAGCCCGGCGCTGACCTGGATCGTGGACGTCCCCACACTGGAAGCCCGGCTGCAGGATGCCGTGCGCTACCAGCCCCAGATCGAGGTGCTGGACGCCCCCGCGCCGGCGGCGTTGACGGTGGTCTGCGAGGGCAAGACCAGCCGCACCCGCACGGAGTTCGGCGTCGAGTTTGATGTCACGCCGTATCCCCAGCAAGCCATCGCAACCCGGCTGACCTGCGAAAAGCCCCACGGCCAGACCGCGTGGCAATGGTTTGCAGATGGGGAAATCCTGGCTTTTTTGCCGCTGGGCGGCGCCCAGGGGAACTCCGTGGCTGTGGTGTGGTCAGTCCGGCAGGAACGCATTCCCGTCCTGCTCGCCACCTCACCCGAAGACTTCGCCTTGATGTTAGAGACCGCCAGCCACCAGACCCTCGGCAAGCTCACGCTGCAGGGCGAGCGCGCCAGCTGGCCGCTGCAACTGGCCCGCGCAAACCGCTGGGTCGGCCCCGGCTGGGCACTGGCGGGCGATGCGGCGCATACCGTACACCCGCTCTCTGGCCAGGGCCTGAATCTGGGCCTGGGCGATGCAGCCGAACTCGCGCGGGTACTGCATGCGCGTGAATACTGGCGTTCACCCGGCGACCTGAAGCTGCTGCGCCGGTATGCGCGCGCCCGCCAGGCCGACGTGCTGGCAACCAGCCTCGCCACCGACAGCCTGCAACAACTCTTCTCACTGCCCGGCAGCCCGGCGCAGGCCCTGCGCAACTGGGGCATGCGTGGCTTTGACCGAAGCGGCCCGCTCAAGCAATGGCTGGCACAACGTGCGATGGGCCTGGCGCCCACGCTTTGAACTGGACCCAACCCCTGACCATGAAATCAATCAAAACCGCACTGGCGCTGGCCGCCTTGACCCTGACGTCCGGCGCTTTTGCGCAGGAGGCGACGATCCGCAAGAACCTTGGTGAGCGTCTTCCGCAGTTGCAGAAGATCGACGAGGTCAGCAAATCCGGCATGCCTGGCCTCTACGAAGTCCGCGTCAATGGCACGGACATCCTGTACACCGACGCCGAAGGCAACTTCCTGATCCAGGGCACCCTGATCGACACCAAGAATCGACGCAACCTGACGGAAGAACGCATTGAGAAGCTCACGGCGGTGGACTTCAAGACGCTGCCGTTCAAGGATGCGATCACCCTCGTCCGTGGGGACGGCAAGCGCAAGGTGGCGGTGTTTGAAGATCCGAACTGCGGCTACTGCAAGCGCTTCGAAGCCGACCTGCAGAAGGTGAAGAACGTCACCATCCACCTGTTCCTTTATCCCATTCTCGGCAAGGATTCAGCCGACAAGTCGAAGAACATCTGGTGTGCCAAGGACAAGGGCAAGGCATGGACCGACTGGATGCTGCTGGACGCGCTGCCTGCAGCGACCACCTGTGACACTTCGGCACTCATCCGAAACGTCGAATTCGGGAAAAAATACAAGATCACCGGAACCCCGACGCTGATCTTTGCCGACGGCTCCAAGGTGCCAGGTGCCATCAGCGCCCAGCAGGTCGAAAAATTCCTCACGGAAGCCAAGCCGTAGACCTGACACCGGACTGCGATTTTTGAAGCTCTTCAACCCAGGCCATCCAGATGAAGCAAAACGCAACCCGCCGCCTCGTTGACTGGCTCGGCTATGCCGGACTGGCACCTTTCATTGGCCTGGCCTTGCTGCTGTGGCTGGTCAGTGCCGACCTGCATCCGTTCGTGGCGCTGTCGCTGGCCGCCTATGGCGCGGTGATCGTGTCGTTCCTCGGTGGCATTCACTGGGGCATCGGACTGCGCTACGAAGCGACCCAGACACCCGGGCATGCCTTCCACCTGGTCTGGGGTGTCGTCCCGTCCCTGCTGGCCTGGGTTGCGATGCTGATGCCGGCCTATGCCGGCCTGCCCCTGCTCGGGCTGGCGATGGTCGGCTGCTACGTGGTGGACCGCAAGACCTGGGCAGATGCCGGCCTGGCCCATTGGCTGCCCCTGCGTTTTCGGCTGACGGCAGTGGCCACGCTGAGCTGCGTCTTTGGCGCCGCAGGCACCTGATCCAGCCGCTGGCCGGAGCGCCCGCCAGCAGCACTGCGTGCACCAGTCGGCTATTCTTGCCGGCACCATGCCGAAAAATACCCTGCCCGCCCCGGCCATCCACTACCTGGTGGAAGCGGCCGACCTGCACGCCCACCTGTTCCACATCACGCTGACAGTGCCCCGGCCTGCCGCGCTGCAGCGCCTGTGCTTGCCGGTGTGGATTCCCGGCAGCTACCTCGTGCGGGAGTTTGCAAAGAACCTGCAGGGCCTGCAGGCCCGCCAGGGCACCCGGGCGCTGGACCTGACCCAGATCGACAAATGCACCTGGGAAGTGGCGTGCCAACCCACACGGCCGCTGGTGCTGCGCTACGCCGTCTACGCCAATGACGCCTCGGTGCGCACCGCCTGGCTGGACGCCACGCGCGGCTTTTTCAATGGCACCAGTCTGTGTCTGTGCGTCGCCGGCCAGGCGGATCTGCCCCATGCACTGGAGTTGCGGGCACCCAAAGCGGCTCACAACTGGTCGGTGGCTACCGGCTTGACGCCGGGCGAGGTCAACGACAAAGGCTTCGGCACTTACCGGGCCGCCGATTACGACGAACTGGTGGACTGCCCGGTCGAGATGGGCGCCTTCTGGCGCGGCGACTTCAAGGCCTGCGGCGTGCCACACGCCTTTGTTGTTGCCGGCGCAGCCCCCTCGTTTGACGGCACCCGCCTGCTGGCCGACGCGAAAGTGATCTGCGAGACCAGCATCCGCTTCTGGCATGGCGCGAAAAAGCCGCCGCACAAGCGCTATGTCTTCATGCTCAACGCCGTGGACGACAGCTACGGCGGGCTGGAGCACCGCAACTCCACCGCGCTGATCTGCGGCCGCCGCGACCTGCCGCGCCTGGGCGAGCGCAAGACCAGCGAGGGCTACACCACCCTGCTGGGCCTGATCAGCCACGAGTACTTCCACACCTGGAACGTCAAGCGCCTGCGCCCGGACGAATTCACACGCTACGACTACGCGCAGGAAAACTACACCCGGCTGCTGTGGTTCTTCGAGGGCTTCACCAGCTACTACGACGACCTGCTGTTGCGCCGCACCGGTCTGCTGGACGACGCCGGCTACCTCAAGCTGCTCAACAAGACCCTCAACCAGGTGCTGCAGACGCCCGGGCGCACCCTGCAGTCGGTAGCGCAGGCCAGTTTCGACGCCTGGGTCAAGTACTACCGGCAGGATGAAAACACCCCGAACGCCACGGTGAGCTACTACACCAAGGGCGCGCTGGTGGCGCTGTGCCTGGACCTGACGCTGCGCCAGGAAGGCCACACCACGCTGGACGCGGTCATGCGCGGGCTCTGGCAGCGCTGCAAGGCCGGGCCGATGCAGGAGTCTGACCTGCTGGCGGTGCTGACCGAACTCGGCCACCGCGACTTTGCCCCCGAACTGACCGCGTGGGTGCACGGCACCGCCGAGTTGCCACTGCAGCCGCTGCTGGCCAGCCAGGGCGTGAGCGTGCACGAAGACCTGGCCCAGCCGGCGCAACGTCTGGGCTTGCGCGTGACGGAGACGGCCGGTATCCAGATCAAGGTGGTGCTGCGCGGCGGAGCCGCCGAGCGCGCCGGCTTTGCCGCGGGCGACGAATGGCTGGCCGTAGAGACCGACGCGCGCACCGGCGAAGGCTGGCGGCTGCAGAAACTGGAGGATCTGGCGCTCTATGCCGGCGCGCAACGCAAGCTGACGGCGCTCGTGGCGCGCGACAAACGCCTGCTGCGCCTGCCGCTGGAACTGCCGGAAGGTGTTACGACCTGGCGGCTCAGCCTGCACGACGCCCCTGCGGCCGCCTGCTGGCTCACAGGCGTCGCCTGACAGGGCTACAGGCGGAATACCGGGAAAAAATAGATCTTTCCCAGCGTCAGATGGTCATTGTTTGCTATCAAAAATAAAAGGGCAGCGCCACCGCGACGCGCCCGGGGCGGCTCGGCGGCTCAGCGCCGCTGGTCTACCACCCGCTTGGCTTTGCCATGGCTGCGCTCCACGCCGCCTTCGGCGCGCAACTCGATCTCGACGCTGCTGCCCACATAGACCTTGATCTCGTACTGCAGCATCTTGGCGGCGGCGCGGGCCTCGATGCTCTCTGGCGAGAGGCCGGGGCGGGTCTCCACCGCGACCTTGAGGCTGTCCATAGGGCCTTCGCGCGTCAGGATGCACTGGTAGTGCGGCGCCAGTTCGGCCCGCTTGAGGATCAGCTCCTCGATCTGCGTCGGGAACACGTTCACGCCGCGGATGATCATCATGTCGTCGCTGCGGCCGGTGATCTTTTCCATGCGGCGCATGGTGCGCGCCGTGCCGGGCAGCAGGCGCGTGAGGTCGCGGGTGCGGTAGCGGATGATGGGCAACGCTTCCTTGGTCAGGCTGGTGAAGACCAGTTCACCCATCTCGCCGTCGGCCACCGGCTCGCCGGTCTCGGGGTGGATGATCTCGGGGTAGAAATGGTCTTCCCAGATCGTCGGGCCGTCCTTGGTCTCGGCGCATTCGCTGGCCACGCCGGGGCCCATGACTTCGCTCAGACCGTAAATGTCCACCGCGCTGATGCCGGCACGCGCCTCGATCGCCACGCGCATGTCGTTGGTCCAGGGCTCGGCGCCAAAGATGCCGATGCGCAGGGAGGAATCGGCCGGATTGATGCCCTGGCGCTCGAATTCGTCGGCAATCGCCAGCATGTAGCTGGGCGTGACCATGATGATGTCGGGCTTGAAGTCCTGGATCAGTTGCACCTGGCGTTCGGTCTGGCCGCCGCCGAAAGGCACCACCGTCAGGCCCAGCTTTTCCGCGCCGTAGTGCGCGCCCATGCCGCCGGTGAACAGGCCGTAGCCGTAGCTCACATGCACCATGTCGCCGGGGCGCGCACCCGCCGCGCGGATGGAGCGCGCCACCACGCCGGCCCAAGTGTCGATGTCCTTCAGGGTGTAACCCACCACCGTGGGCTTACCCGTGGTACCGCTCGACGCATGGATGCGCGCGCACTTCTCGCGCGGCACGGCGAACATGCCGAACGGGTAGCTGTCCCGCAGGTCCTTCTTGGTGGTGAACGGAAACTTCGCCAGGTCCGCCAGGGTTTTCAGGTCGTCCGGGTGCACGCCGGCTTCATCGAACTTGGCCTTGTAGACCGCCGAATTGGCATAGGCATGGGCCAGCGTGGACTTCAGGCGTTTGAACTGCAGCGCGCGCAGCTCATCAATGCTGGCTTTTTCGATCGGCTCCAGGGGGAACGCTTTCATGTGGGGTCTCCGGACGCTGTGGATTCAGGAATCACCGTGCCCTGGATCTGGGCGCTCTTACCGCGGAACAGGGCCACGACCTGCCCGCGCTGGTTGGTGACTTTCATGTCGTAGATGCCGTGGCGCCCCTGCAGCGTCTGCTCGACGCCCTCGCAGGTCAGCACGTCGCCCAGATGCCCGGGCTTGAGGAACTCGATGCTGCAGCCGGCGGCCACCGTGTTCTTGTTGTGGCTGTTGCAGGCGAAGGCGAAGGTGGAGTCCGACAGAGTGAAGATGAACCCGCCGTGGCAGATCTGGTGGCCATTGAGGTGCAATTCGCGCACGGTCATGCGCATCACGGCGCGACCGGGCTCGCAGCTGATCAGCTCCATGCCCATGGTGTCTTTCGAGGCGGTATCGACGGCAAACATGGACGCGCCCACCCGGTGCGCCAGGTCACGGGCTTCTTCGGGCGTCAGGGCGTGGGCGGAAGAGGTGTGCGTGCTCATGCTCAGGCGCCCTTGAACTGCGCGGGGCGCTTTTCCAGGAAGGCCGTCACACCTTCGATGTAATCGTGCGTCTGGCCCAGGGCCGACTGGGTGTCGCGCTCGGCGTCGAGCTGCTGGTGCAGGGTGCGGGTGGAAGCGTCACGCAGCAGATGCCGGGTGGCGACCAACGCCCTGGTCGGCATGACGGACAATTTTGCCGCCATGGCCAAGGCTGCGGCCAGAGAGTCCTCGGCCACGTCCCAGATCATTCCCCACTCCTTGGCCTGCGCGGCCGGCAGCTTGTCGCCGGTCATGGCCAGCGCCATGGCACGGGCCAACCCCAGACGCTCCACCAGGAACCAGCTGCCCCCGGCGTCCGGAATCAGGCCGATCTTGCTGAAGGCCTGGATGAAACTGGCACCTGGCGCGGCAATGGCGATGTCGCAGGTCATGGCCAGCGAGGCGCCGGCGCCAGCGGCCACGCCGTTGATGGCTGCGATCGTCGGCACGCGCAAGCCCTGCAGGCGGCGCACCGTGGGATTGAAAGCCTGGTCGATCACGGGGCCGGGATCGGCGCGCTTCACCAGGTCCGGGCCGGGTGCGAAGTCAAATTCGGCCAGGTCGGCGCCAGCACAGAAGCCGCGCCCGGCGCCGGTAATGACCAGCGCACGAATGGCGGGGTTGGCCTCCACGCGGTCCATTGCGGCACCCAGATCGCGGTGCATCTGGCGGGTGAAACTGTTGAGGGCCTGGGGGCGGTTCAGCGTGGCCAGCGCCACTGTGCCGCGCTCTTCATATAGAACGGTAGATTCGGTCATGGTGTCTCCTGATGCCGGAATTTACCATTAACCGACCGATCGGTTGGCTAATGTTTTCCCTTGGTTGGGGGCTTGGTTATAGTCAAAGGCTGCGTCAAAACATTTCAACAGAAAACCGGAGAAAGCCCATGGCTTATGAACTGATCGAGGTGCGCACGGAAGGCGAAAAGGTCGGCATCATCACGCTGAACCGCCCGAAGGCGCTCAACGCGCTCAACAGCGCCCTGATGGACGAACTCGGTGCCGCACTCAAGGCGTTCGATGCCCATGAAGCCATCGGCTGCATCATCGTCACCGGCAGCGAAAAAGCCTTTGCCGCCGGCGCCGACATCTCGGCCATGGCGAAATTCACGTTCTCCGATGTCTACAGGGAAGACTTCATCACCCGCAACTGGGAAACCATTCGCTCCATCCGCAAGCCGGTGATCGCTGCGGTGGCCGGCTTTGCGCTGGGCGGTGGCTGCGAGCTGGCCATGATGTGCGACTTCATCATCGCCGCCGACAACGCCAAGTTCGGCCAACCCGAAATCAAGATCGGCATCATCCCCGGCGCGGGCGGCACGCAGCGCCTGCCCCGCGCCATGGGCAAAT
>ERZ1034365.713-NODE-713-length-18032-cov-3.180952_pt1 | contig 18032 bp, 33 predicted proteins | sample MGYA00520615_ERZ1034365 | MGnify/ENA primary metagenome ERZ1034365 (study PRJEB33736, sample SAMEA104284505) | Azolla filiculoides | biome: Urban; feature: Water surface; material: Ditch water | place: Netherlands | collected 2015-10-28 | depth 0-0.1 m ... | reverse complement strand
CGGTTGGAATACCAGTTTTACGTGATAATTCTTTTTTAGCATTTAGTGTACCACTTGATTGTCCACGAGCTAGTCTATTTGTATCAGCTTCTTTTGTATGAGATGACAATGGGTACTTGTTATTAGGATCTCTAAATCCATTTGGGCCAGCATTAGCAGAAGATGGCCCCGCGGTAGTACCACCACTAGAAGTCGGTTGTGATGACGCAGTTGAGTCAGTAGATGGAGGAGGGGGAGCAGCAGATTTATCTTCAGTAAATGTAGAAGATACTTTATTACCATAAAAGTACTCATAGTATTTTAAACGATCTGATGCACCCTTTTCGCTAGCATCTTTACCTTGAGCCCGCTTAGCAGCGTAGAAATAATCTGGATGGGCAGTTTCAGATACCTTAGGAAATTTCTTTTTAGTGTTATCCCAAATCATCATTGCGGATGCTTGAGCACTAACACTTAAATCTGTAGTTAATAATCCAGGATTTCCTAATAGATCTACCCCAATTTTATTGCCATAATATCCAAAAGCATAACGGCCGGTAATGCCAGTTAATCCACGACCAAAGTATTTACCGCCATCTCCAGGTTGGGTATTCCCTAAACCTGAACCATTGTTCTCTGGCGCATAAACAAAATTAAAGAACTCTTCTCTAGTTTTTGTTTTAGTACAACGCGCATATTCGTTTACTTTATCTGGGTGTTTCTTAGTAAATGTTGTGTAGAAAACAGATTTTAAACCATCTGCTCCATAGTTATAACCTTCATCCGCAGGAATATAACCTGACTCACCGCCAGCCATTGCTAAAATAGAACATTTAACTTCGCGGCTTTTAATACCAAATTTGTCGCATGCTGCAAGTAAAGCTTGAATAGCTTTCTTACGTTCTGCTCTAAGGGTTTTAAATTCAGGGGGAGGATCGGTAGGAATATCTGTTGTAACCGTTGCAGCAGGAGTATTTGTTCCAGGTTGTACTACGTTTTGGGCTTGTTGTTGTGGTGTTAATGATGACGTTTCACTTCCAGATGTTTGAACTGGAGTAGCAGATCCTGAACTAGATACTATGTCTACTGGGGTAGATGATGTTTCATTACCGGATTCATCTTTAAGAATCATGCCAGGAGGATCTTGGTCAACAGCAGTATCAGGTTGAGAGATACCACCCAAAGTACCCATCATAATAGGATATTGTTCGTTGTCATCAGTAAACATGATAACAACCCAAGTACCTTCAACTGGTCCTACTGGTGCAGCTCCAATCCCAGACATAGCAGCAGATGTAATAGATTGCATTGGGTAAGCCCATGGCAAATCCTCAATTGGTAATTGATTCTTATCATGAGTATGTAAACCCATAACTCGAACTTGACATCTACCAAGTCTTAAAGGATCTAATCTATTCTCAACTACGCCTTGATATAACTTCATTATTTCGCCTCATCCAAATTCATCATAAATGAATCTTTAATTAATTCCATTGTGCACTCGTGCTTATCTCTATTGATATGATGATTTATAGCCGATATGATATAGTAACCGGACAGAATTTTATCTGTAATATCTGAATCTACTGCTTCTTTCTCAATAGGTTCTACTTTATTTAACTTAACATATACCTTCAACCCAACAGTATAGTCAGTTCTACCTAGAACAGTAACTTCAATTTTAGTTGTATCTGCTTGATTTAATTGTGATATTCTTTTTTGTAATGTTTTAACATTTGAAACGTCGCCATAATCGTTAAACACATTATTATATTTTGGATAGTTGATAACTAATGCATTAGGATTTCTAATTCCAGTTTTAGTGGTTGTTGCATTGACATTCAAATGTTTATTATTAGAAAAATCCGCGATCATATCATAATTTTTAGAATAGTATTTCTTTGTCAATGTGTCGTATGATATAATTTTAGATGCATAAGAACCGGTTCTGATTCTTTCCATGTAATCTTGGACAACTGGAACATTTAGTTCAGTTATACGCTTATAGTCTTCATTTAAATTAAAGATTGATCTTCCGTCTGCCTGTATATCTCTAGAATAATTATCATATACAAATTCAACATACGGATCTTGTGCATATAAAGAATCCATTGAAACAAAATTAAATCCAGATCTATTTTCAAAGAAAAGATAATTAGCAGCACCGCTAGGAGATACTGCATTTTCAGTAATAAAATTTAAATTCTTAATGGGTGACCAAAAGTTAGAAACAAATCTCGTGGTGTTAGCAGTTACTTCTGCATTTACTGTCTTTGGAGACTCTAGCCCGTATTCTTTATCAGTAATAATTTGTTTTGCGATATCGGATATTAATCCTTTATAGCCTTTACTTACACTTTTATTAACGTCAGCGATTGCTTCCTTTGAAATAAAGTGTAAGTTATATACTACAGTTCTATCACCTAACACTATTCTATCTGATACTTTAAAAATATAGAACTGCTGAGAAATGTAATTTTTCTCTTCAAATGATGGTGTATATACTTTAAGATTAAGATACTCTTCTCCCACAAATGGGAATAGGTTAACAAAGTCTAATGAATCTTTTACCGTAATAGTACCTGTCATAAATGGAGAAAATAAATCTTCATATATGTCAATAGCAAGAGTTTGATTCGTAACGTTCTGAATCATTCCTTTAGACGTCACAACACTGACATTCTCAATACTAACGTCGCCGGCAAATCTTATTAATCCACTATCACTCATAATTCACTAATGTTTTTCAATACAAGGCCGATTAAAGCAGGAGAAACAATTTTAATTCTACGTTTAGATTCATTAACAATATCTTCATGTAAGTAATTAGATACTGATGTAGCAGTTGGATTTGACGAATCTACTACGTATCCATTTGAATCTACATAATGGTGAATATCATATTCGCGATTTGTAGTAGATAACTCCATGAACTCAAACCCACCAGCAGTTCCAGTAATTATTTTACCAGAATTAAAAGTAATAGTATCACCATTAACTCCAGTAATGGTGAATGTACCATTAGGTGGGTTAGATGCTACTATTAAACCATCAGATGTAATTATATCATACACCTTTAAATTATTAACCACAATTGTATCACCTACTTGCAATTGATAATGTGATAATTGCCCAACTGCAGAAATAGTTACATTAGAACCAGAATAACTCCAAGTCGGTGCTGATGCAATTCCAACTAATGGATTATAAATGTTTTTACTATTAGTATCTTTTAAGAAATTAATAGCATTATACTTATGTTTGATATAAGATTCCAAGTTACGAGTAGATAAAGGGAAATTGTCTAAATAATTATAGCATTCGTTCGATAGCATAATTACCCAATGGTATTTTGGATTACCATAAATCTTTTCCGCAATCATTTCTGGAGTTTCACCATCTTTAATATCATACTCATCATATAATGTTACATTAGCTAGAATCTCTTTTCTGAATCTAACATTACGGGTAATATCAGTAATGATATGTAATTGGCGTTTGCCTTTAATTTCAAAATCATAATATATTTTGTCGAATTTATCGAAATACATTAGAAGCCTTCCATAATACGTTCTTTAGACATTTGACTAAGTTCTTTAAATGTTAACGTAATATTAATTTGTGTAGGTGCACCGCCCTCAAAAGACGTAAACTGCGCTTGAGGTGCATAATTAATTACCAACTCAGTTAGTACACATGATGTATGTCTAGGTAAGTTAAAGTTTTCATCTACTCCATTATAATGTACGATATCAAATTCTGATGGGTAGATATACAAGAAATTATTTGCATCTTTGTACTCAGGATGCATGTGTAGTTTAAATAAGTAAATAATGTTCTGTACGTTTTGATACTCTTCTTTAGATTTTGGAAAGAATTGGTATTCAAAGTTCCATGTTCTAAAATCCACACCCTTGAACATTTGTTCTTTCTTAGGGTTGGCAGCTAAACCGGTAATAACCGAAATTGCCTCTTTTCCTGGCATTGGAGTTGCAGAGTTTAATGCTAGTGCTGCACCCATACTTTTCAAATCGCCAGCAGTATCATCACTAACACCTTGACCAGATCCGGCTTCTTTCAGCGAATTAACTAAGGCATCGCCACCTTTCATAGCCAATTGGAACATATCAGTATTGGTTTCTTCCCAATTTGCAGAATATCTTGTAGTAAGATTATTTGGTGTATGTAAAGCAATAGCGCTTTGGAGGCGTTTCATTTGTTTACTGAAACTAGCAGTTTGTGTACCAATAATTTTTGTACCAATATAACCGATACCACCACCTTTAACTGCTCCACTAACATCTCCAGTTAGTGCACCGCCAGCAATAGCACCCTGTATACCAGATGCCTTAGCCGCGTCATCTGATGTTATATTTTGCCCTGCTAAATTATCTGTTTGGGCCGGAGTGTAATCGGCAACGGTTTTATTACCATACCATTGGTCTTGGTCTTTTAATAGTTTTGAACTTTGATTAACATTAATATAAAATACAACATAATTATTACCGTATTGAGATGATCCCTTGTTCTTATATTTTTCGTTGCTGGGGGTGGTACTCAACAGATCACTTGGGTACATTAAGTTAGTAACGCGATAATCGTTCTTCTCGTTAAATGATGTTCGTTTTGCACCTAATTGTTTGAGGTCATAGAGTTTACTACCGACAGACGAATCTGCTTCGGTTTTACCCTTCATGAACGATGGTGCGATATTATCTTCAGCCATATTAGCCTTTATAAATAGAAATTACATATATGTTATTTATAATGGATTATGAAGTACCACCAAGGAAAATTTAAACCTATCAATCCAGATAAGTATGCTGGAGATGCAAGTAACATCATTTATAGATCCTCTTGGGAATTAAGATTTATGAGGTGGTGCGATACTTCTATTAATGTACTTAAGTATTCTTCTGAAGAGACAGTAATCCCATATAGATGTGGTACTGATAATAGATTACATCGTTATTTTGTAGACTTTAAACTACAGATTAAAGCTAAAGACGATTCAATTAAAACATATTTAGTAGAAGTTAAACCGTTGGGCCAAACTGTTCCACCTAAGTATCCAGGAAAACAAACTAGACGATACATTACTGAATCTATGACATTCATTAAGAATCAATCTAAATGGAAAGCAGCAGAAGAATACTGTAAAGATAGAGGATGGATATTCATGATCATTACTGAACGTGAATTAGGGATATAAATATACTAAGTATTACTAAACCAACCCCTTATAGTTATAGTATCACAAACCGGAATTAAAGTACAATATATTTATGGCAAAACCAGATTCTTTAGTAGACGTATTCAAACGTAATCAGTATAATCTGAAGGATTCTGCTCGTAAGTCTCAAGCGTGGTTTCAGCAACAGGTTTTATTAATTAGTAAACAGAATATCACTCCCAAGAAGTTAATGAAGGGTGAAGATATGACTGCTGGGATAATGCCTGGTAATTTATATATGTTCTTTTACGATGCTAAACATAAAGATACATTACCATATTGGGATAGATTCCCATTGGTGTTCCCATACAAAAAGACACCAGATGGTTTCATGGGTTTAAATCTACATTATCTACCATACCAAATGCGAGTGCAGTTATTAGATAGATTAATGTTTTTTAAAAATAATAATAGAATGGATGAAACCACTCGCATTAAGTATTCATGGGCATTAATTGATGGTATTTCAAAGTATAAGATGGCAGAACCATGTATTAAACAGTATTTGACTGACCACGTTCGTTCTCCATTTAAGAAAGTAGATGCTCCAGACTGGGCAACGGCCATGATGCTTCCAGTTGAAACTTTCGTAGGTGCTAATAAACAACAAGTATGGCAAGATTCTAAGAGAACAATAAACAGATGAGTACACTAAACGACTTTATCGCGTCAGTAAAATCAGATGCTCTATTAATAGCTAATAGATTTTCGGTTCGATTTTCTTTGCCACCAACTCTATTTGCATCAAAAAGCGGATACAACTGGACTGGTCACTTACCAACAGTATTGTTATATTGTGATTCAGTGTCCTTACCGGGAATGAGTATCTCTACTCAACAAGCTAGAACATATGGTGAAGTTAGAGAAATGCCATATGAAAGATTATTTGAAAACGTTAATCTAACATTTTATATTGACGGCTCAATGGATTCAAAATCATTATTTGACACATGGATTAATTCTATCCAAGATCCTGTATCTAGACAGTTTAACTTTTATAACGAGTATGTTACAGATATGGAAATATTTGTGCATGACAAAGACGATGAAGAAGTTTATAGAGTTAAACTATTTGAATGCTATCCTAAATCTATTGGTTCTATCCAAATGGATTACGGTGCTAAAGATATAATGAAATTACAAGTATCAATGAACTATAGATACTGGTTGGCTGGTTCAGCCATTGCCGATGCAAATAATGGTTTAATAGTAAACGGTAAAGAAGCCTTAGATTCAGATGGTGCTCAACCTGGATTTGGAGCATATGATGATCAGGCAGATTTCCCCAATTTAGCAGTAGAAAACGAAAGATTATATCCTAAATTCTAATAATAACAAAGGAAATAAAATGCAACAATTTAAACAAGGTGTAAGTGATAATGCTTACCAACATTTACAAGAAGCAGATACCAATGGTGATGGTTACGTAAGTAGCGAAGAACTAAAAATGTATTTGGAATTCAAACGCAGAGAGCTTGAAGATGCTGATGCTCAACGTGATGCTATGCGTAAAATGACATGGTTTGCTTTATGGGGTATGTTGTTATATCCAGCAACTATTGTTATTGCTTCATTCTTAGATGTAGATGATGCAGCAACCATTATTGGTAATATTGCTCCTACTTACTTTGTAGCTATTTCAGCTTTAGTTGCAGCTTTCTTTGGTGCTAATGCGTATTCATCATCAAAAAAGTCTGAGGCGCCTACAGCGCCACCTATGCAACCAATGCCACTTAGACCAAGATCAGAGCCAAGTGCCCCTGCTCCACAGGCACCAACTCCTCCTACCCCTCCAAGTGTAGAAGATTTGCCAGCAGATGAACCGGCTGAGGCAATAAATACAAATACGACAGGTAAACCAACTAGAAAGGTACCTAACTTTTAATCATGAACATTGATAATAATTTGTCACGGGTTTTCGATATGGAACCCGTGAAACAGGGTGATGTAATTATGAGTACTGGAGAAGTAGTAATACCTGCTACCAATAGTCAAACAGAAAAGATTGAGAATGATTACGATCGTACTCGAGCTAATCTATATGGATTACTTCAGCAGGGCCAAGAAGCTTTAATGCATGCTTTAGAGATTGCAAAATCATCTGAGCATCCTAGGGCATTTGAGGTTGTGGGTAACTTAATGAATCAACTTGCAGATATCAATGAACAGTTATTAAGATTACATGAAAGAAAACAGAAGTTAGATAACCCTAAAGATAGTACCAAAGAATCTAAAGGCGAAGTAAAGAACGTAACAACAAACAATAGTATATTTGTTGGCAGTACCGCTGAATTGAATAAATTAATTAAGAATATGAATACAGGAGAGTAAAATGGCATTACCAATTAATAGTAGCACCCCAGTTTATACATTAACAATTCCTTCAACAGAACAGTTAGTAAAATTTAGACCATTTTTAATTAAAGAAGAGAAAGCTCTTTTAATTGCTCAGCAATCAGAAGATCCAATCGTAATGGTTAATTCTTTAAAAGAAGTAATTAATGCATGTATTAAAGATGAAGTTAATGTTGATGCATTAGCTACATTTGATTTAGAATATATCTTTACACAGTTAAGAGCTAAATCAGTTGGCGAGATTGTTGATTTACAATTAAGATGTGATACTTGTGTAGATGAGAAAGCAGTAGCTACAGTAAAAATTGACTTGACTACTATTAAAGTAGAAAAGGCAGCAGATCATATTAGTAAAATAAGTTTATATAACGACGTTGGTATTACACTAAAATACCCAACAATGGATGTTATTAAGAAATTAGAAAGTTTGGATCAAAGTAATATTGAAAGCGTATTTGACGTTATCGTAGATTGTATTGATTATATCTATACTACTGATGAAATATTTTATGCTAAAGATCAAACGAAAGCTGAATTAACTGAGTTTTTAAATAATTTGACATCAGATCAATTTGTTAAAATCCAGAAGTTTTTTGAAACTATGCCAAAACTAAAACATGAGATTGATTATTCATGTCCAGTATGCGGTAAAGAGCATCATAAAATTTTAGAAGGACTTAATAGTTTTTTTTAGTAAATCTCTCGCATGAGTCATTATATAATTACTATAAAATGAATTTTGCGTTAATGCAGTATCATAAATATTCGTTAGACGATATTGAAACAATGATACCATTCGAGAGAGAGATTTATATTGCTATGCTTGTGAAGTATTTAGAAGAAGAAAAACAAAGAATAGAAAACAACAGGAATTAAAATGGCAAAACCTGGATCAGGATTATCATTAGAAGAACTAATTGCTGGGCAGAAGCGTTTAGCTGAAAACCAGAAGAGCGCCGCTGACTCACAAGAGAGAATATCCTTAGAGCAGTTGAAGGCCATGACTGATGCTAATAAACTGCATCGCACTGATAAAATCCTGCAAACGATTCAAACTGTAGAATCAGTTGTATCTCAACGCGAAGAAGCTTTAACTAGTGAAGAGTTAAAAAAAGGTCTTTTAGATAAAGATGGTGATGGTGCTAATGCAAACATCATTAAAATGCTAAAGGCGATTAACCAAAGTAATAAACTTCTAGAAAAGCAAGCAAAAAATGTTGCAGATAAAGCAAAGGATACTTCTACATATAAAACTTTAGGCGATAGATTGGCGGGTCTAAAAGATGGATTTAAGGATTTCTTTAGCGCAAGGGGATTTTTAGATAAAACTGGTATTGCCAAACGAGGTGGTAGTGGTATTCTTAGTCAAATGGCTGATGCGTCGGAAGAGAAACGTAAACAGATTGACATGTATTCTAAATCAACTGGTGTAGATAAATCTACTGCCAAAAAGATTGTTGAAGAGTCTAATAAGAACGCCAAAGAATCAAGAAAAGTAGAATCTCAGATTTCAGAATACGAAAAGGCTGGACTAAAAGCACCAGAGGAATTATTAAACCAGCGCAAAGAAATATCAAACAAGTTATCTGCAAATGATGTTAGATTTCAAAACAAAACTGAAGATAACGATATGTCTGAATCTGAAGTTGAGCAAGCTAAAACTAATGAAGAGCAGTCAGATCTTCTATCTAGTATAGAAGAAAATACTCGAATCACAGCAAATGAGTTAAAACCGGGCAAAGAACCAAAAGATGATAAAGAATCTAAAGGTGGAATGTTAAGTGGCCTCGGTAAAGGATTATCTGGTATTGGTGGTGCATTAGGTGGAGCTGCAAAGGGATTATTAGCATTAGCTGCTTCAGTTTGGATTATTAGTAAGGCATTTAAAAACTTTGCTGAAGTTAAAATGGGCGACTTTATGATGGGTATTGGTGCAATTGCTGCACTTACTATTGCCGCAAGTAGTTTAAAAGACTCAGATGCTTCTAAAACTTTATTGGGATTAGGCGCCGCATTATGGATTACATCTAAAGCATTCGAAAACTTTGCTAATATTAGTTTTGGTGACTTCTTAATGGGAGTTGGTGCAATTGCTGCACTTACAATAGCAGTTAAAGCTCTTGATGGATCAGCAGGTGGTGTTGGCGCATTGTTGGCAATGGGTGCTGCCGTATGGGTAGTCTCTAAAGCATTCGAAAACTTTGCTGCATTAAGCTGGTCAGATATGCTTAAGGGAATTGTTGTTATTGGTTTATTAGGTGCAGGTTTAGCCGCAATGTCATTGCTTGCAATACCTATTGCTATTACGGCAGCAGCATTCTTAGTATTTGGTGCAGCATTATGGGTAATATCAAAAGCCTTTGAGAATATTGCTGAAAGTTTACCTGCATTTACTGAAGGTTTACAAAAACTAGCAGATATTGGTGGAGCAGGTTTGATAGCAGTAGCGGCCGGTATTGTTGCAGTTGGTGCAGCTATGATGGCGTTTGGCGCAGCACAAATGGTAGCTGCAATTGAAAATCTAGTAACAAAATTCTTATCATTAGGTGATGATACTCCAGTAGAACAATTAATTAAAATTGGTGAAGCTGGACCTGGCATTGAGAAAGCAGCAACAGGTCTAGAAAGACTTGCGGCAGCAATGAAAGCATTTGGAGATATTGATGAAGATGCATTAGATGCTGCTGTTGAAGCTGCTGAAGATATTGCAGACGCATTCGAAGATAATGCTATTACTATTAATGTTGGCAGTGGATCTACTCCTGCAGCCGCCGCGGCACCTGCTCCAACTTCATCTGCCGCTACCCCAGTAAGTAAAGCCCCAATGACTAATCCTGCACCATCTGTATCTAATACATCAGAATCAGTTAGTGGCACTCTTAAAGGTGTAACTGGAGATCAAATTAAAGGCCATCCTAATTATAAAAAATATTATGATCAAGCTATTAGTGAAGGTGCTAGTCCTGAATCTGCTCGAGAAGACGCAACTGATGCAGTTAAAACTGATATGGTTAAAGAACAAGGCAAAGTAAGTCCTAACCAAGTTTCTCCACCGCCCACAAAAGCAAATGGTGTTTATAATCAATCTGCTGAAGTTGCTGCCGGTGATAAGAAACAACCACAACAAAAACAATCAACGATTGTTAGTGCACCAACTCAAATCAATAATCAAACGCAAAATGCTAATGTTAAGGCTCCTATTAGGAACCAAGATAATAGTGTTATGGGTTACATTAAGTCAAGATTTGCATAATAAAAAAGGGAGCACTAAGCTCCCTTTTCTTTTGTTACTTATTAATCCGCATCTGCAATAGATTGGAAGTATGACATTACGTCGTCTTCGTCTTCATTGATTTCAGGGATTGGTTTAGATGCTGCAGCAACGCTAGGTTGTGGAGCAGCTTTAGCAACTGGTTCTGGTGCTGGAGCAACTTGACGTTCATCTTGTTCAGAGATTTCCGCTGCTGACATTCCAACATACTCAGAACTCAATACAGTTTCTAACTTAGTTTTTAGTTCAGCATAAGTTTTGAAGTTTTTCTTATCTAAGAATTCAGATAATTTGTATTGAGCATTAGCTACTGATAGGATCTTGTCTTCATCATCAGATAAAGCTTGGATCTCACCAAAAGCAGATGTATCGTAATTAGGATAACCATCTACAGTCTTCATACGAAGTTTGAAGTTAGCACCTTCCCAATAATCAAATACATTCACTGGCTCTTCATCTTCAAATGTAGGACGAGCTTTGTCCATAATCTTATCAAAGATCTTTTTACCATAACGGAACAATTTAACTTGACCGTTATTTTCTGGGTGTTTAGGATCATCAATGATTAATACATTAGATGTATAATTCAAACGACGTTTTTGAGCACGTGCTTGTTTACGACCAGGTGAGTTGTCATCCGTTGATGTAGCCCATAACTTACTATTCAATTCACCAACTGGATCGGCTTCATTGATAGTTGTTAATGAGTTCTCAATGTACCATTTACCAGTAGGACCTTGGAAACCGTGTGAGAAGATTTTTACCCATGGAAGCTCATCACCTTCTGTACGTGGCAAGAAACGGATTGTTGCAGTTGCGTTACCTGCTTTATCACGCTCTGGTTTCCAGAAACGGTTGTCTTCATAGGAGTTTGATTGCTGAGGATTGACTGTCTTTTCAAATTCACCTGCAATTTTAGAGAAGTCGTTGTTGCGCATAGCGCGTAATGATTTAATGTCCATCGTATTTTCCTTTGTATAAGCGTTGTATAATTGCGTAGTATGATAATGTATTTGCTGCTCACTCTTTATTTATACTCGAATCCACGTCCTCGAGTAAATCATCTTCAATAATATCCCATTCATTTACGATTGGAATACCATTAAACTTATGATTATTCTTATGGTTAGAATGTTTACCATTCCTACCGTTATTTGGTTCATCATCAAATCGATGAGATTGCTTCTTGTACGTGTTGCCCATCTTTATAGTTCCAAGTGCTTTCTAATAAAATGTTTATTATTGGTTGTATTCTTTTCTTGTCATACTTAACAAAGCCTTTAGCTTTCTTAATGATTCTTATTTGATCTGCAAACATGGTGAGTACCATTCCATCCCACTTGTCGGCAAATCCCATATGATCATCGAGAATTCTTACGGTTTCAATGTTAATCTTTTTTCCAATGTATAATGATATTATATATGGTATTTGATTTAATGTACAATTTATTATTTCATCAATGTTCTTATTTGAATTAATTAATTTATCACAATCATCTTGAAATAGTTTAGTAGCAGATTGTCTACGACGTTGCCATTCTACATAGTTTTCTTCTGCTTCAGATCCAGAGTAAATCATATTAGGATTACCATAGATAAAATTAGAAGCCAAGAATTGAATATATGCGCTCTCAGAATAAAACTTCTGAGCTAACTTACTAAACATATAACGGTCATTTCTTTTTTCAAAACTATCTCTAGAACAGGTTACTGCGCCTTTAGTTTCAAACACATCATATTTGTCAGTGGTGAAATGTAACTTAGTTGCTAGATAGAATCGATAAGCTCGATATGCGTCCATTACGAATTCTCACAATCTTTATCACCCAAGGTACATACACCCTTTGGCACTCCGTGTTTACATAATGTTTGCTTTTGTTGTAATGCTTCTTTTTCACCCTTGCATTTGGCTAATAATGTTAATGAAGTTGATACATCTTTTCTATTTCTAGCAATACATTCTGCTACTGTTTCACCATCTTTTAGATATTCATCAACTCCATTATATAAACCAAGTTCTTGTCCATTGGCAGTCATTTCCCATAATGCTCTTTCTTGTTGCATTCCAATTACACGGCCTCTTTCGCGATGCTCTTCACATAAAGCGTCTAAGTTTTCTACCAGTCTACCAATAAATACATGATTTTCATCTCTGATAATTCCATTTGATTGTAGGATTACCATTCTATCTTGAGTAGAACTTATTGTGCCAATACAATCACAGGTTCTACCTTGGTTACAATTTCCGTTACAACTCATTTCGACTCCGTAATAATATCATCAAGTAATGCAGTAAGAAATTCCATTTCATCAATACGTTCAATGCGATTAGGATCTTCACATGCTTCAGCAGCACGGCGCAGACATTCAGAAATACCTTCTTCTCTCATATGATAGAACTCAGCAATCACTTTCTGATTGACTCTAATTCTATACTTATTAGAACCTTTGCTTGTAGGTACGTCAGTAATATTTTCAATAATGATTGGCATTATAAATCTAGACTCGCTTGTTTTGGTAGATAATTAAGTTCTTGCATGTTTATTGCAATCTTTTCTTTAAGAGACTTATTAATCTTTGATGCGATCTCTTCTGGTTCTAACATATTATCTACACAATATTTTAGTACAGCATCCATATGGGATATCTTATGTTGCTTAACTAGTTCCTCTATATGCAGAGAAAATTCATTTGCAGATTTAAATAGTTTTTGTTGTTGTGTCATTATCTTTTACTCATTTGATATTCGGCACATTTAACCATGTGATTTAAGACGCGATATTCTGATAGTCTATTTTTGTAAATGCTCCAATTAGGATCATCTAAGTTATCATGATCTAATTCATTCTCATTAAGAAAATCAGAAAACCATTTGTCAATATGCATCTTATCTACAATAAGTTTAGCATAAGTCTTTTCTAATGTAGGTCGATCCATACGTGCAATGTCGGTAGTATTCATATTAATACCATTTCCTATGGACTTCAGCACTCCATACATTACCATCATATTCTTCAATTTCCCATTCAACACCATCTGGAATATCTACTACACTTAATTCAGCATAGCCACCCCAAGAGTCTTCACCAAGTTCTTCAACAATGCTCACAAGAATTGGATCATTACGGGGAATATGGTAGTATGGGACAGTATTTCCGGATTCATTTCTATATCTTGTTTCAGCGACTTCACTTAAACCGAAACCACCATAACATTTATTAATAACGATTTTCATCTTATTCCCAATCAAATTTCTTAGCAAGAATTTCAGCTACTACTAGAATAGCTACAAGAATAAACAAACCAATAAGAGTAATAATAGCGTTTTCAATCATATAATTTCCTTCTCAATTAATTTAATATAAAGATATTATACACTAAATTCGAATTAAAGTACACCGTTAAATTCATTAGCGTAACTATATGGCAGATTTAAAGTGTAACAAACGTAATCACCGCCATACATTTTATCAGAGTCACTAAGATCTAACCCTTCAACAATCCAACGTAAGGCGGTTTCACGAGAACCCGCACCAGCATCCATTGCAGATGTAATTTGAGCTTCGAACTTTTCAGTTTCCTCAGCCTCAATGCGTTTGTCTTCGTTGTATTTTTCTTCGAGTTGAAGAATGAGGTTATCCCAAATGACTTGTTTCTGATCATTGTTACCGGCATTCCATGTGGTATAGAATGTTGAACCTGGGCGGAAACCGTTAACATCTTTAAAAAGATCAGAAACAATATTAGCATCAAATGTATAACTCATAATTTAACTCCTTAATCAATTTATGATACTATTATATCAAATAATCGAATTAAAGTACACACATTTATGATTTATTTTTAAGATATTTGAACATTTTTACGTAATAAGCGAACCTTTTTGGCTCATGCTCAGGGGATGGTAGGTTACCAAAGTAACTATACATTTCATCTAGTATATTCTCAATTTCTTGCTCTGTCATTTAAATAACCAAAGGTAAGTAGCAACAATATTAATAATAAGAAAGTAAACATTCTGGAAGATCAGCGGTTTACTTCTGTGGTGAGTAACAAAATAATAGATCAATATGCAATGGCCAACAACAAATGCCGGAAATGCATACGCCATCCATGGAGTCTTTAATGCACAACTAGTACCACCAAATATGAATAGCGCGGTAGCTATCCACTTTACATCAAAGTTTTTAAACACAGTCGGATTGAGACTCTAACCAACGCCGCGTGCATGCAGTGTCAGTAGATTCACATGGAGTTTCATCCACTTCAACTAGAACTTGTTGCTTTTCTACTGGCTTATTTTTTTGATCTGGTATTTCTAATAATAGTTGTGACATTTTGAGTCCTTTATAATAGGTTACGCTTTTGGCGATCTATTATTTATCTTAATCCTAAATTAACCAAATTATTAGCTTCATTCACTAACATTTCTTCAACTGCATTCTTAGCGAGTCTTAAATTAATGTATTCGCCATAAGGCACATATACATTATTTTCCATAAATGATATGGAACACAGATCATTAAACGACTCATGGATCTTAGCTAAAATCCTACCATTTTCTTCATGGCAATAATGAACTTGACCAGAATTTTTGGTAACCCATTTTAATTTAAGATCTTCTAAAGTCAAAAGAGTTTCATCCATTATTTCATTTCCAAGCATGCATACATAACGCCAAGAATAGACATAATCAATACAAGTGTACCCATTACCCAGGTTGGACCAGTCCACCATAAACCACGATAAGTGTGTTCAATGTAAGCTAAAGCATATAATGTAAACACAAATGCAAAAGTACATACCGTAATTACAAATGGTTTCATTTAGGTTGTCCCTTAAACAAAATATTTACGCTGATCTCGCCATTGGTATTATTGTAAGCTTCAATCTTGTCAACCATGTCATAAGTAACCTGCTTAACGATTTCTTCAATTTCGTCTTCGACGTGCGCCATTAACTTGCGTCTAAGTTCACTTTTAATATCGTCTACTAGATGTCTACTTAAGATATCAGTAACAGTATCCACTTTTGTTTTAAGAAATGCCATAATTAACCTCTCCTCATTTTAGCTTGATCTTCAGCATCTTCTTGTCGAAATACAGGAACTGCATTTGACTTATGTAGTTGACCAATACCAATCATTGCATCACCAGTATATTGCTGAGTTTCTTTCTTTACTGCAATGCCGTAAGCAGTGTCCAAACTAGGTATGTGTCTAGTGTCAGAACCAGGACGCATAACCCTAGCATCAGCAGGTTTTCTATGATCCTGTTTTTTGTGTACTGGCTTAACATCGTATTTCCTTAGAATTTCCTGCCAATTGGCTTTAAGTGCTCGTTGCTGAGCATTTGGTTTTTTAGGTTTACGTTTGGGGATGTGGGGATGGATAATCATTCTGTTACCCCACGTAAGTCTTCGTCTTGTAATTCGTTTGATATGTAATTAGATAACTTTTCTGCTAACTTCTCATCGGCGAAAATTATTTCTCGAACAAGAATTGCTAATTCTAAATTATCCAATTCAGAAAGAGATTTTACTATTTGGTTTCGAGCTTTATTTGATGCTTGATAATCAGATATTGCAAAATTCATAATATAATTCCTCAATTAAACTAAACCAAAACTAGATTTAAATCTTTCCTCAACAATTTCATGCACCATTGAAACTGGGCAGTTTGCCGCTGCTGCAATATCATCACAAAGCAAGTTAGTTGTATCCAATAATTCGTTAATTTCAGTATATAGTTCTTTCATTGCACTCATAATATAACTCCTTCATCAATTTATGATACTATTATACAATAAAAACGAATTAATGTACACAGTTTTATTCAGTTTTGAAGTATTCTTTGATGAATTTAATGAGATGTTGTTCACGCATAAAGACATATTCTTTGATGTCATCTTCTTGCACTACAACAACAAAACCGTTTTCTGCCTTCTTAATTTCAATTGTATCCATAACAAACTCCTATTTTTTACTTGCGTATACGATACAGATAGTATCATTGGTAGTAGCATAAGCACAACGTACTGCTACTGGGTCGATGCCACGGGCTGTGGCGGTTTCGATACTTTGGGACAAAGCTACAATTCGTTTTTCTTCAATGATATTGTAACTAACTAATGCAGCAATGATAACTGCTACAGCTCCAACAATTGCAAATAATAATTCATGCTTCATAATATACTCCTTCATAAAATTGGTGCGCCCACCAGGAATCGAACCTAGAATAGGGGAGTAGAAATCCCATGTGATATCCGTTTCACCATAAGCGCATTAAATTGATTCAATCAAATCTGCTGGTAAAAGAGAAACCGTACCATACTTATCAATTAGAAAGTAATAGCGTTCCCCTTCTTTACATGCAATACCTGATACTTTGCCGTATTTTGTTTTTGTTCCAATTAATAGCATATAATTTACCTCACTTACATGTATCACAACTACAAGCGACTACATATTCTTTCATTGTGTACCGTATTTCAGCTTTATCTACTGCACCAAAGCAGTGTTGACAAGCTCTACCATCCTGAGAAAAATCTCCCTCAAGACGGTAGCCTTTCTTTAAGTAAACAAAATACTCGTAATCGTCTACTTGTATTTCATCAATTCGTTTATCCATTAAGCCACCTGAACTTTCATCATGGCCATGTTATCATCAGTATAAGCCAAACGTAGGTTTGATGTATATCCTTCTGGTGTTATAACTAACCATGGAATAATGTTACCGGCGGCATTCATATCCATAACAATTTTATCCACTGTACCAGTTAAATCACCAAAAGCACATTTCCAACTAATTTTATTACCGATTTCTAATTTCATTATGTATTTCCTTCTCAATTAATCATTTAATAGAATCATTATATCATAATTGAGAATTAATGTACACAGTTAATTTAAATCTTTTACGATATCGCAGATACCATATTTAAGAGCATCCTTAGAACTTAACCATACATCGTGTGGCGGTAATAGTAGTTCCCTGATCTCTAATTCATTTAATGATGTAAACTTTTTGTAATGTGCCATCATTTTCTTGGTAGTCAAATCGAACTCTTTAACTGTTGCAAATAACTCATGTTCTTTACCCATACTTCCCCATGAATACTGATGGGATAGTACTGATGTGTTAGGTGTTAAAATTCGTTTACCTTTCTTACCTGCTAGAAAGATTAATAATCCAGC
>ERZ1034365.712-NODE-712-length-18032-cov-3.779783_pt1 | contig 18032 bp, 13 predicted proteins | sample MGYA00520615_ERZ1034365 | MGnify/ENA primary metagenome ERZ1034365 (study PRJEB33736, sample SAMEA104284505) | Azolla filiculoides | biome: Urban; feature: Water surface; material: Ditch water | place: Netherlands | collected 2015-10-28 | depth 0-0.1 m ... | reverse complement strand
CCGACCTTGCTGCCGTTGGAAATCAGGCCCTTCTTGTACAGATTGCCCAGGTTCCAGCCCTTGGTGCTGAACAGGCTGAAGTTCAGCCAGGGCCGGCGGATGGTGACCAGGGTGTATTCAAAGCTGATGCGCAGGTTGCTGGTTTCCGAACTGGCCTGCTGGTGCGAGCTGGAGTGCCCGGCCGAGCCACCAATGCTGAACAGTCCCAGACTGAAGCCGGCCGATCCGCCATAGGATGTGTAGTCGGACGAAGAGCTGCTGGCCACATTGCTGGAGGAGGAGTCGAAGACGGTCCAGCCGCTGGACCGGCTGCTGCTGCTGAACCAGTCAGACGGCAGCAGGGACCCGCGCTGCCCCTTGGGCGAGAGGCCGGTGCCGGTGTCGTTGAGCACCACGCCATAGCCCTCAAACAAATCCTGCGCCTGCTTCCAGGCCAGTTGCAAGGCGTTCTGGGTGGAGGTGGTCTTGATGGCCAGGTTCTGCTCCACCTTGCTGGCGTCTCCGGCGCGCCAGCGGTCGTAGGCCGTCTTGACCGGCATCTGCAGCGTGGAGGCAATCATGGGCCAGGTGTTCTTGCCGGTGGCCGTCTTCTGCGCTTCCAGGAAGGCACCGATGTAGGCGATGCGCGCATTGTTGTAGACCGATTGGTTGTCCAGATAGTCGCGGTAGACCTGCGACTCCATCTTCTTCTTGGTGACCACGCCGGTGTCGGGGTCGGTCACATCGACCTGGCGGAACAGGTAGTTCTCGGCATCATTCAACTGCTTCTCGATGGCCGGGTTTGGCGGCTGCGCAGGGATGTGCACGCCGTCCAGCATCTGCTTGTAAATCTCGGTGAGCTTGCGGCCGCTGTCGGTGTAGAGCGACGACATCTTGGGCGCCGCATCGACCAGCTCGGACGTGTTGATGGCCGCATCCTGGCTGCCGCTGCTGTTGCCCGGCGTCCAGGGGTTGCGGAAGTCCGCCGAGTTGATGGCCAGGCCCGGCTTCATCAGGGTCAGCACCGTGGAAGAAGCCTGGGCTACCGGCTTGCCGCCGGGCTCGGCCTGGGTGACGGAATTGAAGATGTTGTCGAAGATTCCTTGAATCAGTTTGGAGACTTCGGTCAGTGTCATGGCAGTGGTCCTCGTTAGGTGGTTGAGCATGTGTGGCGTGTCGTTCCGCAAGGGAAATACACGCTCCACCCAACCATTCTTCGCAACCTTCCGCCTGCATGGCTTGCGATTTCGCAAGCCGGATCAGTCACCACTCACACGTTGCGCATCCAGTCGGCCGTTTTGAAGAAGCTCTCGTTCAGGCGGGCATGCCCATCCAGCCACACAAAAACCAGTTCAGCTTCTCGCGCGCAGACGCCAGATCGGAACCATGCGCGGCCCGCAATTCGGCATAGCCCGGCTCCAGATCCATCAGGTCATAAAAGCGCTCCACCAGGGCGTGGATGGCGGGCTCGCCGCCTATGAGATCAAAAGCACTGGTGCCCGGCACTTGTTCGTCGTCTGTATCGCTCATGTTGCCGCCCGTCGCAAAGTTTCCACCACCGGCCGGCGCAGCACATCGCGCAGGCCCCACCAGCCGGCGGCCAAGGCCAGGGCTGCGCCGCAGAGCGCGCCCCAGATTGGCAGCCACAGGCTGAGCTGCCAACTGAATTCGAACGCGTACTTGGCCAGCGCCCAGCCAACGCCGATCGCCACCACGGACGCCAACACACCGGCCAGCAGCCCGACGCCCAGCAACTCGACCCGCTGCACATCGCGCAGCAGCTTCGAGCTGGCGCCGACCGCGCGCAGCACTGCGAACTCGCGTTCACGCTCACCGCGGGTGGCCGTGATCGTCGCCAGCAGCACCACGAGACCGGCCGCCAGCGCGAAGCCAAACAGGAACTCCACCGCGCGGATCACCTGGTCCAGCACGCGCTGCACCTGGTTGAGTGTGGTGGTCATGTCCACGGCGGTGACGTTGGGGAACTGGCGCACCAGCGCGTTGTCAAAGCCCTTGGCGGGCGGCGCCTTGAAGGCACTCATATAGGTGCTGGGCACATCAGCCAGCACTGTCACCGGGAACATAACGAAGAAGTTGGCGCGCATGGAGCTCCAGTCCACCTTGCGCAGCGAGGTGACGCGCGCCTGGGTTTGCACGCCGCCAATGTCGAATTCCAGCTTGTCGCCCAGCTTCAGGCTCAGCGTCTTGGCAATACCGTCCTCCACGCTGATGGCGCCCTGCTCTTCGGGCTGCCAGGCCCCGGCGATGATCTCGTTGTGCGGCGGCTGCGTGGCGCTGTGCGAGAGGTTGAACTCGCGGTCCACCAGGCGCTTGGCGCGCTCGTCCACATAGTCTTCGGGCGAAACGGTCTTGTCGTTGATGGCAATCAGACGGCCGCGGATCATCGGGTACCAGTCAAACTTCGGCACCCCGGCCTGTGTGAGGGCGGCGCGAAAGCTGTCGCCCTGCTCCGGCATCACGTTGATGACAAAGCGATTCGGCGCATCCGGCGGCGTGGCCTGGCGCCAACTGCTGATCAGGTCGGTGCGCAACAGCACCAGCAGCAAGAGCGCCAGCATGCCGACCGACAGGGCACTGACCTGCACCACGGCGAAGGCCGGGCGCGCGGCGATCTGGCGCGTGGCCAGCACCAGCCAGCGCGGCGCGGTCAGCTCGTTGACGCTGCGCCGCAGGAGCTTGACTGCAAGCCAGCTCATGGCGGCAAACAGCAGCACGGCGCCTGCAAAGCCACCCACCGCGATCAGGCCGAGCTTGAGGTCGCTGCTGGCCACCAGCAGCAGGGTGGCAAAACCGGCCACGCCCACAGCCAGCACACCGATGGAGGCCGGGCGCAGATTGCCCACATCGCGGCGCATGACGCGCAGCGGCGGCACCTGGGCCAGTTGCAGCACCGGCGGCAGGCCAAAGGCCAGCAGCAGCGTCAAGCCCATGCCCATGCCGAGTGCCACCGGCCACAGGCTGGCAGCGGGCAAGGCGGTGTCCAGCAGGCCGGCCATCAGCGCCACAAACAGGTAGTGCACGCCAAAACCCAGGAGCACACCCAGCGCGCTGGAAAACAGCCCGACCAGCGCGAACTCCAAGGTATAGGCCGAGGCAATGGCGCGCTGGCTCAGGCCCAGCACGCGCAGCATGGCGCAGTCGTCCAGGTGGCTGGCGGCAAAGCCGCGCGCGGCCAGCGCCACGGCCACCGCGCTGAGCAGCGCCGCCAGCAGGGCGACGAGGTTGAGGAACTTGCCCGCGCGGTCGAGCGTCTGGCGCATCTCGGGACGGCCGCTCTCCAGCGATTCGACACGCACGCCGCGCACGCCGGGCTTTTTGGCCTCGGTGGTGGCCCAGGCCACGAAGTCGCGCACCGGGCGCGTCTCGCCGGCCACGGCCACGCGCCAGGTCAGCCGGCTGGCGGGCTGCACCAGTCCGGTGGCGGCGATGTCGCCCTCGTGCAGCATCACACGCGGCGCAAAATTCATGAAGCCGGCGCCCCGGTCGGGTTCGTTGACGATGATGCGGGTGATGCGCAGCGTGGCGTCACCCAGCAGCAGCGGGTCGCCCATGCGCAGGTTGAGGACTTCGAGCAGCGCTGCATCGACCCAGACCTCGCCCCGGGCGGGTATGTCGCGCGTGGTCTGGCCGGCATCGCCGGGCTGCAGCGCCACAGTCAGCTGGCCGCGCAGCGGGTAGCCCGGCGCCACTGCCTTGAGCGCTACCAGCTTGCTGGCGCCGCCCTGCGCGTCGGCTGCGCGCCCCATGGTCGGAAACCCCAGCGTGCTGACGGTCTGCAAGCCCAGCGCGCGGGCCTGGTCCAGAAAAGCAGCCGGGGGCGGGTTGTCGCTGGAGACCACGGCGTCGCCGCCCAGCAGCTGGCGGGCGTCGCGCTGCAGGCCGCCGTTGATGCGATCGGCAAAAAAGCCGACCGCCGTAAGCGCGGCCACGGCCAGCGCCACGGCGACGATCAGCAGGCGCAGATCGCCCGCACGCAGGTCGCGCCACAGGCTGCGCCAGCTCAAGGCCCAGATGGAGGGCCGGTACAGTGTGTTCATGGGCGCTACCTTAGCGCATGTCGATTGCACCCACGGTGTGCCACGGCACTGCATATGCCGGCGCCATGGGGTGCCGCGCCGGCAGAAACCCGCATCCACCGCTCAAGCCACCGCACGCAGCCGGGGCCCGGCCAGCTCGGGCTGGAACTGCAGCCGTTCGGCCCCGGTGTAGCAGACAAAGCGCTTGTTGGTGGCGCGGCCGATGGCGCACAGGCCCACGCGGGCGGCCACCTCGTGCCCCATTTGGGTGATGCCGCTGCGCGACACCACGATGGGCACACCCATCTGCGCGGACTTGATCACCATCTCGCTGGTGAGCCGGCCGGTGGTGTAGAACACCTTGTCCGCGCCCTGCATGGCGCCCGCGTCCTGCAACCACATCCAGCCGGCAATGGTGTCGATGGCGTTGTGGCGACCCACGTCTTCCACAAAGATCAGCAACTCCTCACCACGAAACAGCGCGCAGCCATGCACCGAGCCGGACGACTTGTAGGTGGTTTCCTGCAGACGGATGGCATTGACGATGCCGTAGAGCTGCGCCTGGCGCAGCGTGGCCTCCGGCAGCGCAATCTGGTCGATCTCGTCCATCAGGCTGCCAAAGACGCTGCCCTGGCCGCAGCCGGTAGTGACCACACGGCGGGACGTTTTCTCTTCGATGTGGTCGATACCATGGCGGGTCTTGACAGCCGCGGCCCCGACCTCCCAGTCGACAGTGATGGACTCGATCTCGGCCGGTCCGGTGAGCAGGCGCTGGTTGCGCAAAAAGCCCAGCACCAGCAACTCGGGGTGCGCGCCCAGCGTCATGAGGGTGACGAGTTCGCGCTTGTCCACATAGACCGTCAGCGCCCGCTCGGCGGGAATGGACAGTGTCTCCTGCTCGCCATGTTCGTTGACCACGGCGATGGCGCGGGTCAGCGGCGCCCGGGCTTGGGTCAGGCGCGGCAGGGAGGTGCCTGGTGGGGAAGGTGGGTTCATGAATTCAGTGTGCAGCAAAAAGGGCCGGGACTCTGCAGTCCGGGCCCATGTCCGGGAAGCGCACGCGGTCAGGATTTTTTTGCCGATGCGGCGGCTGCAGGCGCGGGTACCGCTGCGGCCGCCGGGGCAGCGGCCGCAGCCGCTGGTGCTGCAGGCGTGTAGACAAAGGCGCCAGGGTCCGCGCAGGCCGGGGTTTCCATGGGGGGCTTCGTTTCCTTGCCCGCGGCCTTGGCGCTCTTGTAGTAGTACGCGGCGGTTTTCTCGCGGGACTTGCACAGCTGGAAATCAGCCACCTTGTTGCCATGGGCTGCCTTGGCCCCCGCCTCGGCGGCCTTGGCTTTGGCTTCGTCACTGGGGGCCGGCAACTTGGCGAACGTGACCGATGCAACAACGCCAGCCGCCAGGAAAACAAGAATCTGTTTCATATCGAACTTCATAGCAAACTCCTGGGTGCTTCAGACCCGGACGGTCGGTCCGGTGGCAGGGACAGGCTGCGTCGAACGCTGGGCCGGAATTTTGCCGGCCTTGACGTCGTCGTACCAGAGTTCATGGTGCTCTTTGGCCCAACCCTCGGTGACGTGCCCCGTCTTCATGGCTTTGTAGGCACCGCGCACGCCCACCGTCCCCATGTAGATGTGGCCGGCAATCAGCGCCACCATCCAGAGCGCGGCCACCGCGTGGATCATCTGGGCGATCTGCATCTCGCTGCGCAAGGCGCCAAAGCCGGGAATCAGCTTGTCCAGCACCAGGCCGGAGCCCACCACGATCAGACCGGGGATCGTCACACCCCACCAGAACATGCCTTTTTCACCGGCGTTGAACCGGTGCGAGGGGACCTCCTGATTGCCCAGCATGCCTCCCGCGCGAGACAGCCAGATGAAATCGGCGATGCTGGCAATGTTGTCCTTGATGAAGATCACCACGATGAACAACAACGATACAGCGAACAACGGGCCCGTGAAGTTGTGCAGGTTTTTCAGGGCAAAGGTCAGCCAGCCAAACAGGGTCGATCCAATGATGGGCAACAAAAAGAATTTGCCGTAGGCCATGACGATACCCGAGACAGCCAGGGCGCAGAACGCGAAGGCATTGCTCCAGTGGGCCGCGCGCTCAAACGGCGTGAACCGTTCGATGGTGCGCCCGGATTCGGGATGCTCCCGGCCCATGGGGCCCTTGGCGAAGAACAGGATTGCAAGTGCCAGCGCCACAATGGCCAGCAGCGCCGCACCGAACGGAATGATCCAGTTGTTGCGCACCTGGCGCCACGCCTCCCCGGCCGTCGTGAAACGCGAACCGGGGTACTGCACGAAAGGCTGGATCAGGTTGCCCGCCTCGGGCGCCTGGCTCCGCGGCAGGCTGCTGTAACCGGTCACGCCGCCACCCACCTGGCGCCACATGGGCGCGTTGTTGCCGGGCTGCACCCGGGCGCGCTCGCCGTTGGTCTGGTTCGCGTAGTTGGGGTCGGTGCTGGCGTCCGGCCGGATCTCGAAGATGTTGGCACTCTGCACGCCGGGCACAGCGGCCGGAGCCACCACAGCAGGTGCAGGTGCCGGCTCGGCCGCCGGCTTGGCTTGCGCCAGCGCACCTCCAGCCAGCCCCAGGGCCAACAACGCGGTTGCAATCAGGTTTTGAAGCATGAGGTGCCCCCAAGTCAGTTGGCGCGGCTGTAGTCGTTTTGCCCGTATTGGGCACGCGTCTTGAGCTTTTGCTCCCAGCTGGTCTTGTCGCCCGGCTTCCAGTCAGGGGCGGTGAAGGCGCCGACACCGGTTCCGGCGTGGGGCGCCGCATCGTGCTTCGCACCGCCCAGACCCTGTGGCTTTTCACCACAGGCGGCCAGCAGAAACGCCGCGGAAAGAACCAGAAACAGCGCCTTCATGATTTGACTCCTTCGCCCTGCGCCGCCGGCTTGGTGCCATAGGCTGTGCCCCAACCCCAGACTTCGGCGCCCTTGCCGCGCTTGAGCACGCGGTTGCGGAAGATATCCGCCACCACATCGCCATCGCCGGCCAGCAGCGCCTTGGTCGAACACATCTCGGCACAGGCAGGCAACTTGCCCTCTGCCAGCCGGTTGCGGCCATATTTTTCGAATTCAGCCTGGCTGCCGTTGGCCTCCGGCCCACCAGCACAGAAGGTGCACTTGTCCATTTTTCCGCGCACGCCGAAGGTGCCAGCCGACGGAAACTGCGGTGCGCCAAACGGACAGGCGTAAGAGCAGTAGCCGCAGCCAATGCAGACATCCTTGTCGTGCAGCACCACGCCTTCGTCGGTGCGGTAGAAGCAGTTGACCGGGCACACGGCCATGCAGGGCGCGTCAGAACAATGCATGCAGGCCACCGAGATCGACTTCTCGCCCGGCACGCCATCGTTGAGCGTCACCACACGGCGGCGGTTCACACCCCAGGGCACTTCATGCTCGTTCTTGCAGGCCGTGACGCAGCCGTTGCATTCAATGCAGCGCTCGGCGTCGCAGACAAATTTCATTCTTGCCATTTCAGACTCCTGCTTTATGCTTTTTCGATGTTGCAGACCGTGGTCTTGGTTTCCTGCATCATGGTCACGCTGTCGTAGCCATAGGTCGTTGCGGTGTTCACGGCCTCGCCACGCACCATCGGCGCCGCCCCATTGGGGTAGTACGCCAGCATGTCCGCGCCCTGCCAGCGCCCTGAAAAGTGGAACGGCATCCAGACCGTGCCGGCATCCACCCGCTCGGTCACCAGCGCCTGCACGTTCAGGCGCGCACCGGTTGCGCCCAGCAGCCAGACCCGCTCGCCGTTGCGAATCCCACGATCCGCGGCCGTCCTGGGGTTGATCTCGACAAACGCTTCCTGCTGCAGCTCGGCCAGCCAGGGGTTGGAACGCGTTTCCTCGCCACCGCCCTCGTATTCGACCAGACGGCCGGACGTCAGAATCAGCGGGAATTTCTCGAACACCTTGTCGGCCAGGTTCTTGTCCTGAATCGTCTTGTAAAGCGTCGGTAGCCGCCAGAACGCCTTCTTGTCATCGTGCGTCGGGTACTTGACCGCCAGGTCGGGCCGGGTGCCGTAGAGGGGCTCGCGGTGCTGCGGGATGGGATCGGGAAAGTTCCAGACCACGGCGCGCGCCTTGGCGTTGCCGAAAGGGTGACAGCCGTGCACCTTCAACACCACGCGCTGGATGCCACCCGACATGTCGGTCTTCCAGTTCTTGCCTTCTGCAGCCACTTTTTCAGTGTCCGTCAAGTCGTCCCACCAACCCAGTTTCTTGAGCAGAATGTGGTCGAACTCGGGGTAGCCGGTGGTGATGTCTGCGCCGAGCGAGTGGGAACCGTCTTCGGCCAACAAACTGACGCCCTCACGCTCCACGCCGAAGTTCGCGCGGAAGTTGCCACCGCCGTCCATGACGTGTTTGGAGGTGTCGTACAGGTTGGGCGATCCCGGGTGCTTCAACTCGGGCGCCCCGTAGCAGGGCCAGGGCAAACCGAAGTAATCGCCGGTGAAGTCGTATCCGGTTTCCTTGTCCTTGCCGCCTTTGGCCTTGAGGGTCTTGACGTCGAACAGGTGCATGTTGCGCATGTGCGCCTTCAGCCGCTCGGGACTCTGGCCGGTGTAACCAATGGTCCAGCAGGACTTGTTGATCTCGCGCAGGATGTCTTCGGGCACGGGCTCGTCCATCCCCTTGACCTTCTGCATCTTGTAGTTCTTCGAAAGCTCTTTGGCAAAGCCGAGTTTTTCGGCCAGCTGGTGCATGATCATGTGATCGGAGCGGCTCTCCCACAGGGGCTCGATCACTTTTTCGCGCCACTGCAGCGAGCGGTTCGACGCGGTGCAGGAACCGCTGGTCTCGAACTGCGTGGCCGCCGGCAGCAGGTATACCGCGCGGCTTTTGTTCAGGTCTTCGGGTTTGCCGGGCATGGCGGCCATCGCCGCCGTGGCCGACGGATACGGGTCCACGACCACCAGCAGGTCCAGCTTGTCCATCGCGCGCTTCATCTCCAGACCGCGGGTCTGGGAGTTCGGCGCGTGGCCCCAGTAAAAGACGCCGCGCAGGTTCGAGTCCTGGTCGATCAGTTCGTTCTTCTCCAGCACGCCGTCAATCCAGCGCGACACCGTGATGCCGGGCTTGGTCATCATGGCGGGCGACGCATAACGCCCCTTGATCCACTCGTAGTCCACACCCCAGGCCTTGGCAAAGTGCTTCCAGGAGCCCTCGACAATGCCGTAGTAGCCAGGCAGCGAATCGGGGTTGGGGCCGACGTCGGTGGCGCCCTGCACGTTGTCGTGACCGCGGAAGATGTTGGTGCCGCCACCCGACTTGCCCACGTTGCCCAGGGCCAGCTGCAGGATGCAGGAGGCACGGACCATGGCATTGCCAATGGAGTGCTGGGTCTGACCCATGCACCAGACCAGCGTGCTGGGCCGGTTCTCGCTCATCAGCGTGGCCACGCGCAGCACCTGCGCTTCCTTCACGCCGCAGGCCTCCTCGACCTTGTCGGGCGTCCACTTGGCCAGCACTTCTTCCTTGACCTTTTCCATGCCATGGACACGGTCGTTGATGTACTTCTTGTCTTCCCAGCCGTTCTTGAAGATGTGGTACAGCACGCCGAACAGGAAGGGAATGTCAGAGCCTGAACGGATGCGCACGTATTCGTCCGACTTGGCGGCCGTGCGGGTGTAGCGCGGATCGACCACGATCATCTTGCAGCCGGTTTCCTTGGCGTGCAGCATGTGCAGCATGCTGACCGGGTGGGCCTCGGCGGCGTTGGAGCCGATGTACAACGCGCACTTGCTGTTCTGCATGTCGTTGTACGAATTGGTCATGGCGCCATACCCCCAGGTATTGGCCACGCCGGCCACCGTGGTGGAGTGGCAGATGCGCGCCTGGTGGTCGCAGTTGTTGGTGCCCCAGAAACTGACGAACTTGCGCAGCAGGTAGGCCTGCTCGTTGTTGTGCTTGGAGGATCCGATGAAGTACACACTGTCCGGCCCGCTGGCCTTGCGCAACTCCTGCATGCGTGCGGTGATCTCGGTCAAGGCCGTGTCCCAGCTGATGCGCTCGTACTTGCCGTTGACCAGCTTCATCGGGTAACGCAAGCGGAACTCGCCATGGCCGTGCTCGCGCAGGGCCGCGCCCTTGGCGCAATGGGCGCCCAGGTTGATGGGCGAATCGAACACTGCCTCCTGGCGCACCCAGACACCGTTTTCCACCACGGCATCGACCGCACAACCCACCGAGCAATGCGTGCAGACCGTGCGCTTGACCTCAATCTTGCCGGCGCCCATGGCGCCTGACGCGCTGGCAGCGTGCGCCTTTTTCACCAGCGCCAGCTGGGTGGATGCAATGCCAACGCCAACGCCCAGGCCGGAGCGGCGCAGGAAGGCGCGACGGTCCATCGTTGGCAGGGCGTTGGACAGCCCGCGACGCAGGCTGTGAACGAACGGTGAAACAACTCCAGAGGTGCCTTGAGACGCCCCGGATTTTTTGGTCAACAACATGGAAATCCTCCTGCCGCCCGGCTTCAGATGCGGGTGGTCTGGTAATACTGTTTGACGTGATCGGACAGGCTGTAGCCGCCGCCTTTTTCGGGTGCCTTGGGCCGTGCCACGGGTGCAACCGCAACGTCGCGCACGGAAGGCAAAAGGCTTGCAGCCGCGGCGATGGCGCCGACGGTGCCCGCACCGGCAAACACGGTGCGGCGCGACAACTTGGTGGGGGGCTGGTTCATGCGATGTCTCCTTGAGAAGCTCCACTTAGGAACCGGTCTGCATACCCCCTCAATGTAGCAACGCGATCCCCGCAGGACAAGGGCTGAACGACGGCATTTACCCTTGGTCCACCGCGCCTGCGCGCGCTGCCGCAACCTTCAAAAAACGGGGCGAAAAGGCAAGCATGAAACGCGCCAGACTCACGCCACCCGGCCTTGCTCCGTTGCACCGGGCATATGCGCCTGTTCCAGCCAGCCCAAAGGCCACACCCGCGCCATTCTGTCGGACGCACCACGACAAGTTGTCGCAAATCCTGTCGCAGACAGCAGCCGCCCCTGGCGCAATGCACTGGCATCGGCGCATCTGCGACCGTTGCGAAACAACCTCAATCCCGGTTAACCCGACTGAATTGCTGGGTTGCATCGCTAGAATCTGCGGTCTTCCCTCCCCGTGCCGTGCGCCCCCATACCCCCATGCCCCCACCCCAAAAGCCTGCCGAGGGCTGGCCTTTCTGGTCCATGCTTGTGGTGGACGACGAAGAAGGCATGCGCAACTTCCTCGTCAAGACGCTGGTGCCACGCTGCCAGTTCGTGATGAGCGCAGGCAGCGCCGAAGAAGGCGCCGAGCTGGTGCGCAGCCACCACGTGGACCTGATCATTCTGGACATCTCGCTGCCCGGGCGCAGCGGCGTCGTGTGGCTCAAGGAGTTGCGCGAACAGGGCTTCTCGGGCGAGGTCATCCTGATCACGGCCTTTGCCGATCTGGACACCGCCATTGAAGCGCTGCGCGCCGGCGCGTCCGACTTCATCCTCAAGCCGTTCCGGGTGCCGCAGATCCTCAACGCCATCAAGCACTGCTACGAGCGTTCGCGGCTGGCACGCGAGAACTATGTGCTGCGGCGCGCCTTGTCCCCCAGCCCCCGCGCGCCCGACGGACTGGTGGGCCGCTCGGCGGCCATCACGCAGTTGTCGCAGTCACTGGAACGCATTGCCGCCGTCCCCAGCACGGTGCTGCTGCAGGGCGAATCGGGCACCGGCAAGGAACTGGTCGCGCGGGCGCTGCACGACCTGAGTCCCCGCGCGCAAGGCCCGTTTGTGCCGGTCAACTGCGCCTCGATGTCGCCCGACCTGATCGAGAGCGAGCTGTACGGCCACGCGCGCGGCGCGTTCACCGGCGCCACCAAGGCGCGCGACGGACTTTTTTATTACGCACAGGGCGGCACCCTGTTTCTGGACGAAGTGGCCGAGTTGCCCCTGCCAGTGCAGGCGAGCCTGCTGCGCACGCTGGAAGACCACAAGATCCGCCCCGTGGGCAGCGAACAACTGGTGCCGCTGAACGTGCGCATCATCGCCGCGACCAACCGCGCGCTGGCCGAAGAAGTGACTGCCGGACGCTTCCGCAAGGACCTGTACTACCGGCTGCAGGTCGTGGAAATCACCCTGCCCCCGCTGCGTGAGCACAAGGAAGACATTCCCGTGCTGGCGCGTCATTTCATGGCCCAGCTCAGCCCGCTGCTGGGGGTGGAGCCGCTGGAGATCAGCGACACCGAGATGGCGTACCTGCTGCAGTACGACTGGCCGGGCAACGCGCGTGAGCTGCGCAACCTGATTGAGCGCTCGCTGATCCTGGGCACCCTCAACGTCTCCGCGCTGTATGGCGTGGCCACCCGCCCGCAGCCTGCGCCAGCCCGGACGGACGACGGCGCCGGCACCGACCTGCAGACGCGCGAGAAGCAGCACATCCTGGCGGTGCTGGCGTCGGTGCAGGGCGACAAGACCCGCGCCGCGCAGCTGCTGGGCATCTCGCGGCGCACACTGGAGCGGCGCTGCGCCGAATGGGCGACGCCATGAAGAACCCAGCAGCGCAGGACCGGGCCCCGCGCTGGATCCAGCGCTCGGTGCGCAACAAACTGCTGGCGATGGCCCTGGCCCCGCTGCTGGTCGTGCTGCCCCTGCTGGTGGCGGCCCTGCTGCTCTGGGGCAATGTGGCCTACGACCGCCTGCTGATCACCAAGGTGCGCAGCGACCTGGCTGTCGCGCGCGGCTACTTTGGGCGGGTGCTGGGAGAGATCGGCGCCGGGACCCAGGGTGTGGCCGCCTCACACGCACTGCATCTGGCGCTGGCGCAGCGCCGACCGGGCTCCACAGCGGCACTGCAGGCGCTGCTGGCGGACGCGCAGCAGCGCCTGGGCTTTGACTTCATCAACCTTTACAGCCCCCAGGGTGACTTGCTGGGCGCGCCAGCGCGTGACGGCTTTCCTGCGCCGGCCCCCAGGTTGCCGCAGGCACTGGGCAGCGGGCGGGAAAGTCCCCAGGCCAGCCTGGCGAGGCTGGATGCGGCCACCCTGGAAGCGCTGGCTCCGCACCTGGCCGGGCGCATCCGCATCCCGCTGATCGCCACGCAAGGGGCCGCCGCCACGCAACGCACGGTGGAAGACCGCGCACTGGTCATGCTGGCCACCGCACGGGTGCTCGGCCCCGACGGCACAGTGCTTGCCGTGCTGCGCGGTGGTCTGCTGCTGAACCAGAACCTGCCGCTGATCGACCACATCAACCGCATCGTCTACCCCGAAGGGGCCCTGCCCTTTGGCAGCCACGGCACGGCCACGCTGTTCATGGACGACGTGCGCATCACCACCAACGTGCGGCTGTTCCAGGACCAGCGCGCCATTGGCACGCGCGTCTCGCAGGCCGTGCGCGATGCCGTGCTGGGCCATGGCGGTACCTGGCTGGACCGCGCCTTTGTGGTCGATGACTGGTACGTTTCCGCCTATGAGCCGCTGCAGGATGCGCAAGGCCAGCGCGTGGGCATGCTCTACGTCGGTTATCTGGAACAACCCTTTCGCCAGCTGAAGTACAGCGTGCTGGGCGTGGTCGTGGCCATCTTCCTGCTGGTGATGGCGCTGGCCGCGCTGTTTTCCCTGCGCTGGGCACGCAGCATCTTCCAGCCGGTCGAAAAAATGAACCAGGCCATGCAGCGCGTTGAGGACGGCGAGGCCAGCGCCCGCGTCGGCCCGGTGGCCGCCCGCGACGAACTGGGCGCGCTGGCCAACCACCTGGACCAGCTGCTGGACGTGGTGGACGACAAGACGCAGGTGCTGCAGCGCTGGGCCAGTGAGCTTGATGCGAAGGTCGCGGAACGCACCCGCGAGCTGGCCCGCAGCAATGCGGCGCTGCAACAGGCCCAGCAGCAGCTCATCAAGTCAGAAAAACTCGCCGCCATCGGCCAGCTGACCGCCAGCATCGCCCACGAGATCAACAATCCCATCGCGGTGATGCAGGGCAACCTGGACCTGATGCGCGAAATGCTGGGCCCCCACGCCGGGCCGGTGGCCGCGGAACTTCAGCTGCTGGACGCGCAGGTCGAGCGCATGCGCCTCATCGTCACGCAGCTGCTGCAGTACGCCCGCCCCACCGAATACGCGGGTTATGTGGAGTCAATCGACGTGAACCGGGCCCTTGAGGACTGCCTGGTGCTGGTCGCACACCTGCTGGCGCACACGCGCATTCAGGTGGTGCGCGACCAGCAGGCCACCCAGCCCGCCGGCATCAACCGGCAGGAACTGCAGCAGGTGGTGATCAACCTGCTGGTCAATGCCATTCAGGCCATGCCGCAAGGCGGCACGCTCACGCTGCGCACGCGCGACCGGACCGATACAGCCGGCCTGACGGGTGTGACGCTGTCCGTCGAAGATACCGGCCCCGGGCTGTCCCCGGAGACGCTGGAGCGCCTGTTCCGCCCCTTCTTCACCACCAAAAACGACGGCAACGGCCTTGGGCTGTGGATCAGCCAGGGGCTGGTGGAGCGTTACGGCGGCACGCTGGTCGCCCGCAACCAGCAGCCGCCACCCGGGGCGGTCTTTGAAGTGCGCCTGTACACCGAACCGCAGACCCCACCGGAAAGCGGCGCCTCAACGAACAACGGTCGATTACTCCTTAAATAATAGCAAATATGGACCATTCGGCGCTGGGATGGGGCTGAAATAGATCATCTTTCGGCACGGGGGCAGCATCCGGCTGGCCGTCACCCGCCAGGACGCCCCAGCAGGCGCTCAAGAAACGCGCGCTTGGCGGCACAGCGCGGTTCGGACCAGCAGGCGTCGAACAGCACCGGCGCCTCGCCATCGCGCGTGATCGTGATCCGCCACGGGCGCTTCAGGCGCACCACATGCACGTAGCTGGCAAAGGCCTCGGCAAAGTCGTCGCCGGGATGTGTGGCAGCGTAGAGCGAAGGGAAATTGGTCTTGCCGAGGCGGGCATAGGTCGGCGCCATGGCCGTGGCGTCCAGCTTCGCACCGAAGTAGTAGGCGACGTCCTTGCGCTGCGGAAACTCCGCATCAAACCGGCTCTGGTAGCGGTTCTCCTGCCGCGCCACCGTCCACGACAGATCGAAATAGGGGTACGTTGCCGACGCCGGAACCTCCTTGGGGTCCAGGTCCCAGGGCGGGTGGATGTCGCCCCCGATCGACAGCACATGCCCCAGCTCATGCAGCAGGATGTACTGGATGGCATTGCGGCGGTTGTCGTCGCCATCGGCTTCGATGCGCGCGTCCAGCCTATGGCCGGCAGCGGGCTTGAAGGGCGTGTTCTCCTTCCAGCTGGCCCAGCCGTTGGCGGTCTGCTGCGCCAGCACGGCGGCGTCCAGCACGATGTAGCCCGCCACGGGACGCTGGTGGTGGTCCACCACAAAGTCGGTGAAGCCCGTGCCGCCCAGGTGCTCCACGAAGTACAGGCCGATGAGGCGATCCTGAAACAGGCGCCAGACCGCGGGCGGCAGGTCGGCGATGGCACCCTGCACGTCCGCCATGAAAGCTGCATCGGGACGCACGCTGCGCGGCCGCTCGGGGTAGCCGTTGAGGATGTTGTCCAGGTTGAGGTATTCGACAAGGTTCGCGGGCGCCGGACCGGTGCGCACGTCCAGCGGCCGGGCGAGGTCTGCGCGCCAGGTGGCCCGTTTGTGCACCGCATGGTGCCGGGTGGCCTGCGCCACACAGGCCTTGTCTGCCTCCGCGCAGGGCAGCCGGGGCGCTTCCTGCGCCGTCACCGAGGCCGACACCAGCAGGGCCGCAGGGGCCAGGAAAGCAGAAAGATTCATAAACGCCTCCGTGGTCGCGCCACATGCGCGCCATGGCGATGATCGGCAACCGGGCGATGCGCTGGGCCGACGACCGCGCCCGTGTGACAGGTTTCCAGGAATGGCCTGAAAACTCCCGTATCAATAGCAAACAATGACCATTCCACGCTGGGATAGTGCCAAAATTCTATGAATCCAGCATGTCAAAGCCCTGCGCCTCCACGCTGAGGAAGGCGCGGGTGAATTCGGCCAGGGCGGCGTAGTACCGGGCTTTGGGGTGGGCGGCGATGGCATCGCACAGCCGCGGGGTCCAGGGCTGCAGGTGGGTGGCGAAGAACTTCTGCTGCTGCGCCAGGTTGGCGACCGTCACGTCGTCACCGGCGATCAGGTAGCGCATGACCTCGCACAGGCAGGCGAAGTGGTCTTCGGTCTCGGGCATGGCGTCGTCGCGCGCCAGACCCAGCGCAGCCAGGTCGGTGCGCAGGGCGGCCAGCGGTTTCTCGTTGAGGAAGCCGCTCAGGTAGTGCGAGCCGTACAGATAGACCTCGGGCTTGCCGACGCCACCGAACAGCGCGTTGTACTCGGCCACGATGGCCGCATCCGGCAGGTCCCGCCCGGCGCCGACCAGCACACGCCAGGGCTCTTCGAGAAAACCGCCGGCGGCAGGCGCCTCGGTGGCGGCCACGCGGAGCTGGGCCAGGAGATCAGCGCCTGGCGGGGCGTAGTACAGCGCCGCCAGCAGGCCATAGACCTCGGCGCGGGCGGTTTCCTCGTCCAGCGCGGACGATCCGGCGTCAAGGTGCGCAATCGGTTGGGTCATAGATCGGTAATCCTGCTTTCTTTCTCGGAAGAATAAATGTCAATGACCCGGCAGTCGCCGCACATTTTCAGACGGTCGAGTGCCGCGCCCTGGAACATGCTGTGCCCGGCCAGCTTGCCCAGCATCGCCTCGATCGCCTTGAGCGTGCCAAAGGGCTTGCCGCAGCGCACGCAGGCGTAGGGCTGGGTCTCGTTGAGCACCCGCACCTGTTTGCGTCCGGGCGTGAGCAGCAGGCGCGGGACCAGTGCGATGGCGTCTTCCGGGCAGGTGCTGACGCACAGGCCGCATTGCACGCAGTTTTTCTCGATGAAGCGCAGCTGCGGCAGCTGCGGGTTGTCCTGCAGCGCGCTGGCCGGGCAGGCGCTGACGCAGCTCAGGCAGAGCGTGCATTTGTCTTTATTGACCGTCACCGCGCCGAACGGCGAAGCACCCGCAGGCAGCGCCAGGGCCTCGGGCCGGTCGGGCGTGACCAGCGGCGCGTGCTCGATCAGGTGGTCCAGCGCCAGGTCGAGCGTGCCGCGCTTCTCGGGCGCCACGGCAAAGCGGGCCGGCGTGGCGGGGATCTTCTGCCGGGTGCCAGCCAGCGCCTGCAGGCCCGCGTCCAGGTCGGTCGGTGTGGTGGCGCGCAGCAGTTGCAGGTGGGTGCCGGTGTAACCCAGCCCGCGCAGGATGCTTTGGGCCACGGCCATCTGCGCCTGCAGGCCGTCCAGGTACTGGGGCGCCTCCTCGGCAGTGGTCAACACCACGATCTGGCTGGCGCCAAAGGCAATCGCACTGAGCCACAGGTCCAGCCCCAGGCTGGCGGTGTGCCACAGGGCCACGGGAATCACATGCGCCGGCACCCCCTGCGCCACCTTGAGCTGCGCGGCGCGGCCGAGTTCCTCGACCAGCGCCTGGCCCCGTTCCTGGCTGTGCAGCAGCAGCACCGCGTCGCGGCCACCCGCGGCAGCGTAGGTGGACAGCAGGGTCTTGAGTTTGGTGCCCTGGTCGCTGGCGCGCGGGTACGCATAGGTCAGCGCCCCGGTCGGGCAGACGGTGGTGCAGGCACCGCAGCCCACGCACAGGTTGGGGTTGACCTTGATTTGTTGACGGCTCTTCTCACTGGAAATCGCCTCCGCCGAGCAGATGTCCACGCAGGCGTTGCAACCCACGGTCTGGTTGCGGCTGTGGGCGCAGAGTTTTTGCTTGTAGACAAAGAACCTGGGCTTTTCGAATTCGCCGACCAGTTCGCGCAGCTTGAGCACCGTTTGCAGGTCCTGACCGTCCCAGCGGAAATAACCCTGCGGCAGCGCGTGCTGGTGGAAGGTGGGCGTGGCGCTGGCTCCGCGCAGGTCCAGCACCAGATCAAAGCGCTCGGACAACACCTCGGGCGTGCGGCTGAAGTCGATGGCACCGGCCACCTGGCAGACCTTCACGCAGGCCCGGTGCGAGGTGCAGGCGGCCATG
>ERZ1034365.710-NODE-710-length-18055-cov-2.624875_pt1 | contig 18055 bp, 16 predicted proteins | sample MGYA00520615_ERZ1034365 | MGnify/ENA primary metagenome ERZ1034365 (study PRJEB33736, sample SAMEA104284505) | Azolla filiculoides | biome: Urban; feature: Water surface; material: Ditch water | place: Netherlands | collected 2015-10-28 | depth 0-0.1 m ... | reverse complement strand
ATTCCATAACTGAGGTGCTATCTTCTTTACAGCAAGCATCAAATTCTCATCTTTCACCACAGACTGCACATCCAACTGCGAAAGATAAGCTCTTATTTCATTTTGCCACGCAAGAGGAATAAATGTGTCTACATTTAAACCCTGCATATACAATGAAATAATCTCTGTCAGCTTCTGAACTTCCGTACCAATTAAAGGTATTAGTAAGAGTACTAATACCGTCAGCAATCCTCCAAAAAGCACCAAAGTGGAGATTATTGATAATATGCGACTCTTAAACTTCAGCTTGTGTTGAAAAAAACTCACAAATGGTTGCAACAGGTATGCTAAAAGCCAGGCTATAAGAAACGGCAATAAAACGCCGCTTAATCTTTTCACCAGAAAAAATAAAACAACAAGAACGGTCAATCCAATGAGCATTCGCACCACTCTGTCAAAAGTATAAGGTCTTGCTGTATTCATATTTTCAAGTTTATTTTCCAAAAAATTATTTAAATTAAACAGCTTTCGTTTTTTCGAAGCAGTCCCTGCAAATAGGCTCGTATTCAGCCATTTCCCCGAGCAATACTCGTTTATCGCTATCAACCAAACGGTGCGACACATAGGCCAACGCTCCACATCTCACACAAATAGCATGCACTTTATAAACATCTTCAGCTACTGCACAAAGCGCAGGCATCGGTCCGAATGGCACGCCGCGAAAATCCATATCAAGTCCTGCAATGATCACGCGAATACCCTGATTTGCCAATTGGGTACAAACATCAACCAATCCTTCATCGAAAAATTGTGCTTCATCAATGCCAATTACATCCACTTCGCCCGACATAAGTAAAATACTTCCCGACGAATCAACCGGCGTTGAACGAATGGAAGTTCTATCGTGCGAAACGACCTCATCTTCAGAATATCTTGTATCAATTTTGGGTTTAAAAATCTCAACACGCTGCTTGGCAAAGGTAGCTCGTTTAAGCCGACGAATCAGTTCCTCTGTTTTTCCTGAAAACATTGAACCGCAAATTACTTCGATACTTCCGCGCTTTTGTTGAATGGGATGGTTACGTTCTGAATAAATCATGGTATTTTATTGAAAATTAATCTTATTTTTTTATTTAATGTTTCGAAAATACTAACTTTACAGCCAAATAGTAAATTCAAAGGGCAAAGTTAAAGAAAAATACTACTTTAGAAATTATTTTTAGGAAAAAGATATGAACAGAAAATTATTAGTTACACTACTCCAGAAAAATATTGAAGAATTGAATATGATTACTGACGGATTCATGGAAATGAACGAATATCCATCAGCTATTATTCATTTAGCAAAACGAAAAACTGAAGACATCAGAACAATTATAGAACAGCTGGCCGAAATTAAGGATGCAACTTCAGTTGCCCCAGTTACAACGCCTGTTATTGAGAAAGTAATTGCAGAGGAAATCCCAGTAGAAGCTGAATCAGAAATTAAGGAAGAAATAATTGAAGAAATAGAAGTTCAGGCAGCTCCTGTACAAGAAAGCATCGAAACTCCTCAACCGGAACTCGAACCAATTGTTGAACTAATTGAAGAAGTTCAGGAAGATTCTATGGAGGAAACGACAGAAGAGTTGACAATCACCCAAACTGAGGATGAAACCGAAATTACCCTCGAAACATCAGAAACTACACAAGTTACTGAAGTCATTGACAATCATGAAGTAAAAGTAACGACAAACGAAACAACTAAAACGACTATTGCAGATAAGATTATTCATCCTACTGTTTCGCGCAATGAAGTTATGTCTAAGTCAGACAATTCGTTAAGTGCGACGATTGCCAACAAAAAAATCAGCGATATTAAACAAGCCATAAGCATCGGAGATCGTTTCCGCTTTCAGCGCGAACTTTTCAAAGGCAATGGCGAAGAAATGAACAAGACTTTGAGTTACATTAACCAATTAGCGACTTTGGATGAAGTACTGTCATTTCTTAAATCAAAATATGGCTGGGATGAAGCCAACGAGGCAACAGAAGATTTCTATCAAATTGTAAGACGCAAATTCTAAACAATCAAGTTCTTACTACAAAGCAAATTCGACACAAATGAAATTATACGTTGTTCCAACACCTATAGGCAATCTCGAAGACATGACTTTTCGTGCCATTCGCGTATTAAAAGAAGCTGATTTAATTTTAGCCGAAGACACGCGCACAAGTGGCTTTTTGCTGAAACATTTCGGCATTGATACGCCGATGCAGTCACATCACAAATTCAACGAGCACAAAACAGTTGAATCAGTTGTGCAACGCATAAAAAACGGACAATCTGTTGCTCTAATATCTGATGCCGGCACGCCGGCCATTTCCGATCCGGGATTTTTAGTTGTTCGTCAGTGCGTTGAAAATGACATTGCCATAGAATGTCTTCCCGGCGCCACAGCTTTTGTGCCTGCATTGGTAGCATCAGGCTTACCAAATGACAGATTTTGTTTTGAAGGTTTCTTACCACAAAAAAAAGGACGACAGACAAAAATAAACAACCTGAAGGAAGAAACCCGTACGATGATTTTTTACGAATCGCCATTCCGTTTGGTAAAATCTCTTACGCAACTTGCAGAAGCGTTAGGAAGTGAAAGGCGAGCATCAGTTTCGCGCGAAATATCAAAAATGTTCGAAGAAACTAAACGTGGAACTTTGACTGAATTAGCCCAATATTTTAACGAGCATCAGCCTAAAGGAGAAATAGTTATAATTGTTGCAGGATTAGAAGAATAACACTAACTTTGCACACAAATTCAAGAGCTGAAAACTAAGTACAAATAAACAGAAATTTCAACCCTGGAACAATTATTTTCCAAAACATAAAACAGTTATGAAACCGTTATTTTCAGTTATAGTATTTTCGTTGGTTTTGTTTACTTCTTGTGGGTTTCAATCATCCGACTACAAAGCGTTAAAAGCTCAGAATGATTCGCTTTTGAGTGCTAAACATCAAATGCAGGATGAAATTGATGGCTATTTCTCTGCCATGAATCAAATAGAACAAAATATCGAAAAAATCAAAGAAACACAAGGCGTGCTTTCAACTCAACCTGTGGGCGAAGAACTAGACACCGATGCACGCATAAAAGTAAACGAAGATTTGGTTTATCTGAATGAAATGCTGCAGGCAAACAAAGATGAACTAGCTCGTCTAAAAACACGCATCAAGCGAAGTGCTTTTAAATCCGAAGAGCTTGAAAGAACTTTGGCTCGTCTTACTAAATCTCTGGAAGAAGAAAGTGCTAAAGTTGCACTATTACAAACAGAATTAGCCGCTAAAGATTCTTTAATTGCCCAGTTAGGAACTACCGTTGACGATATGGGCAAAGACATTGAAGAACTTAAAACCGATGTAAACACCAAACAGACCAAAATAACTGAGCAGGATGAAACCATTCACACCGCGTGGTATGTTTTCGGCACCAGAAAAGAACTGAAAGAACAAAAGATAATCACTTCTGAAGGAATTTTCAGTCCACAGCGCATTCTGCAAAGTGATTTCAACAAAAGTTATTTTGTTCGTATTGATGCGCGCAAAACAAAGTCAATTCCATTGTACTCAACCCGTGCTAAAATTCTGACTTCACATCCAAAGTCATCTTACACACTTGAAAAAGACAATGGCAATTTTGTTTTGCTCATTACCGACACCAAAGAATTCTGGAGCGTGAGCAAGTATCTGGTTATTGAAGTTGACTAAAAATCGTATCTTCAACAACTTATTACAATCATAAAATGCGTTTCCTTCAATTAAAAGGAAACGCATTCATTTTTTTACTCAGATTTAAAACATTATGTACAAATACGTTTTTCTTGATTTAGACGATACCATTTGGGACTTTCATGCCAATGCCCGACTTTCATTGCAGGATATGTTCGAAGACCGTAAACTCTACAAATATTTCAGCGATTTCAATGAGTTCTTTAACATATATACCAAAAAGAATATTGAATTATGGGAGGCGTATGGAAAAGGTGAAATCACAAAAGAATTTTTAATGGCTGAGCGCTTTCGTTATCCATTAGCAAAAATGGGAGTTGATGATTTGGGACTTGCTGAAGCCATTGGCATTCAATATCTCGACATCCTACCTACAAAGACAGCTTTAATGCCTTACGCTAAGGAGTTACTTGATTATCTACATTCAAAATATCCGCTTACCATTATATCGAATGGATTTGTTGAGGTACAGTACAAAAAACTGAAAAGCACGAATATAGAGCATTACTTCTCACATATCGTACTTTCAGAATCAGCCAAAGCGTTGAAGCCCGACAAAAAAATATTTGAATACGCATTGAAACTAAACAACGCAAAAGCATCAGAAACAATTATGCTGGGAGATAGTTATGAAGCTGATATAAAAGGAGCTATAAATGCAGATATTGATCAAATTTACTTTCCTCTTGACCCCATAATTGATGAAAATCGTCCAAAGTGTACATATATAATCAACTCACTTAAGGAAGTTACTTCAATACTGTAACCAGTTCATTAAACTACGAGCGGGAAACATTCTTAACTCCTTTTACGAGTTTAATTTTCTTCACAATACCCTCAAGTTCTTTAATATCATTCACCATAATTGTCAGATTACCCTGAAACAATCCGGCATTTGAATCGACTGATATTGAACGCAATGAGATATTTTTCTCTTTTGATATCAACGAAGTTATATTTGTCACAATACCAATATCATCATGACCCACAATATGTAAAGTGATTGGATATTGAGAGCCTACAGACTTTCCTGACCAACGGGCTTTTACTATGCGATAACCAAAACGGGCAATCATTTGAGGTGCATTAGGACAGTCATTTCGATGAATCTTAATACCTCCGGTCACAGACACAAATCCAAAAACATCATCTCCGTAAATAGGATTACAACATTTTGAAAGTTTGAAATCAACATTTTTCAAATCCTGCCCAATCACCAACACATCATCCTTGCCGGTAGTCTCTTTGGCATGAACATCAGCAGTAAAAGACTCAGCACTTCTCACTTCCGGCTGTTCAATATTACCTTCACGTTTATCCAAATCCACATACAATTCGCGAACAGTGTGTATATCAAGATTTTCACGGGCAATTTCCTGATAGAAATCACTTACAGTTTTAAATCCTTTTTTCTTGGCAAGTCGGGATATTTTGCCATCATCCAAATCAATTTTCCAATTTTTAAAACGACGCACCAAAGTCTCACGACCAATTTCAGCATCCTTATACTCAACTTCTTTTAAGGCCTGACGAATCTTATTTTTAGCCCTCGAGGTAGTTACAACATTCAGCCACGACATATTAGGTTTTTGGGTTGGAGATGTAAGCACTTCAACCTGATCACCATTATTCAGAACATATTTAATAGGCATATTTTTGCCATTCACCTTTGCTCCTACACATTTTGAACCCAAACCTGAATGTATTGAAAATGCAAAATCCAAAGCAGTTGCACCTTTGGGCAATTTGTGCAAATCACCATTAGGGGTAAACACAAACACCTCTTTATCATAAAGATTAAGTTTGAATTCATCCATAAAATCAACCGCATTCAGTTCTGGATTTTCAAGAATTTCGCGAATGTTTTTGAGCCATTCATCCATCCCTGTTTCACTCTTGATGCCTTTATATTTCCAGTGAGCAGCAAGGCCTTTCTCAGCCACTTCATCCATTCTCACAGTACGAATCTGCACTTCAACCCATTTACCTTCCGGGCCCAAAACGGTGGTGTGTAAACTCTCGTATCCATTCGATTTAGGAATTGAAAGCCAATCACGCAAACGTTTCGGATTAGGCTGATACATGTCAGCCACAATTGAATAAGCCTGCCAACAAGCGGCTTTTTCTTTTTCAAAAGGAACATCAAAAATAATACGAATAGCAAAAAGATCGTAAATATTCTCGAAAGGAGTGTTTTGCTTTTTTATTTTATTGTGAATGGAATGTATCGACTTTGTACGGCCTTTTATCTCGAATTCGTAACCCAAGTCATTTAATTTATTTTTAAGTGGAGTTATAAATTCGTTTATATATTTGTCACGCGACCGTTTACTTTCATTTAATTTATGTGCAATTTCTCTGAAAATTTCGCGATTTGTGTGTTTCAGCGACAAGTCTTCAAGCTCCGTTTTAATGGCATACAATCCCATTCTATGCGCTAATGGAGCATACAAAAATGAACTTTCACGCGCCACACTTTGTAAATTGTCTGATTCATAGGAATCAAGTGTTCGCATAATTTGCAAATGCTCAGCTATTATAATCAGGATTACCCTGATATCCTCAGCAAAAGTCAGAAACAACTTTCTGAAATTTTCTGTCTCAAGTGAGGTATTGCGTTCATAAAGTTCACGTACACGCGACATTCCTTTGATTATGGCAGCAACACTGGTGTTGAATTTCTTATCGATTTCAGACGTTTCAATCTGCTTACTTTCCACAGCTCCCTGTAACAAAACACTTAAAACTGCTGCTTTTCCCAGCCCTAATTCATTCAAAACAGTATTTACAATACACAATTTATCTATAATTGTGTGTCCAAAAGGAATAGATTGTGGATTTAAACCCCCATAGTACTTATTCAATACAACACGAAGTTCTGTTCTTTCTGCGTAAGTAAAAAGAGAAGGATGCGTTCGCAACAATTTAATGTAATGCGAACTTATAGCTGAAGGAAGATTAGTTTTTGTCATGCGATAGAAGTATAAAAACATGAGGATATTCCAATTGCAAAGATACAACACAAAAATTAAGATGCCCGAAAACCGAACATTTTATTTTAAATAAATCGGGCTTTATTCCACAAAAGCAAAAAAACATGGAAAAATCGAACTTTATGGATGGTGTATTGGATTTTCTTTTCTAAATTTGTCAAATAATATGAAAACCACTACAGAAATAATCAGCAATCAATACAGTTTATCCATCCGGTTTACATCAGATGGATTTTCTTTATTTATTTTTGATGAAAATCAGAAGTTATTATCTTCAAAAAAAACACCAGTAGATCTATTCTCTTTAACCGAAGACAGATTATTTGACTTACTCGCTAATGAAAAGGAATTAAGTTTGAATTTCCATTCAATACGAGTAGTATTCGAAACTGATATTTATTCAGTTATCCCTAAAGTTCTATTCGATGCCGCAAATGCAAAAGATTTGCTCACTTTTCAACATGTTGAAGCTAATATCGCAGACACTATTTTGCACAACGAGCTCCTGGCATGGAATGCAGTGCTTGCTTTCACTATTCCCAAAGCTATCAATTCTGCTATCCGCAAAATTTTACCCGAAGTTGATATTGAGCACCACATCATTGATTTTGTAAACGATGAGATAGCACTTCAGAATGATTCAAGTGTGCATATTTATGTCCGCAACAACAGAATGGACATCATCGTACTAAAAAAGGGAAAACTAACGCTCATCAACACCTACGAATTCAGCACCAAAGAAGACTTTTTGTAATACATCATGAATATTTACGAACAGCTATCGCTTGATAGTGAAAAATGCAACACTACTATTTACAACACTAACAAAAAACCGGGATTAGCTGAGCTGGTTGGAAAATATATAAAAAACTGCAAAGCAGTAAACTAAAACAAACACATGAGAATTATCAGTGGCACATACAAAGGACGTAGAATAAGCGCACCAAGCAACATTACAGCTCGCCCGACGACTGATTTTGCAAAAGAAGGATTATTCAATCTACTCAACAATCGCATTGACTTTGAAGACATAGATGTCCTCGATTTGTTCGCAGGTACAGGAGGAATTGGTATTGAGTTTGTTTCGCGTGGTTGTAACAGCGCCATTAGTATTGAACAAAACGAACGACACTGCTCATTTATCCGCAGAGTTTGTGAAGATCTAAAGATTAAGAATTTATCACTGATGAAAACTGATGTTTTCAGGTTTATAAACTCTTGTCATTCTAAATTTGATTTAATTTTCGCAGATCCACCTTATGAACTGAAAGAATTGAAAGAAATACCCGATATTATTTTCAAAAATCAACTATTGAAAGAAGATGGTTTGTTTATTTTAGAACACTCGTCAAAAGACAGTTTTGTTGCACATCCAAACTTCGACGATCACAGAAACTATGGCAATGTAAACTTCAGTTTCTTCATCAACAAATAAAAAAAGCCTTTTCAATGATCTTGAAAAGGCTTTCCTCTTATTTCATGAAGGTTTAATAACCCAAAATTTTCAACATAGATTTATAGCTTTGCTCTTTGGCAAATAACTTGGTAAAATACTCTCCATCCTCATCTTTATCTATTATTACCAGTTTAGGAGCCGGAATCAAACAATGCTGAATACCGCCAAATCCACTTAAAGATTCCTGATATGCACCAGTATGGAAGAACCCTACATATTGCTCTCTATCTTCCTGCATTTTAGGCAAGAAAATTGCATTTGAGTGAACCTCAGCATTATAGAAATCCTCACTGTCACAAGTCAGTCCACCTAAATTGACACGTTCATATTCTGAATCCCAGTTATTGATCGCCAAAAACACATAACGTTGATTGATAGCCCAGGTATCGGGCAACGTTGTCATAAACGAACTGTCAATCATGTTCCATAACTCACGGTCATTTTGTTTTTTCTGGTTGACTATTGAATAAAGCATTGCTCCGCTTTCGCCAACAGTGTAGGATCCAAACTCAGTAAATATATTTGGTTCAGGCACACCATATTGACCACAAATAGTTTTGATTTGAGCTACAATCTCCTCAGCCATGTACTCATAATCATAAGTCATATCCAAGTGAGTCTGAATTGGGAAACCTCCACCTATATTCAAACTATCCAACTCCGGACATTTCTTTTTGAGTTCACAATACAAGTTCACGGCTTTATTCAACTCATTCCAATAGTAGGCAGTATCCTTTACACCTGTATTGATAAAGAAATGAAGCATCTTCAGCTCTACCTGTTCATTAGTTGATATATGCTTGGTATAATATGGAATGATATCGTTGTAACGAATTCCCAATCTTGAAGTATAAAAATCAAACTTAGGTTCCTCTTCCGCCGCAATTCGGATACCAACTTTAAACTTCATATCAAAGTCTTTAAGTAACAAGTCTAACTCAAATTTATTATCAAGTATCGGTATTACATTACTAAAACCCTCTCGCATCAAATTTTGAATATTCTCAACATATTGAGGACGTTTAAATCCATTACATATCACAAAAGTATCTGGCTTAAGTAATCCCTGTTCATACAAAGACTCCATTATATTAATATCAAAGGCAGAGGAAGTTTCAAGATGAACTCCTTGTTTCAACACTTCCTCCATAACAAATGAGAAATGAGAACTCTTTGTACAATAGCAGTAGTTGTAGTCTCCGTTGTAGTCAACTTTAGCCATAGCCACATTGAACATACGCCTGGCTCTCTGTATATTCTGAGCTATTTTAGGTAAGTATGCAATACGTAATGGTGTTCCATACTGTTTTATAATATCCATCAATGGCACACCACACCAATCCAATTCATTCTCATCAACACTAAACTCCTCATTAGGAAACTCGAATGTCTGTTCGATGAGATCTTTGTATTTATTCTTCATATTACAATCTTAAATTAAATGATTAATTAAAATCTAAATCACTTAGATTGAACAAATAATTTCAATCTAAATCACTTGGATATATAAAATACACAAAGAAAAAGTGTGCAAAATTAAATAATTAAATTGATATTCTTTATCTACTAATTCAAATTTAATATATTAAATAAAAAAGTTAACGCGCTTTAATTCCAAAGAAGCAAATATAAACCATTCATAATTTGACAATTGTAACAAACAACACACATTTATAAAATATCAATTATTCTCACTTTTAATGTAATTTATGCGAACAGAATCCAAAATTATACCATGAGCCAACAAAGCAATTTTAGTTTTTAATCCTTTTAGCACTTTTATATTAGCAACAACAGCTACTACTTATCAAAAAAACTTTCAAAAAAATCAATGTAATAATTAATACTACATAGATTTTATATTTTATCCAGATATTAATCTTTTATTTAAACATTTTAGTTAGTTTTGTATTTTAAATATATAATCTAATTTTTCAAGTATTAATTTTAATTGTTTACGTATGAAAAAAATTATTCTAACACTTGCATTATTTGCAGGAATGATTAGTGCAGCTAATGCACAAGTTGATGGCAAAGCCATAGGTCTTCGTTTCGGTGCAGGAACCGAAATTTCGTATCAACATCCAATGGGTGATGCCAATAGACTCGAACTCGATCTTGGTTATGGTTCTTGGAGTGTTCTTGGAGTTACCGGTGTATATCACTGGGTTAAAGACTTATCATCAATTACCGATGGACTTAACTGGTATATTGGACCTGGCGTAAGCTTGGGGTACAACTCTGTTTGGAGCGGATTAAATGTTGGTATTGCAGGACAAATCGGAGCTGAATACACATTCAATTTTCCTCTACAACTTTCGTTAGATTATCGTCCGACCATCTATGTAATTAAACCTTCCGGATCTCCTTTTGGAGCATACGATGGAGTTTGCTTGTCAGCTCGTTATAAATTCTAAGTATAAAATTACGAATAAAAAGAATGGCTGTTTCAAATCTGAAACAGCCATTCTTCATTTAAGCTCCTAAAGCCCTTAATGCTTCAAATACCAAAATTGCCGGCCAAACAATGGCTTTCAAAAAACCAAGCACACCCAACCAAAAAGTGGTGGCTTGCGAAATAAAATAAATAGCCGCTCCAATAAATCCAAATCCATAAACAGCTCCGCCTGATGCGGTAGCCTGGTGATTGCGTTCTTTCCGACAACAATCTTTTTGATTTTCTTCGTTCATAATTTTTCTCAGTTATAAAGTTCTATAATTTAAGCATTTCAAAATCAGACCAAAAAGAAGGATAAGATTTACTAACCACTTCTGGATGTTCAATCGTCAATGATGTTACCAAAGCTGCAGGAGCAAAAGCCATTGCCATGCGATGATCCTCATAGGTCGCAATACTAATTTGATCCGCCGACTCGCAACGATCACCATTCCATGCCAGCTGACCCTCTGCTGGCTCAAAAAGCTTATAGCCCAACGTACCCAACTCTGCTATTAAGGCCGCAATGCGGTTGGTTTCTTTAATTTTCAGGCTCTGAACTCCATTAAAATGAAATGGTATATTTCTCAAACAACAAGTTACAGCGAAAGTCTGAGCTAAATCAGGTTGGTTGACAAAATCATATTCAAATTTCTCTGTATAATTACCATTTGGAGTCAACAAAACACCTTCAGACTGATATTCAACACCAACTCCCAATTGTTCAAAAAGCTCCGCCACTTTACTATCACCCTGAGAACTATTTTGATTTAATCCTTTCAGAAAAATTCGACCTTTGCCAACAATCGAAAGAACTTCGAACCAATACGACGCAGCCGACCAATCAGATTCAACCTTATACTGTACAGGCTTATATGTTTGAGCTTCAATATCAATTACGTTATTCTCAAAACTAACATTCACGCCATATTCTTTCATCATACTCTTAGTCATCAGAATATACGGCACTGAAATCACATTACCTTCAAGTATTATCCGCAATCCATTTTGCATATAAGGAGCAATCATCATCAATGCCGAAATATATTGGCTACTCACTCCACCATTTAAACGGATTTCACCTCCTGTTAATGCACTTCCAAAAATCCGCAGCGGAGGAAATCCTTCATTTTCGACATATTCAATCCTAGCACCCAAACTATTCAATGCATCAACCAAAATCTTTATCGGACGCTGTTTCATGCGCTCGCTTCCGGTAATAATCCACTCACCAACCGTTTTAGATAAAAATGCTGTCAAAAAACGCATTGAAGTTCCTGCTGCACCAATATCAAAAGTTGTATCGTTTGAATCCAACGCTTTTACAGTCACACGCGTATCGTCACAATCCGACAAATTTTGAATATTGTAAGGACTATAAGCTAAAGCATTTAAAATCAAAGCACGATTACTAATACTTTTTGATGAAGGAAGATTAATTTCAAGATTTATATCTGTTGTTGGAATATGAAGTTGTTTAGATGTCATATTTATTTTTTAAAAAATTCTATTTTTCACTTTGCTTTTATCGGTTTCTGCAAACCTTCAGTCGACAAAAATGCCAGTTGTCATTTATTTTCTCAGTCGTTTCCAATTCTGCTTTTAGCAATTGATTTTCCGATTCACCATTTTGAGCATATACATAAGTAACATACTCGTTATCAGCCATCCAAAATTGTTTAGTACCCGGAAAAGATTGAGTGATAGAAACGACCTTTATTGTTTGGATTTTCTCTCTCAAATTTCGAACATATTGCCGGGGATTATCAGCAAAACTTATCATTTTCAAGCTATCTAGCTCTTCAAAACTATTAGTCAGCTTGTTGAATTTCCAGGCTGTATATATCGTATCTGACTTGTAATAACTATACACTTCTTTATCACCAAATATCATGAACTGAATATTTGTGTAGTTATTTACATCAGAAGCCTCTATGTTTTCGATAAAATTTTCTATTTGCTTATCCTTCTCGCTTTTGCAAGCAAAAAAAAGCAAAAGCACAATGCTAAGAAAAAGTATTTTCGAAAAAGGCGTTGTTATATTACACTGCCAATTCATAGATTTTTTGGATATCATTTTCTGTTAGTTTCACAAAACTTCCCATCGTATTTTCGCCTAATCCTGCTGTTTTTACGAGTATTGAAATATCTTCGGCCTTAGCTCCAAGCTGCGAGAATCGAATAGGCATACCAATAGAAGTCATAAACTGTTCGTAACGTTCAATTCCTTTACGCGCAGTAATTTCGGGATGCTGGAAATCCATTTCACAACCCCACACACGTACAGCAAACTGAGCAAAACGATTTACATCATTGTGCATCACGTATTTCATCCATGCAGGAAACATAACTGCCAAGCCGGCACCGTGAGCCACATCATAAAGTCCCGAAAGTTCATGTTCCATTTGGTGACTTGACCAATCCTGGTCGCGACCAACTCCACAAATATCATTATGTGCAACCATACCAGCCCACATCAGGTTAGCGCGGGCTTCGTAATCATTCGGATTCGCCAATGCCTTGGGAGTTTCGTTGATTACTGTCAGCAAAATACCTTCACAAAGTCGATCTGTAATTTCAACATCTTTTGTATTAGTAAAATATCGTTCCATAACGTGCGCCATCATATCGGCAGCACCACAGGCAGTTTGATATGCAGGCAGTGAACAAGTCAATTCAGGATTCAGAATAGAAAAAACAGGACGCAATAAATCGCCATTGGCAGCACGTTTCAACATTCCATTTTCGTGTGTGATAACAGAGCCAGTTGAGCCTTCACTTCCTGCTGCAGTCAAAGTAAGAATAGTGGCCACAGGCAATGCATTTTCAATGCGTTTTCCATTGTAAAAATCCCAAAAATCTCCTTCATACACAGCTCCAAGGGCTATTGCCTTAGCAGAATCTATTACGCTTCCGCCACCAACAGCAAGTATAAAATCGATGCCTTCATTTTTACAAATGTCAACACCCTGATAAACTAAACCACTGCGCGGATTGGGCACAACTCCACCTAATTCAGTAAAAGCAATTCCACTTTCAGTAAGCGATTTCTTAACCCTATCAAGCAATCCGCTTTTCACAACAGAACCACTTCCGTAATGTATCAATACCTTTGAACCGCCAAAACGCTTTACATATTTTCCGGCTTCGTTCTCCCGCTCTTTTCCAAAAACAAAAAAAGTAGGGCTATAAAAATTAAAATTATTCATGTTTTTCTTAATAAATTATTGAAAAAAAATTTGTTTGTTAAACTTTTAAACCTTTCAAACGTTCAATCAGTTCATTTCCCAATTCAGTTTTTTGTTTGATATGATTCAGAACTTCGAGCACGAAAGGATTATTCTCGAAACTTCCGCGAACAGATTCAAAGTCCTGATGTTTTTGCTCTTCATCACCATCAACACCAAAACCTGTTTTAGAATTTAAGTCAAATTCCTTTTTAGCATCACTATAAATCAGTTGATCCAGTTTTACAACAGAGTCTTTCCACAATTCAACCATTCTATCAATATCTTCATAAGTAACTTCTGCTATTGATTTACCCCAATATTTTTCAAGATTGTCTTTAGCCCATGTCCATTCATAATTATAATACTGATTGTGCATTTTTTCAAACTCAGATTGAATTTGAGCCAAATTCATTTTGCCCTGTTCAACTTCAGTCAGCAAATTATCAATCAACATTTTGGGTGCAATCAACCCTGACAAATCAATCCACTCACCCGAGCCTTTTTCAGTATCAGGTTTTAAACGAACTCTTAAAGCTTCAATATCTTCGAATTCAAAGCCTTTCAATCGGCTGATCAACGAGTTACCCAAAAATTTATTGATAGCAATTTTATATAATTCGATTCCCTTACGCAGCGAAGAGTTTTTAATACTACAGTTTTGATAAGAATAGATATCAGTTGCTTCGCCGGCAATTAACTGTAAATTACGCAACACCTCTACCCCTTTCATCATTTTACCAATTGAATAAGGACTCAGCAAATTGAAGTTTATCTGATCCAATTTATTGATATCCTTGCGATTATCACGCTTTGGCCATTTCTGAGCATCACGTATTGTACCAACGCTTCGGAGATTCACACCCGGAACCAAAAAACTTTCTGTTGCATTTTCAATCAAATAAGAAAATGGCAAGTCAGAAGTATCCGAATGCTTATAATGCCGTCCCATGACCAAGGTAAATGCTCCAATTTTGGCTGGCCAAAGCAGATAAGAATCACTGGTGGTTTTCGAACCGCGTTCACAAATTCCCTGGTGAATCGGACCCAGTTTATACATGTGATTACTTTGGTTTGAACCGCTACCCGCATTGAGAAACGAGAACATACCGGCGATAAGCAAAGTAGATTTATGATGCGAAACAGTGTAAGGACCGCCAAAAATAGCCGTAGCTTCACCATGCATTCCCTGACAATTTGAAAAGAAAAGGGAATCGAGTGCAGAATAATGCTTGCCCATGATACAACCCTGACCAATAAAACAGCGCGAAACCAGCGTTGAATCAGTTACCGACACACCGGAACTCAGGATAAAATCATTACATTTCACCCCTGAGCCAATAACAACAGGTGCTTGCTCATTGCTATTTATGGTTCCGTTTTCGAGCAATGACGCTCCTTCAACAACAGCAAAATCACCAATTTTTACGCTTTTAATGCTCCCGCAATTTACTATCCGCACATTTTTACCAATTGTACCTTTATCAGATTGTTGAGCACGGGCGTATTCATCAATCATTTTTTGCAAATGCTGAATCAATTCAGGACGATGGCGATAAAGCGTGAGAATATAAGCTAAAGGTGCGGATAACCAGTCGAAAATCGGAATTTCACGACCACCACCCTCATTCATCACCGGAACTTTAACTCCATTGCCAAAACTTGACAATCCATCAACTAATAGCAGATTTACATTTTCGATATAAGTTTCGTCGCCAATATTGTAATTTGCAATGTAATTATGCACTTTATCAATAAACACATCATTCCCAACCGTACAATTATGCAAACAGCAATTATTTAGTCCGGCATGTTTTTTAAGACCTCCGGCCTGATTAAAAACTTTATCATAAGTTCCTAATTTCACATTACCCGAGAAATAAACATTGGATATATAAGTGGTTGTAAAATTCTCAACAACTTCAACGTTTTTCCACGATTCAGCAGAACAGCCATATACAGTGAGCGTTGCAATTTCTTTATCAGTTAATTGACGATAAGTTGACATATTTAGTGCTTTTACAATTTATATTTTAAAAATGGTATCATTCAATGAACCTCTATGCTTATTCTTCGTATTTTTGAAACAAAAAGTCGTTGTAAGGATAGCGCTCCACATGAATCGCCTTGATTTTATTATACATTATTTCCTTCAACTGATCAATATTTTGCTTTTCGCGTGCCGAAATAAAAATACAGTTGTCATGAAGTTTAGACATCCATGTATTCTGAAGCTCCTGCAAACTGATATTCTCACGTTTTACAGGCGACAAATCATCTTCATCTTTAGGCACATAACTAAAGGCATCTATTTTATTGAAAACCAAAATAGTTGGTTTTTCTTTTGGATCAATTTCTTTGAGTGTTTGCTGCACAACTTCCAATTGTTCTTCAAAATTCGGGTGTGACACATCTACAATATGAATCAACAAATCAGCTTCGCGCACTTCGTCCAAGGTCGATTTGAACGATTGCACCAAATGATGCGGCAACTTACGAATAAATCCAACCGTATCGGAAAGCAGAAAAGGCAAATTATCAATAATCACCTTACGTACAGTGGTATCAAGTGTTGCAAAAAGCTTATTTTCTGCAAAAACTTCCGATTTACTCAACATGTTCATCACTGTTGATTTACCCACATTGGTATAACCAACCAAAGCCACGCGAACCATTTTACCACGGTTTTTACGTTGAGTTGACATTTGTTGGTCTATCTCTTTCAGATTCTGTTTGAGCAATGAAATTTTGGTCAGAATAATACGACGGTCAGTTTCAATCTGCGTTTCACCCGGACCACGCATACCAATACCTCCTTGTTGACGCTCCAAGTGAGTCCACAAACGGGTTAGTCGCGGCAACATATATTGCAACTGAGCCAACTCAACCTGTGTTTTAGCATTGGCTGTCTGCGCACGTTTGGCGAAAATATCTAAAATGAGATTTGTACGATCCAAAATCAAAACTTTGAGCTCTGCCTCAATGTTACGCAATTGTTTAGGCGACAACTCATCATCAAAAATCACCAATCCTATTTCATTTTCCTCCACATAAGCTCTTATTTCCTGAAGTTTCCCAGGTCCTACATAGGTTTTGGGATTTGGATAATCAACCCGTTGAAAGAATAGTTTTTCGGGAGTGGCACCGGCTGTATCAGCCAAAAAAGCCAATTCATCCAAATATTCTCTGGATTTAGTTTCGTTTTGGCTTTGAGTAATTAACCCAACCAAAACTGCTTTTTCTTGAAATATTTCTGTTTTTATCTGATTTGACATAACGATAATTTTAAAATAAAATGGTGATTATAAACAACATGAAAACATAGTGGAGGCACATATTATATTGCTAATTACAAAAAACCGTTTGGTACATGCCAAACGGTTCATAATTCATATTTGAACATGTGCGATTGACCGTTAGTGCAATCGTAAAGTTATTCTGATTAAGATACTGAAAATGATTATTGGCATTAAAGTCCGAGCATCTAATGCTTTCGATCAGGCATTCAATTAAATATCATTTTGATAACCAATTGTTCAGCCATTTAATTAAACGAATTTTCTAACGAGCAAATGTAATATTATTTTCTCAAAGTTCATTTGCTAATCTGAAAAAAGAACAGTTTTGCTTATCATTTGTATCAAAGTATTCATTTCTTTTATTTTTTTTACAATGAAATATAATTTTTCCTTTTTTTTACGTTTTAAAATATGAAAATCATTTTTCAGTAGATTTCTAAAATCACGAAAATAATGTATCTTTGAAACCGTTTTTTAATTCAGCAAAGAACAACACCAAACCCTCTTTGCTTATTTATTTTACACACCGATGTTGAAAAAAATAACTTTTATTATTTCATTGTTGTTCATAAGTTCGTTAGCCTTCTCGCAGGCAGGAAATTCAGTTTATTCGTTTCTGGATTTACCTGTTTCGTCAAGATTAGCCGCTTTGGGCGGTTCTAATATTTCACTGAGGGACAATGATTTGAACTTTGCATTTCGCAATCCTGCTTTGCTGACTTCTGAAACAAGCAACACTCTTGGTCTAAACATGGCCAATTATCTGGCTGACATTCAATTTGGTTCTGCAATGTACAGTTACAATATCAACAAAAAAAATTATTTTGCCATAGGGGTGCAATATGTGGATTATGCTGCGTTTCAGGGCAGAGATGAATTAAATCAATATACAGGTGATTTT
>ERZ1034365.709-NODE-709-length-18070-cov-5.855110_pt1 | contig 18070 bp, 16 predicted proteins | sample MGYA00520615_ERZ1034365 | MGnify/ENA primary metagenome ERZ1034365 (study PRJEB33736, sample SAMEA104284505) | Azolla filiculoides | biome: Urban; feature: Water surface; material: Ditch water | place: Netherlands | collected 2015-10-28 | depth 0-0.1 m ... | reverse complement strand
TCGATTCACTCGATACACAGTTGCAAACCGTCACCGAACTCGACGAAAAAGCCCGTATCTTAGCGAAGAAAACGCTTTCTAAAGTCGCTGATACGAGTACACAACGTATTGTGCTAATGATGCTCAAAGCGGCTCTGCAAAAAGGCGGTATCAAATCCCCCTTGGGTTATTTGAACGCCCTAATTCAAAAATCCGAAAAGGGTGAACTCGATATCAGCGCATTTGACCCACAAAACGCTCAAAATTCACCGGTGAACGTACCTATAAGCGATGCAGAGCGACAAACAAAACGAAGTGAAGTGATTCGCCATGTTTTTTCTAAACACGCGCAGAAGGTCAAAGAAGACCTCAACACACAAGGGTATATTTTCATTGAACGCGTGGGCGTGGTCAGTAAATCCGAATTTGAAACACTGGGTTTAATCGAAAAAGCACCGCGCACTGCCAAAGCCTCGTTGAAAGAAATCATCGAGCTTGCCGAGGCACAAGAAATCATGGAGCAAAAAGCCCGTGAACAAGCCGCCCTGCGCAGAAAACAACAAGCCAGAAATCAACCGCGTGAAGTGTCCGACGTGAAAACAGGTATGATGTCAGAAAAAGAACGTGAAGCTCGCGCGAAGATTCTCGAATTAGAAGCGCAACTGATTGCCGCAGGGCAGTTTGTGGGCGTGAATGAAAACGCTATCGGAAAAGATGAACTCGCTGGACTTGCGGCGATGCAAATTCCTGTGGTGGTTGGGGAGTTTGAGGCTTAATCTCAAATACGTAATCATGCACGAATTTACGGAATGAATAGATAGATAGATGTATTACATTCAACGACAGTTAATTATCACATATTATTTGGTATAATATGTCATTTGTAAATTATCTATTCCATCATGAACAATAAAAAACATATCCCTTTTGAGCAGCGTCAAGAAATACGTGAACGCGTACTCGATCATTGGCTAATCAAGGATTATCCAGAGGTGTTTAATCTCAATAATCCTGTACCATTGGCAATAGGCATCTATAAGGCACTAAAAGCAAATACGCTTCCTGACAACGTGAGTAAATCTGATTTGAAATTTACCATGAGTTGGTATTGTTCTCGCACTTCATATTTACGAGCTATTATAGGTTGTAAGCATCGTATTAATCTGCAAGGTGAGATAGACTGTGAAATTACCGCCGAAGACAAAATAGTTGCTTACAATCGTCTTGATAGCTATGGAAAATCGATTAAACTAAAGTCTACGTATGTTCCAAAAGCGGCAGGTGAAGTGAGTGACGAAGTAGCACCTAAAATCGAATCAGCACCTAAAATTGTGTCCACTACGAATGAGTTGCCTAAACGCCCTATTCTCAAACGTAAAATCATCGTATCAAACGTAAATACGACGCCGACCCCGCCCGTTCTCACTGAGGATTGTGTAACAGCGAAAGCATTAAAAGTCACATTAGTAATTGATCCTAGCGGTATTCCTAGAATTGATAGTAATGGACTAAAAATCATGCCGCTAAAAGTGAACATCGATAATACGTCAATGAGTGTAACGGCTAATGTGAGTGCGAAATCGTATCGTAAAGCACTCAGCAGTATTGATGAATACGGTGTAGATAACTGTAACGTGATCGTGCAAGGTCCAATGAAACAGTATGGTGTCATTGATGATGCTGGACTTGTGGTACAGCCAAAAAAATCATAATTCGATAGGAGTATGAGCGCGACATGGCGTAAGTACTCGTTAATGCTTTATTGATAAATCACTATATTATGATATTTGGTAGCGAAAATAGATGAAAGGCATGTCATGCGAAAGAATGATATTTTTAAGTCATATTTTCTGGATTTAAAATGGTATAGCGAGTTTCCATATCCATAGAGATAAAAACGATGAACCGAATACTGCTAATGCACAAAAGTCGGATACGCCAAGTAGCGTTATAACTAAAAAACATATCCTAATTTTGATTAGTGAATTTATATTACACTTGATTCCATTCCTCTTCACGTGTGTCGAGAATGGGTAATTTTGGTGCAAATAATTGGTAAAGTGTTGGCACGAGTAGAAGTGTCATGGTGGTTGCACTAAACAATCCCCAAACAATAACAGTTGCCAATGGCCGCTGTACATCAGATCCAAGTCCGGTTGCTAACGAAGCTGGAATTAAGCCTAAAATTGCAACTAAAGCGGCGATTAAAATTGGCCGTAGGCAGCGAACAGATCCACGTAAAATCGCATCATTTAGTGACATACCTCGGATTCGTAGCTCGGTAATTGTTCTCACAATTAATACGCCATTCATAATCGACACCCCAAATACAGCCGCAAACCCTACGCCTGACGAGACGTTTAAATTCATCCCTCTTAAATACAAGGCCACTGCGCCTCCAACAAAGGCAAATGGAATAGCAAGCAATAAAATAATGGCAGCACGTTGCGAGGCAAACATAACAAGAAGTAATAAATAAATCACACCAATGGTCATGGGGACAAGTAGCTTGAAATGCTCTGCTGCGCGTTGCTGATTCTCAAACATTCCAAGCCAGCTAACATGATATCCTGCTGGTACGGTGACTTCTTTATTAAATAACGATTGAGCTTCTTTCACAAAACTCCCTTGATCACGCCCAACAATATCACTGCGAACCGTTATGCGTCGGCGACCATCTGCACGTGCAATCATTGTTTGTCCGTCAATGATTTCAATTTTTGCCACCTGTGCAAGCGGAATGGGGATACCACTATCATTATAGACAGGCAAACGCCCTAACGCTTGAGGTGAACGCAGATGTTCAGTAGCAAAGCGTGTTGCAATGTCAAAACGTCTTTCGCCTTCGTATAAATCCCCAATAGGCGCCCCGCCTATAGCGGTATTAATTAATTGCGTTACATCTTCAATACTGACGTTATAGCGTGCACATAATGCACGGTCTGGTTGAATGATTAATTGAGGCTGAGGGCCTTCCTGTTCAATATTGACGTCCATAGCCCCTGGGACACGATTTAATAAGGCTTCTGCTTGTCGTCCAAGTGTTAATAATTCATCTGAATTTTTACCTGAAAATTCAATTGCCATATTAGCCGATGTACCATTAGCGTCTTCAGTGACACTATCGATAATAGGTTGAGTGAAATTGAAACGTGTGGTGGGAAACTCTAAACGAAATTTCTCGCCCAATGCGGCAATCAATTCCTGTTTACGTGTGTATTGAATCCACGTATCTCGAGGTTGAGGCGCTATCATCATTTCAATACGACTGGGAGGATAGGGGTCAGTTCCGCTATCGTTACGACCAGTTTGCACCGCAGCAAATTTAACATCTTGAAAACTAAGAGCGATTTTACGCAAATCACGACCAAAAGCGGATGTTTGTTGTAGCGATGTCCCTTCGGGAAAGTTGGCACGTACCCAAATAACGCCTTCGTCCATATAGGGTAAGAACTCGGTTCCTAAGCGTGGTACGACAAACACAAAAAGGGCTAGTAAAATGCTTGCAGCTCCGGCTAATGTGAATTTACTGTGACGCATTAAAATACTTAATAATTTGTCATAGTGTTTAGATAACCAAATTAACACAGGGTTTTCCCATTCTTTATAGCCATTTTTGTAAATTAACGTAGCGAGAACAGGGACGACCAGTAAAGAAAATAATGCGGCACCTAGCAAGGCACATACAATTGTGATGGCCATCGGTCTAAATAGTAAGCCTTCAATATGCGTGAGCGTTAAGAGAGGCATAAATGCCCCCACAATCATCAATATCGAAAAAAATACAGGGCGTTCAACTTCAAGAGCGGCTGAGAGTACAGTTTGTGCAATCGTTTGTGAGCGTAAATGTTCATCATGTTCGCGGGCATCCAAACGGATTGCAATGCTTTCTGCCATAATGACGGTGCCATCAACGATAATTCCAAAATCAATCGCACCAATTGACAGCAGGCCAATGGGAATATCTAGGAAATACATCATCACCAGCGCAAAAAGTAACGCGAAGGGAATAGTTAATGCGACAAGGCCTGCAAGTGATGGCCGGCCAAGGAATGCCAACAACACAATAACGACCAAACTAACACCCAAAAGCACACTATGCCCTACCGTATGCAGGGTGCTATCAATTAACTGCGAACGATCATAGTAGGGAACGACTTGAACGCCTTCAGGTAGGCTTTCTGTGTTCACATCATGAATGGATTCATTGATAGACTCAAGTGTTTCAGATGGGTTTTCACCTTTTCGTAGTAGTACAATCCCTTCCACACTTTCGTCTGTGGTATCTTTGCTAAAAATCCCAGCAGGGACTTTAGCGTCGAGTCTGACATTGGCAACATCCCTTACATATAATGGTGTCCCGCCGATTGACTTAATGAATATTGAGCCAATTTCAGCTTCATTTTGCAGCGCTCCACGTCCACGAATCACAAAAGACATGCTACCTCTTGATAAGACACTGCCTCCAGCACTGGTATTGTTAGTTTGAATGGCATCGACAACGTCATTGACTGACAACCCGAAACGTCGAAGTTGCGCTGGGTCAAGTAATACCCCATATTGTTTTTCATAGCCACCAAAATTGGATACTTCTGCAACACCAGTTGTTCGCAGTAAGCGTGGAATGACAATCCAATCGTTGAGCGTGCGTAATTCCATCAAATCATAACGACCATCAGAAACTAATTCGTAGCGTAGCATTTCACCATACGCCGTGGCGAGGGGACCTAAATCGGCTTCTGCGCCTACAGGTAAATGTAAACTAGTCAATTTTTCTTGAACACGTTGTCTTGCCCAATAACTTTCCGTCCCTTCAGCAAAAATCATTTGAACCACGGATAAACCGAAAATGGTACGTGAACGAATCGTTTCAACTTTGGGGACGTTGCGCATGGCAATTTCAACAGGAACGGTGATTTGTCGTTCAACTTCTTCAGGGGCACGTCCTGGATACGTTGTAATCACTTGTACCATTTGCGACGAAATATCGGGATAGGCATCAATTTTCATTTGTGTAAATGCCCAAATACCTAAACTAGAAATAAGCAGTGTGACAATTAAGACTATCCATCGATAATGAAGTGCGGTTCGTATCAATGCAGGAATCATGGACCGTTGCCTCGTGCTGTATCATTTTCTTTTTGGGATTCGAGCAATGATTTTATTAGCAGGGGTTTTAGCAAGATAGCACCTTTGCCAATGACTTTCTCGCCTCCCGTTAGGCCAGATAAGATTTCAACACGATCATCAATTTGTTCACCCACTTGCACAGGGGTAATACGCCAAATGTCACGATCTTCTTCTTGGAGAATATAATCAGCATCAGTGATATGTAATATGCCATCTGCAGGCGCCAGAACGGCATTGCGTGGATTAGTGCCCAAACCAATTTCCGCATACATTCCTGGTTTTAATTGACCGACTTGATCATCTAGCTCGAAAAAAACCCGTAACGTTCTGCTTTCAGTGGATAGTGAAGGCGCAAGACTCCGCACAATACCTTTGAATACGTGATTAGGAAGACTGTAAAATCGTGCTTCGCAGGCTTGCTTGGCGGCAACGAGATTGATGCGCACTTCAGGAACATCAGCCATCACAAGTGACGTGCCAACGGGAACTTGGAGTAATAAATCAGGATCAATACCTGCTTGTATTAAACGACGTTCTAAATCAGCATGGCTGTGAGTGGATTGAATTAATTGATTTTCTGCTTCATAAACCGCTTTTTGTCCTTCTAATTGTACTTCGAGTAAATTCGCTTCCGCAGCAGTTAAATCTCGAGTCGCTTCGGTGCCTGTTGCGACTAATTTGCGTAATCGATCAACAACTCGATTTTGAGATACTAATTGCGCGGCTGTGAGCTCACGAGTTTTTGCTAATTGCTTTGTAGCAAAATCCATTTCTGTACCGGTACGTTGCCAATCGGCATAAATACTCGATAATTCTACACTGCTAAATTGCCATCTATCTTCTACGGATCCTAATCCAGCGCGTAATCTTGCCATGACAGCGCCAGTTACCGTTAATAATGGAGAGGACATGCGTTCAACCTTGACACGGGTGAGTTCTAGTTTTTTTTCTAATAAACTATTAGATTGAACTGAAATCAGATTCTTACCCGCTAAACTCACAGTAGGTGTTGGGATGAAGGACTCAACAGCTTCCTCAGAATTGGATGAAACGAACAAAAAAATGATAATAAGAATAACACCAGAACTAAAAACACTAGCGATTTTAAAGATTAACGACATTTAACATTCCAAAATTCATGAAGGGAAATTGCATTGTAAAACGGGTGTACCTACAGCGGCATTGAGTGAATATAACGCATGCCAGTAGCCTGACCGAGCCGTGATGTGCAAACGATACGTTTCACGGTAAGTACGTTGTGCATCAAGCACTTCCATTAACGTTTTACCTCCTAGTTCATAAGCACTACGAATTTTATCTCGTACATTACGAGCCGCTTCTAATTGACCGGGATCATCATTTGTTAAAATTTGATACGCATTTTGATAAGTTAGTACCGCTTGATTGATTTCTTCGTTTAATGCGATTTGTTTGGCTTTTAAATCCAATTCTGATTGTCTTTTTGCGGATTGGCTTTTCGCAATATTGCCCTGATTACGGTCAAACAAAGGAACTGAAATATCCAGCCCTCCCCCCCACGCATTTGCATCGGGAAAACCAATCGCCTTTTCTTGAAATTGTCTTGTATAACCTAAATGTGATGTAATTTGCGGATACGCCTTTGCTGTTTCAGTAGCAATCACCGATTCCATTTGATCAACTTGGCGTTGCAGTGCAAGCAAATCAGGACGATTTTCTTGAGCAAGAGCAAAGGCTTTCTCAATCGAAATAGGTTTAGGAGGAGAGGTTATGGTTAAATCGCCTGTTACTTGAATGGGTTTTAATTCGTTTGAACCCAAAAATGTTCTTAAACGACTGTAAGCGGTTTGCAGAGCTAATTCACGAACTCTCACTTCACGACGACTATTTAGAATTAACAACTGTACTTTATCGAGTTCTACAGTCCCCACTCCCCCTAATTTCACACGATTAGAGGTAATTGTTTCCACGTCACTTAAATTAAGCAAATCTTCTTTTGCTAAGTCTAAAATGGCTGCAGCTTCTAATACATCATAGAACGTAGCAACGACATTTGCGATACGTTGCCGAATAAAATCGGCATACCCTGCTGCGACAACATCCACATTCTTTTGTGCTGAAATGATTTGTGTCGTACGTTTGCCAAATAAAAACCAATCAAGAGGAAAAGACACAGAAATATCAGTTTGTGGAGGACCGCCTTGACGATTGACCGTAAAGGGTTGATTCAGAGGCATGAGCGAAACACTGCTAGAGAAGGTTGGATTGGGTAGTAAACCAGCACTCATTAAATCCGCCTCCGCTTGTTTGATATTTTCAATATTAGACTGAATTTGTGGATCATTTTCTAATGTTGTGTTGATTGCAGAGGCTAAGGTGATGCGAACTACGCTATTTGAAGCATCAGAAACAGGCGCTTGATCAATGACTTCTGGCCATGCGTTATTTGAAAAACATAATATGATAATTATGGCCAATACCATTTTTTTATGTGCTACAAGACATTCCATCTATTTAATCTGCCTGTTTTAAGGGTTTTCAATATATTACACTGTTGGATGCAACCGTATTATGAAAAATTCATTCAATCATCAATTATGTTTAAAATGTGTTTGCAATCGCATTCATATCAACAAACTTAGGCTACATAAGAATTCGAAGGTCTTTTTATTAACTAAATGATTAAGCGTAGTTATCCCTTATTGTCAGCGATACATTCTGACAACGCTGTTTTTTTAAATGTTAATTTTTATATTTTATGACACGATGGGCAATTATCTATTGAAATTACCCATCCATTTTTAGAGTCGCTTAGTCTGAAACGATAACAATCGCTTTGCGTGTTTCGTGTTTACCAATGGTTAATAAATCCCAAATGAGTAATATTAATCCGACAACAGTGATTGCCCCAAAAAACCAACGCCAAATCATTGCACTTTGAAATGAAGGATGATTTTGTGCTGCAAAATAGCCACTCCACGTTGATCCTTCGACGGCACGTTCTATAAACGACTGTTCATAGCCTGCAATTAAGAGCGCAATGGTCATGCCAACAACGCCCACGTTTAATAAGCCTAATGCCCATTTCCAACGCCATGCCTGCTCAGTTCCCCCGCTCATCCAAACATCACCACGCCAATGCTGGATAGCCAAATAAAAGAAAGCAATGTTAATAGTGGCATATGCACCAAAAAATGCCAAATGACCGTGAGAAGCCGACCATTGTGTTCCGTGTGTGTAGAGATTAATTTGAGGTAATGTGTGCATAAATCCCCATACGCCCGCGCCAAAAAAATTACCAAATGCATGCGCAATCACCCATGCAAGGGCAGGATGATTACCATTTTTGAACGCATGCGAACCAGAGTCATAAACCGCGTGAACCACCATCGCCACCAAAGGAATAGGCTCTAACGCCGAGAAAAATCCACCAATAGTTAGCCAATATTCGGGCGTACCTATCCAAAAATAATGATGCCCCAAGCCTAAAATGCCTGAGCCAAACATCAATGCCACTTCAATATAGAGCCATGTCGTCACAATTTTGCGTCTAACGCCCAATAATTTCATGAGTGACCATGCCATAATAACGCCAACTAACACTTCCCATGTGGCTTCCACCCATAAATGAATCACCCACCACCACCAAAATTGTTCATGTGTGATGTTTGTCATGTAAAACATACCAGCAAGATACAAACCTGCAAGCGCCACTAAATCTAACGTTAAAACCCCTGCAATGCCTGACCACTTACCTTTTGAAAAAGTCGCTACAACGTTATAAAAGAAAGTGAGTACCACCGCAACGATACCAATATCCGCCCAACGAGGTGCTTCAATGTATTCACGTCCCTCGTTAATAAACCATAAAGTAGTGTCGTTACCCGCACCAATTTGAATGAACAAATACACTAACACCACAATAGTGACCGCAACGGTTAATACCCAAAATGCAATTTTGCCAAATTGTAATCCTACAATCTCCCTTTGACTTTCATCCTCCAATAACCAATAAATACAGCCAATAAAACCGTAGAGCATCCAAACGATCATCGCGTTGATATGCACCATGCGATTAACACTAAAATCAAGCCAGCTGTAGAGAAAATGAGGGAAAATAAATTGCGTCGCGGCAATCATGCCAAAAAGTAATTGCGCAAAAAACAAAATCACGGCCACAATAAAATAGTTCACGGCGAGCTTGCGCCCCTCGCTTAAATTCATACGATCCAGCGCTGTCCATGTTACAAAAAAATCCAATTTATCGTTTGCAGCGTGCCATAATTTTTTGATTTTCATGTGTTATTCCTCTACCTTGTTGATGGTTTTAAAGTGATAGGGAAAACCATTGGTATCAATGCTTGACATCCATTTTAAAAACGCTACCACGCCTTTGGCTTCTTGGGGAGTAATATGCAAATTTGGCATTTTTCGATCACTGCTAAAGGTACGTGCATTTTTTTCAGGATCCAGTAAAAATTGAACCATTAAATTTTCACGCAGTTCGGTGGATAACCATTCTTTATCCAGCCACGCCTTGGTTAAATCAGGTGCAAAGTAAGCACCATTTCCCAATAAGGTATGACAGTTCATGCAATTTTTTGCTTGGATTGTTTTTTTGCCAAGTGTGACGAGTGTTTCTGCTTCTTTCTCGCTGAACTCTTGGCCGAATAATAATTCCGTTTCCCCTATCACAGGAATGGATTTATATAATTCGGGTTGATAGACATAATCAATTTTTTTATTGATGACGCTATAGGGTTGAACACGTTTACCGCCAACTTGCGTTTGGCTAAGCGAATCAAACGTTAATAGGATAAGAAGTAAAAATGACGCTGCTGTCACCCAAATAGCTACTTTTTTCCAGAACGATTCACTTGCCCATAAGGGATTTTTTTCAATCATGCTTTTCCTCTAATGTTTTATGAGCGTCATCAGCGTGTGTTGTCACACACAAATACCAAATCCCCATGGGGACAAAAAAATAACCAATTACCATCACCATAGGCAGCAAAAGCCAATAACCTGTAAAATTCGCGGCTTGAGTGAGCAATAAGACAGCAATAATAAGTACGCCATACGACAAATAAGCGGCGAGTTTGATGTAGAAATGGGAGTTCACTTTTGACCACGCAAATAGCAAGGCATAGCACGCCCCCGCCAAAATAATTAAAGCTGCCGCAAAAAAAGTGATGAAAAAATCCGATAAAGCAACAGGTTGAATCATTCGTGTACTTCTGAAAATGAAAATTCACATATCGCGTCACCCTTAGCCATACAAAGCGATTGTTGAATAGGGCGATCAAGCGCACCGCCCATCAAGGCTAAATCGAATTGACAAATTTGGTCATATTTTTGCGCTAAATCGTGATAAATACAGTTGCACGCTTGTACGCAAATTTGTTCTTTCTCATTGGTTGCTTGCTTGGCAACAAATCCTAATTCGTTCATGACCACCATCAAGGTTTTCAGTCGTTCATCAAAGGATTTACCTTCAAATTGATCGCTTAATTGTGTGGCCAATTTAGTGCCCAAATGACGCATATATTTTTCAGACTCTTCAACCGAAATAGTTTCGAGTAAATCTTCAAGCATAAGCCCTGCTAACCATGAATAATGCTTAGGAAAATAATTAATGCCTTTATCCGTAATACCGTAAAGCACAATAGGGCGACCATTGGTTTTACTGACCCCGTTTTTTTCAATATAGCCCGCTGTTTCCAATGCACTAAAATGCTCTTGCACTGCTGTGCGTGAAATACCCAATTCAAAATACAAATCTTCAATACATAATTCTTTTTTATGTATTAAAAAGTATTCAAGAATGTCATGTTGTCGCTGACCAATTTTATTCATACTATCCAGTTAAAAAACTTATTTTAGTTATAACTGAATTATATTGTATAAGTAATTTGATTGCTATAAACTATTTTTGAGCTTAACGCTCAAACGTACGTTAAACATCGATAATCAGACTAAGGCAGGACATCATGAGCGAAATATTAAACACAGCAAACGCAACATTATTTGAGCAACTTGGTGGTGAAGGCGCTGTGAATGCAGCTGTCGATATTTTTTATCGCAAAGTACTCGCCGACCAACGCATTAACCATTTTTTTGACGGCGTGGATATGGACAAACAAGCGGCTAAACAAAAAGCCTTTTTAACGATGGCGTTTGGTGGCCCCGCCAATTACAGCGGCAAGGATATGCGCGAAGGTCATGCAAAACTCGTTCAAATGGGCTTAAACGACAGCCATTTTGATGCAGTCATTGAGAATTTAGCTGCGACACTCTCCGAATTGGGTGTGTCTGCTGAATTGATTGGGCAAGTAGCCGCCATTGCTCAAACCACTCGTGCGGATGTTTTAGGTAAATAATCCATCCAGTTAGCGTAAGGAATGTCATGACACGCATTAAATTTGATGACCAATTTTTTGAAACAGAGCCAAGCGAAACCGTTTTACAGACATTATTGCGACACAATATGCAAGTACCTTATGGTTGCAGAGCTGGCGTTTGTCAAAGCTGTTTAATGCGTTGTCTTGATGAAACGCCTGTACCGGCCACCTCACAAATGGGACTAAAAGCATCACAACAAAAAGAAAATTATTTTCTGCCGTGTATTTGTCTGTCTGAAAACGACATGAGCGTGATATTGCCTCATGCAGACGATGTGTGGTTAGATGGGCAAGTCGTTGATAAATACGCGTTATCATCGAATGTTATGCTACTAAAAATTCAATCAAAAGAACCCCTTGCTTTTTTCGCTGGACAGTTTGTTAATTTACGCAACAAAGCCGGTGTCACTCGCAGCTACTCTATTGCAACGATTCCAAACGCCTCGCATACGCTAATTTTTCACATTCGTATTTTACCTCATGGGCAATTTAGCCGTTGGGTAGCGGATGAAGTGGCAATTGGTATGTCATTAAATTTTTCACAGGCGCAGGGTAGCTGCCATTACATAGAAGGGAAAAGTGAACAACCCTTACTGTTAATTGGCACAGGAACGGGGCTTGCGCCACTTTACGGCATTATTCGAGATGCGCTTGAGAATCATCATCACAGCGGTGAGATTCATTTATTTCATGGTAGCCGTGATGCTACGGGGTTATATTTTGAAAGCAAGCTCCACGATATGGCAAAAAATCATACTAATTTTCACTACACCCCCTGCGTATCGGGTGAAAATAGTGATCAAACCATATACATGAAAGGCCGCGCTAATCAAATCGCATTAGAAAAATTTAGCCAATTAAATGGTTGGCGGGTGTATTTATGTGGGCAGCCCGATATGGTATTGCAGACAAAGAAAATGGCTTATTTGCAGGGTGCCTCTTTAAAAGACATTTATGCTGACGCGTTTTTATCTTAACAATTTAGTTAGGTATCGTATTGTGCAAAAGTTAGCGAAGTTGCTGCCAACTAGCCCTCATCTTAGCATTCAATATCAACTGGTTTCAGTAATTGATAGCTTTTTGTGTATCATTGCAATTGTTATTAGCGCCAATTATTTTATGGATGCTCACTCACCTATATTGCTTGCACCCATGGGCGCGTCTGTGGTGATTTTATTATTTGCTCCCCACAGTCCTTTTGCAGGATATTGGTCTTTTTTGGGCGGTCATATCACATCGGCTTGCATTGGAATAGCTTGCGCAATGTATATAACGCCATTTTCGTTCGCCAGCGCGTTAGCAGTCAGTGGCAGTATTTCCGTGATGCTCTTATTGCGATGCTTACATCCCCCTGGTGCTGCAACTGCCTTAGTGCCTGTTATTAGTCATCAATCATCGCTAATGAATGCAGATTCTCCTTTGTTCTTATTCCCTGTTTTATATAACCTGCTGGTGATGTTGCTGATGGTAAGCCTTATCAATCGCTATTTTTTAATATATAAAGCCAACCATGCCGTTACTACTACACCGACGCAAGCATCCAGTTTGTCGCAACAAGATGTACAACGCGCATTGCTTGAAGAAAATGAATTGATTGATGTGAACCTTGATAAGTTGCATGAACTACTGCTGAATGCAGAAAAACAAAAAGTAAAACGCCTGCATAGCAACATCACATGTGGTGATATTATGAAAAAAAACATCACCACTGTTGAATATAGTGACGAAGTTGAAATGGCTTGGCAGAAAATACATCACCAAAAAATAAACGCCATGCCCGTGGTAGATAAAAAAAATCATGTCATTGGTATGGTCACATGGGCAAATTTTCTTCAATTTATTGACATGTCACCTTACAGCCATTTTCAAGATCGATTAATGACGTTTATTCGTCGAACACCCGATACAACGTCGCAAAAACCGGAATTTGTCGGACATATTATGACTAAAAACGTGCTTGTGTTATCTGAAAAAGCCTCTATTATTCACTTGATTGATTTATTTTCAACGCAAAACTACAAACAAATTCCCATCATCAATGACGAAAAAAAATTAGTGGGAATGGTGTATCAGTCAGATTTGATTAACGCTCTTAACGATGTTGGTAATACACACTAAACGCCAATAGAAAACGCCACATGACACCCATCAAGCGTTGAGCTAAAGAATTGGCTTCTATTCTGAAAGTATCGAACGATTTAAAAAGACAGCGCGTTCGGGTAGCTACCAACGCGCTTTTTTTAAATCTGACCACGCAGAAAGCGTAGGCTTAAATCAATGTCTAATTTTTGGTGAATGACGCCTGACGTGATGTATTTATTTTTATAGGCAAACCACTCTGATACTTCACTTTCTTTAAACGTACTAATCTCTCTGCCAATGCCTTTAATGCGCTGAGGGCAGCAGGTTGGAAAATTATTGTTCTCGATGTATTTGGTTAGGCTGGCTTGTGATACACCATATCTTTCGATGATTTGATTGCGTGATAGAAAGCCTGTGGGGATTTGATATTGTTTGGATTTGAGCATGGTTTTTTTCCTCTTTGTAAAAATGATTCTGAGGGGGATAGGTTTTTTATGTTGGCGTTTTCAAGGTGACGGCCACAACGATGCCTTTTAGGTATATCTGTTCCTTTTTATTTTTATTGCGGCTTGTTATTTTTTTAAAATGAAAATTTGAAAAAAGAATCGGCTTGATTTACACTTAAAAATAACGTTAAAAAAAATATAAAATAACGTTAAAAAAGATAAATACAGTATTGATGGGGATAACAGCGTGACAAATAGAGAATTAACAAAATCAGAAAAAGAAGCGACAAAGCGATTGAAAGCTATTTGGGATAAACAGAAAAAACCGCTAAATTTAACACAAGAAAAAGTGGCAAAATTGTGTGATTGGCAAGCTCAATCATCGTTTAGTTCGTATTTGACGGGGCGTACTCCTCTCAATCCTGAGGCTATTTATCGATTAGCAACTGTGTTTCATGTGCATCCATTCGATATTATGCCTGAGCTTGCTGAGATGTTTCCTCCCAGAGCAGGCACGGCGGATGGTGTTCAATTAAGCGATGAAGAAAATCAGTTTTTAATGTTGTTTAGACAGTTATCTTCAAAACAAAAAACAAATCTCAATCATTCCCTTAAAGAAATGACGTTAGAAAATGAACTTATTTTTAAAGAGTATATTGAACGAGGCCTTGGCAATACCCGTGTTTAATATGTGGGTTGAATTTTAGGATTCCGCCTATTTAAAATCAAAATAAATATGTCAAAAATGTGACGTAGTTCACACTTTTTATGTGATTTAGTTCAGGGGTTCCAATACTAACGGGGAGAAAACGTACACTAAGAGATTTTAATCTACTGTAAGCCTTATCGTTACCGACTTTAAGTCTAAAATGTTTCAACATCGTAGACGGTAAAAATACCCCATAAAATCGCGTCTAAAATATCGTTTTTTGGTATTTAGTAGACAATATCGTCTATGAATCGATTTAGTAGATGATTTTTTCGATTCAAATTTCAGCTAAAAATCCTTAGCGTACGTTTTCTCCCCGTTAGTATTGGAACCCCTTCGAGTAAAACAGTTATTTTTCAATTATTTTTTATGGTTATTAGAACAAATTAAGGGGTTAAAACGGGGTTATATTTTAGTGACGATGCTATTTTTAGCATGCGTGGAATTTACCAGTAATCAGGTTTGATTGCGGGTTTCTTTTGTGTGGGAACTTTTGGGGAGAATTGACGTTTTTTAGTTCTTCATCTCGAATGAAAGAGCGTGTCCAATGAGTTAGCGTTAGCCGATTGTTCGTATTTTTCCTGCTATTTAAATAAAAAGACCACCAAACGGTGGTCTTTTTGTCCTACAGCGAAGCTAACTTAATGACAGCTCCATAGGATCAGTTGTGTTTTTATTATAAATATAAACATAGACGAATGCTTTGTTTTCTCAAAAAATATCAGAAAAAGCATTTGTTAGCGTTTTTTGAAAATTTTATTCCACAAATTACCGGTCTTTTTTTCTTTTGCTTCTTTCATCTCGGTTTGATGCGTGAGTAAAAGGGTGAGTTTTTTACGTTCACTGGTTTCATCATCCAACCGTTTTGATAATTCCGCTACAAAAAACCGTTCCCGTTCCAATTGTTGCTTTAAGGATTCAATTTCTTTGTTAAGAATCTCCGTTCCGTCAGGTGTTCTCAATTGTTCCAATTCCTGTTGTTGTGGAACGTTCTTGACTGGATCGTAAACCCTGAAAAGTTCTGAAGCATCAATTTCATAACTTCCGTTTTCATTGCGCGTTGCCGATAATTTGCCGGTTTTTATGGCTGTATGAATAGTTGTCTTACCTTTTCCCGTTGCTTGCGCAGCTGTTCCAAGTGTGAATTTCATGGTGTTCCGGTTTGTTCCAAATGGTGTTCAAAAGAACGTTCTTGGTTTATAAATAAAAATAACAAGGTCGTTCCGTAGAGCGTTCTATTTTGGATTAATATACCGGACTAATCACAATAAAAAAAGCCTCGACTCGTCGAGGCTTTGTTGGTTACATCTTGATTATCTTGTTTTACACTGAAATCGTTGCATCCGTGCAAAGTTTATCAATGGCTATTCGTACACGTTGTGTTAAAAATGCTTTGTCTTCTTCGTTTATATTCCATTAGTGTAGCGGGATCAAAATTAAATCATAGCAGTTATTAAGACTCGCACTTTAATTTCATTGATTCTCTAATAATACTTGCCAAATGCTTTACACCCTCCCCAGAAAAATCCGGATTAGCTAAAATCAGGTATAAGGGTACTTCAAGAATACCACCTTCTTTTAACGACAATGGCATTAGTACACCTGTTTTGAGTTGCTTAGCAATATGCTCCTCAGGCAACCATGCAAAACCAAACCCCATGCTGACGGCTTGAATGGATGTACTGATATTACTCACTGTCCATCTTTGGTCAACTTCAACTGACATCGCTCGTCTATCACGTTTCGTCCCCGAATCTCGCACCACTATATGACGATGCGTTTGTAAATCACGGTAAGTCAGTTCACGCCCATAATGGTGTAATGGGTGATTTGCATGCGCGACAGCAATTAATTTAACCCGCATTAATAACTCACCTAAAAAACCTACAGGCTGATGTGGTGAAATGACTAAATCAGCGTCACCTTTTAATAACGCATCGGCTGTACCACCTAAAACCGACTCAATCAATTCAATCCTTGTTCTTGGACTATCCAGACTAAAACGATTTAGACACGCCAGCAATAATTCTGATGGAAAAAGAATTTCGACTGCAATATGTATTTCTGCTTCCCAACCGGCGGAGAATTGATGGGCCGCCTTTTCTAAATCACTTGCTTCACTTACTAATGCCAATGCCCGTCTATAAAGCATTTGACCTGTTGGTGTTAATTGCGCTTTGCGCCCTTTAATTTCAAAGGCTTTTATATCAAGCATCGATTCAATCTTTTGCACAGCATAAGTAACGGCTGATTGGCTTTTATTTAAAATCTCTGCTGCTTGCGCATAACCACCCGCATCAACAACTGTAACCAAAGCTCGCCACTGTTCAAGTGTAATCTGTGGATTCATCATATATCCAAAATTTAGATTGTTAATAGCAGATTATTATACTTTTATATTTGTTTAATAGACTGTTTAATGTACGCACTCCCAATTGAAACAAGGTTCATTCAATGAAAAATTTACTACTGATTAATTCAAGCCTGTTCTTGTCAGAAGGGCAGTCAAGTCAACTTACTGACCAATTTGTAAAGCAATGGCAGAATCATAACCCTGACGCACATATCACTATAAGGGACGTTGCGGCAAATCCCCTCCCGCACTTAGATTCAGAGCGTGTTACAGCCTTCTTCACTCCCGCAGAAATACGGACACCCGAACAACATTTAATTGCAGTTCAATCCGATTCTTTAATAGAAGAAATGAAACAAGCACAAATTATTGTTATTGGGTTGCCCATGTATAACTTTGATATTCCCTCAACACTTAAATCCTATTTTGACCATATTGCCCGAGCAGGTATTACATTTAACTATACTGAAAAAGGGGTAGAAGGATTGTTGACAGGTAAAAAAGCGTATATTTTCGCTACTCGCGGCGGAAGGTATGCAGGTACACCTCTCGATACGCAAACCGATTATGTTCGGAATTTTTTAGCGTTTATCGGTATCACTGATGTTGAGTTTATCTACGCAGAAGGACTAAATATGGGCGAAGAAAGTAAAGCATCCGCATTGGCTATGGCAACAGAAAAATTAATTGAATTGGCAAAAACAGCTTAACCACACTTATCAAATTTAGAGGAATTATTTGTGAAACGTATCGTATTTTTGGCTTTAACCACCGCTCTCTCAACGTCTGTTTTTGCAGCACCAGAAACTTATAGCATTGATAACAGTCATACATATCCACGTTTTTCGTATAGCCATTTTGGTTTTTCAACCCAATTAAGCCGTTTTGATAAAACCATTGGCACAATTACCATCGACCATGTGGCTAAAACCGGTGCTGTAAACGTGACCATTGACACCACATCTGTCAATACAGGTTTGCCATTGTTTAA
>ERZ1034365.706-NODE-706-length-18094-cov-6.294389_pt1 | contig 18094 bp, 14 predicted proteins | sample MGYA00520615_ERZ1034365 | MGnify/ENA primary metagenome ERZ1034365 (study PRJEB33736, sample SAMEA104284505) | Azolla filiculoides | biome: Urban; feature: Water surface; material: Ditch water | place: Netherlands | collected 2015-10-28 | depth 0-0.1 m ... | reverse complement strand
TACACGAGAAGATTGGTCGTTTGTCATTTCGATTTTCAGGTTTTTCGGCAAATAGGAACTTTGTGCTTCTTCTATTCGTTCTTTCACCTGTTCAATCGCCGAAATCATATTTTGACCCGAACGTTTTTTCACGCTAAGCATCACGACTTCTTTGCCTTTTTCACGAGCGTAAGTCGTTTTTTCTTTCTCTTTGAAACTAACTACCGCAATATCTTTTAGGTAAACGGTTCCTCCAAATGATTTCACGATGATATTCTCCAACTCTTTTGGGTCTTTGATTTCACCAACAATTCTAATATTATTTCGAGAACCTTGAGAAACTAAATTTCCTCCAGAAAGGGTCATATTTTCATATTTCACCGCATTCTGAATTTCGTCGAAAGTCACTTGCGCCGCCGTCATTTTGAATATGTCAACCGCAATTTCTACTTCTTTGTCATCTACACCTAGAATATCGACTTTCTTCACTTCGGAGATTTCTTCCAAATCATCCTGAATTAATTCGCCGTATTTTTTAAGTTGTTGGGTAGTGTAATTCCCTTGCAGATTGATGTTCAAAATAGGCACTTCTTCGGAAATGTTCAATTCAAAAACATTCGGTTCTACCTTGCTTCCGTTGTCCAGATTTGGCCAATCGGTATCGGCTTTGGCATTATCAACCTTGTCTTTGATTTTTACTTTAGCGGCATCAATGGTAACATCATCGTCAAATTCAGCGATAATCATACCGTAATCCTGAAACGAACTCGAAGTTACCTTAGTAACCCCACTAATGTTTTTGATTTCTTTTTCTAATGGTTTGATAACCAATTTCTCTACATCTTCGGCTGAATTCCCAGGGAAAACGGACGAAATATATACTTTGTTTTCGATGATTTCTGGGAAATCTTCACGTGGCATCGTGATGTAGGCGTAAACTCCTGTTATTACTATCAGTGCCGTTACGATATAAACGGTAACTCGATTGTCAACCGCCCAATTGGAAATGCCGAATTTTTTATGATTAATACTGTGCATCTTTTTTAGTTTAGAAATTAAGTTTCATTCCTTCTGAAACAGCATTCGCTCCTTCGGTAACAATTATAACTTCGGAGGATAACCCGCTTAGAATTTCGGTAACATTTCCTGAAGATTGCCCTAGTTTTACAATAACTTTTTTAGCAATTCCTGTTTTTCCATTTGAATTAGTTACTACGAAAACATAATTATTTTTCTGACCATCTTCCTGAATGACATTCGTAGGAACTACAACAGCATCTTTGCTTACGTAATCAATGATTTTAAGATTAGCTACTTGGTTCGGACGTAATAAATTTTCAGGATTTGGAACACTTACTTCAATTCCAAAACTACGGTTGTTTGGATTCACAAAGTTTCCAATTTGGCGTACTTTTCCTTTATAGGTTTTTCCTAAAGAAGATAAAACCACATCCACTTCAGTACCCACTTTTAGTTTACCAATGTATGTTTCAGGAACCGAAGTCGAAACATACATATTCGATAAATTTACAATTCGCATCAATCCTTGTGCGCTTGGTGCTACTACTTGTCCTTTTTCTACAAAAACCTCGTCGATAGTTCCCGTAAACGGAGCTCTAATAATGGTTTTTGCCAATTGCGCTTTGATTTGAGCAACACCTCTTTGAGCAGAAATCATTTGGGTTTGTGCTTGCAAGTATTGAATTTCAGAACCAATTTTTTGATTCCAAAGATTTTTTTGACGTTCGAAAGTAGTTTTTGCCAAAGCATATTGGTTTTCTAAACTCGCTACTTGTTGGCTCAAACCTGCGTCGTCAATTCTTCCCAAAATTTGTCCTTTCGAAACTCTTTGTCCTGCTTTTGCATTCAATGAAACTAAAGTTCCTTGGTATTCGGGTTGCACCAAAATGTTTTCTTTAGTATCAATACTTCCTTGAATTTCAAGATAATGACTGAAAACAGTATCTTTTACGGTTTGTACAGAAACCAATGCTTCTTCTGTTTTTACGTCTAATATGGCTAGAGCTTCATCAATTTTGGTTAAATCACCTTGGATTAATGCTTTTTTTGCTTGAAGTTCTTTAACGTTTTTTGATGCAATTAAGTCATCAATATTGGTGCTATTTTCGTTTTTACCGCAAGCGAAAAGCACTAACGAAACGGAGGCGATGAGGAATATTTTTTTACTCATAACTTTTATATTTTTTGTTTGGAATTCGTGAATCGTCGATTTCATTTTTTATAGTTATTTATAGTGGATTATTGTTTGTTGATTACTTTTTCTAAAGCGGCTTTTTTGTTGATAACATCTACCATCGACTGCAAGTATTTTTGTTGTGCGGTATATAATTGTCTTTGCGCATCGTTAAAATCAAAACTAGTCGAAAGTCCTTCGGTAAATTTTATTTGTTGTTTTTTTTCAATTCTTTCAGCAAGATTCAAATTGGTTTTTGCTGTAGCATATTCTTCTACACTAAACTCATAGTCGCTTTTCGCACTTGCGTATTGTAATTTTAATTTTTGCTCGGTTTCTGTCAATTGGGTTTTGGCTTGATCCAAAGCAATTTTGGCTTGTTGTGTTCTAGAACTTCTGGCCAAACTACTGAATATTGGCACTCTTAAACTTACACCAAGATTGGAATAATTGAACCAATTTTGATTTTGTGTAAAAAACTGAAAATCATCCTTGAAGGCGTTGGTTCCATAATTAAGATTGGCAGCTAAGGACGGTAAGGCTTTGCTTTTTTCTAATTTCAACTCTAATTCTCTTTGCTCTTGAAACGTTTGAGCCATTTGATAATTGATGTTATTTGAAACATTAAATTCACTTTGAGAAAAAGCAGCATCTAAATTAGAAACCGTTAAATTATCTAATTTGTCTGTTAGCTTCAAATCACTAGCGATTTCAATACCCAAATTGGTTTTTAGCATTTTATAAGCCACATCAACCAATCTTTTGTTGTAATTCAAAGTACTGTTTATAGAAGTCAATGTAATTTCTAGTTGTTCTACATTTTCCTCTTCGATCAAACCGTTCTTGAAAGTTTCTTTAGTGTCTGACAAAGTTTTTTCGAGCGCTTTTTTGTTCTTCTCTAAAATGGCAATACTTTCTTCTGCCAACAACACATTACCATAGGAATTGGTCACCATTTCTCGGATTTCAATATTGGTTTTCTGTTTGGCATTTTCGTAGTATTTCATATAGGTTTTAGATGCCTGAAGTGCTACAATATACGAACCATCAAAAATCAACTGACTTAAAGTAGCGTGAGCTGACATATTGTGTTTGGTTCCAAAAGCAACGGTGGCATAAGTTCCTGGCTCTCCTCCAAAAAATTCTGCTGGTACAACCGATTTTTGCAACACAAAATTGTTTGTATAATCTACACCTCCATTAATTTGTGGTAAACCTGCAGCTGTAGTTTCCCATTTTTTTTCTTTAGCAGCTTCAACATCTTTTCCGGCATTTATAGCAGAATAGTTGTTTGTTGTAGCGTGAGCAATAGCTTGTTCTAAGCTAAAACTGTAGGTTTTTGGTGCGTCCTGTGCATTTGCCGTTAAGGCAAAAACGAATAAGGGTATTATAAATAGTTTCTTCATTATTGATGATAGTTATGTAGTTGTTTTTCTAGTTCGATTATTCCTTCAGTGGTTGCCATAGCTCTGGTGTGATATTCTAAGGCTTGCATTTCAAGTTCATTTGCTTCTTTTTCGGAGCTTATCTTTCCATTAATACTGAAAATTAGCGTGTAATAAAAGCCAACATAAGTATCAATAGGAGATTCTTTTCGATACAAACCTTCTTGAATTCCTTTCTCGATATTTTGTTTAAAAACGACATTACATTCGTTTATTTCTCTCGACATTACGTTTTCATATATTTCTGGATAATGTTTTTTTAATTGAAAAATAGGGGATGCTTCTCCTACTTTGAACATTTCCTTGAACATTTTTCTGATTTCGAAATTTTCCTCGATAGCATTATGATTTTTGGCAACAATACCGTCTATAATTTGATGTACTTCTTTGTGAACCATCTCTGTTGATTCCTCAATTAGTAGTTCTTTATTGCAGAAATATTTGTAAATTGTTTTTTTGGAAATACACATTTCTCCAGCAATATCATCCATTGTAACACTCTTGAATCCTAATTTCAAGAAGAGATCGGTTGCTTTTGCTATAATTTTATCTTTCATTTTGTTGCTGAACAAGTCCAGACTCTTTATTATTTTATTCAAATGTAAATTGTAAACTTTTATTGAAATTCAAGTTTTCTAAAAGTTTACGATAACTTAACTTTTGGGAGTTTATCTAAAAGAATTAAATCGAAAATTCCAAGTTAGCTACCAATTTCAAGTTTTTTCCGAATCCAAATTTCTCTTGCGAATTGTTGAAGTTTTTGTCTAAACCAAAATCGTTTCGATTAATATCTCCTTTTATTTCAAAAGCTGCTTTTTTGGTTCCGCTGTAATTATTAATTCCAATGAATTCGGCATCGAGTTCAACCATTTTTGTCACATCTTTTATGGTCAAATAGCCTTTCAAGAAATTGATATTGTTCTTAAATTTCTGAAAGGAAGTCGATTTGAATCGAATAAGAGGTTTTTTTGTAGATCCAACATTGTTTTTATTCTCCAATCTAGCTTGGCTGTTTTTTGAAGAAAAAGTTTTACTGTCTAAGAAAAATTCCACCGATGCATCTTCAATTCCATCTTCATCAAGAGATACAAAACCATCAAAATGATTGATTTCATTTCCCAAATAAGTAATTGTTGAATCTTTCATTTGGATTAACACATCCGATTGATCTGAATCAATAGTCCATTTAGTTGCCATAATAGTTAGTTTTATAAGGTAAAAAGACTTTTTAGTTTTTAATTTCTGGTGCAAATATAGAATGGAAACTTTAAATACCAAAATAGTTTCCTAAGTATTTTTAAATTTTTTTTTCTGGAATTAAAGTCTCAGGTTTTTTAAGTTACTTTGTAGTCTTTAAAATCAGAACCTTAAAAAACAATAGTAATGCTTACCATCAGCGAGTATCAAGAGCAATTCTTAATCTATTTGAAAAGTCAAAATATTGACAAAGAACCCAAAAATCTGTACCAACCCATAGACTACATTTTGCAGTTGGGAGGCAAAAGATTACGTCCAATTTTGACCTTAATGACTGCCGATATTTTTGATATAGATTACAAATTAGCTTTGCCAGCAGCAATGGCAGTCGAGGTGTTTCATAATTTCTCCTTGGTGCATGACGACATTATGGACGATGCTCCACTGCGAAGAGGAAACGAGACAGTACACGAAAAATGGAACATCAACACTGGAATTCTATCTGGCGATGCGATGTTGATTTTGGCCTATAAATATTTCGAAAATTACCAACCAGAAACCTTTAGAAAACTGGCCAAATTGTTCAGCAAAACGGCTCTCGAAGTATGCGAAGGACAGCAATATGACGTTGATTTCGAAACCAGAAATGACGTTACGATTCCCGAATATCTAAAAATGATTGAATATAAAACCGCTGTTCTCGTTGCTGCAGCAATGAAAATGGGCGCCATTGTGGCTCGTTCTTCTAAAGAAAACAGAAGTTTAATTTATGATTTTGGTCTTAATTTAGGTTTGGCATTCCAATTGCAAGATGACTATCTGGATGCTTTTGGTAATCCTGAAACCTTCGGAAAACAAGTGGGTGGCGATATCATCGAAAACAAGAAAACCTATTTGTACTTGAAAGCGCTCGAATTTGCAAAACCAACCGAAAAGGAACAATTATTGCATTTATTTTCGACCAAATTAGACGACAACTCCGATAAAATAGTCGCCGTAAAAGAAATTTTCAATTCAACTGGAGCTACAAAAGCCACCCAAAATGCCATTGAAGAATACACTTTGAAAGCTTTCGAAACCTTAGAACAAATAAAAATTTCTGATGACAAAAAAGCAATATTGAAAGCTTTTGGCGAAAATTTGATGAGCAGAAATACATAAGCTAAAATAGAATTTCCGTTACCATATCAATGAACAAAGAATTAAACAGGCGTGATTGCCTGTTTTTTTGTGTTTTAGTTTTATTAAAAAATCATAGTAATCTTGATTGTTACTCTATTCGAAAATAATAATTTCAAATCATCACCCTCAAAAATGATTCTTAACACAAATATTTACAGCTAGTTAAAAAATTATAATTATTTTTTAATGGACACTAGTAGTACTAAACCTAAAAAAAACAGAAAATAAGGTAGGGTAATTTTATTTTTAAATGTTTTAAATGACAAGTTCTAATAGAATTATAAAAAATCCGTATAAAATATATGATATAGTTTTACCTAATTTTAAATTTTTAACAAATGAAAACCAATCAAAACACTATTTTAGCATTAGCATTATCTTGTGTATTATTTAGTTGCACAAATAATGACACCATTTCATCAAATACAGACACAAGTGCAACTTCAACCTATGAAGTGGTTTCCGCTGCAGCTTTACCAACTACAATTTCAAATTACATTACATCTAAATATGCAGGTTCTACAACAACCGAAGTAAATTTGAATGCTGATGGAACTTATGTAACTTATGTAACTCTTGCTGCTGGTGCTACGGCAAAAACAACCTCAACAGCAAAAACTAGTAATGTAGTTGTAAAATTAAAATTCAATGCCAAAGGGGTTTTAGTGGTTACAAAAATAGAAACTCCAGTTGCAATTGCTGATCTATTGCCTGCAATAACAACTTATATCACTACCAATTATCCTGGTGCTACAATAAATGTTGCTCACACAGAAACTGGTGGAAGTTTTGATGTTCTTATTACTGCTGCCGATGGAAGTAAAATCAAATTGAATTTTACAGCCGATGGAACCTTTGAATCTGCACGTGTTTTTAGGACAAACGGAAATCACCGTCACAATCATGATAAACCACAAACTCCAGTAGCCATAGCTGATTTAGCGACAAGCATAACAACTTATATTACCACAACTTATTCAGGTGCTACTATTACTTCAGCTCATAAAGAGTCTGACGGAAGTTTTGACGTGTTTATTACTACTGCTGCAGGTGCTAACCTAAACTTAAATTTTAGTGCTACTGGCGATTTTGTTTCCGTAAGTTCTTGCGGAAATAATCATTCCAATCACGAAACTCCAATTGCTGTTGCCAATTTATTGACAGAAATTACCACATACATTACAACAAATTATGCTGGAGCCACAATTACATCTGCAGAAAAAGATTGGAACGGTGGTTTTGAAGTGCATATTACCACTGCAGCAGGAGTTCGATTAGAATTGAATTTTACCGCGGCAGGAGTTTTTGTAGTGGGTTCTGATTCCAATAACAATCATTCGGCAGGATCAGTTTCGGTTATTATTAATGATTTAATAGTTAACATCAAAACGTATATCAGCACAAATTATGCTGGTGCGACAATAAAAGAAGCTCATTTAGAATCGGATGGAAGTTATGATGTAACCATTATAGCCGCTACAGGAACTAAACTGAAATTAACTTTTACTGCTGCCGGTGTTTTTGTTAGCGTAAAAACTACATAAAAAAATAGTATTTCTTTTCAATATACATTCAATAAAGACCATCAGCTCACTGATGGTCTTTTTGGTTTTAAAAATTTGAGGAGTATAAATACCTAATTTGATTGTTTTAGTGTTGAAGCAAAAAATTTAATTCCTAAAAACAGTTGTTTTTCAACTCCTATTTTATATTTTCGAGTCGAATTATTTTTAAACAACATCTTTACTGGCTTGAATAGGATTCGTCATTTGGGGCTGTTTTTATTCCAAATTTAGATTTCATTTTATACTATTAGAAAAAATTTAGACAAAATAATTAATTACAGAATAACCACTTCAAAAGAATTTATCGAATGAATTTTATTGCTCCAATAAATACAAATCAATTACTCGAAGAAGCCGAAAAGGAATCTTTGTACTTGAAATTAATTGAACAAATCAATAAGGATTTCAATCTGGCCAATGAAGGAATTGATTTTCCAATGAGCATTTCGCCCGAAGAATTGAAAATTCAAATGCATGAAAAAATCTATCGAATGATTCAATACAAATTTGCCGAATATTTGAATCTGCTTTACATAATTGATGTTTCTGAAGATCAAATCAAAAAATTGGATGGTTCGGATTTAGTCATTCTAGCCGAAAATGTCGCATTTTTAATTTTAAAAAGAGAGTGGCAAAAAGTGTGGTTTAGGAATAAATATTAAAAATAAACACGAACAAAAGGCAAAAATCCTTTGCTGTAATAACTTTTATTGTCGTCAAACAACACATCATATCTCACGCCTATGGTTACGTTTCCAGTTCGATAACCCGCTCCAACATACAAGGCTGTATTCCAAAAAGAATCCGAAACGCCATAATATTTATAGTTGGTATTGACGTTGATTTCTTCTAACTCAACAGAAAGCTGAATTTCAGGAATTGGATTAACCAAGGTAATTAAACTTGCTCCATAAATAGTAGAGGTGTAGTCATTTTTTGCAGAAACATAACCAAACTGTAAGGCAGTCCCAACAGCAACAGTTGAATTTACATTGTAAATCGCACTTGGTGAAATGGTGATGTCGGTATAACCCGATCCTATACTCAACCCTATTCCTCCTCCAAATTGAACATTTTTCCAAAAACCATTTGACGAACTGGGAGTATTTGATGGTCCTTGAGCGGCTATTGGATTAAAAATAAATAGGAATGCCAAAACAAATAATGACCTGAAAATGGTTAAATGATGATTATTTTTCATGCTTTTTGGATTAATTTAACAAATTATTACGTAAAAGTACGTAAAAAAAAATATTATGTGTATTGTTTTATTGTACTTTTGCCAAACTATTTTTAACATATAAAGATATTTTATACAATTATGGACAGGTTTTCATTCTTAAACGCGGCTCACACCGAATTTTTTGCCCAACTTTACGATCAATATTTAGAAAATCCAGATAGCGTAGAGCCAAGTTGGAGAAGTTTTTTTCAAGGTTTCGACTTTGGAATGACCACTTACAACGAAGAAAATCCAGTAACTCAACCAGAAATCAAGACAGTTGTAACTCCTGAAAACAATTCTGGAACAGAAAAATTGCTGAAAGAGTTTAAGGTTATCAAATTAATTGATGCTTATAGAAGTCGTGGACATTTGTTTACTAGAACAAATCCGGTTCATAAAAGAAGAACGTATTCGCCAACATTAGACTTGGAGAATTTTGGGTTAACAAAAGCCGATTTACCAATCGTTTTTGATGCTGCTAGAATCATCAAAATTGAGCCTTGCAGTTTAGCTGAAATATTAGGTCATTTAGATAAAATCTACTGCCAATCTATTGGTGTAGAATATATGTACATCCGAAATCCTAATGATATTCAATGGATTCAATCTAAAATAGGACACAACGACAACCAACCAGATTTTTCGGTAGAACAGAAAAAAGCAATTCTAAGAAAATTAAACAAAGCCGTTGCATTCGAAAACTTCTTGCACACTAAGTATGTTGGACAAAAACGATTTTCACTAGAAGGTGGTGAATCAATCATTCCAGCACTTGATGCTTTAATCGAAAAAGCAGCCGAAAAAGGAGTAGAACATTTTGTGATGGGAATGGCACACCGTGGCCGTTTGAATGTTTTGGCTAATATTTTCGGAAAATCTACCCAAGATATTTTTAGCGAATTTGACGGAAAAGATTACCAAGACCAAGAATATTTTGATGGTGACGTAAAATACCATTTGGGATTAAGTGCCGAAAAAAGAACCAGTACAGGAAAAACCATTAATATCAATTTAGCACCAAATCCATCGCATTTAGAAACCGTTGGAGCTGTAATCGAAGGAATAACAAGAGCCAAACAAGACAAATACTTCCCGAACGATTTCTCAAAAGTATTGCCAATTGCCGTTCATGGTGATGCTGCCATTGCTGGACAAGGACTTTTATATGAAATCATTCAAATGTCGCAATTAGATGGTTATAAAACAGGTGGAACTATTCATATTGTAATCAATAATCAAGTTGGTTTTACTACTAATTATCTTGACGCACGTTCATCAACTTATTGTACAGATATTGCAAAAGTAACACTTTCGCCAGTATTACACGTTAATGCCGATGATGCCGAAGCCGTTGTACATGCTGTACAATTCGCTTTAGATTTCAGAATGCATTTTGGTCGTGACGTATTTATCGATTTGTTGGGCTATAGAAAATACGGTCATAACGAAGGTGACGAACCCCGTTTTACACAACCTATTTTATATAAAATCATCGCCAAACATAAAAATCCAAGAGACATTTATGCTGAAAAATTATTGGCCGAAGGCGTAATCGATGCTACTTATGTAAAAGAATTAGAAACCGAATACAAAGCCGATTTAGAAGTTAGCCTTGAAGAATCTCGCAAAAAAGAATTGACTATCATCACTCCGTTTTTACAAAATGAGTGGAAAGGTTTTGAAACTGCTGGAATTTCACAAATGCTTACAAAAGTGGACACGACTTATCCAAAGGAGGGTCTTACTGCTGTAGCCAATGCCATTTGTAATTTGCCAACCGATAAAAAATTCATTAGCAAAGTTCAAAAATTAATCAACGACAGAAAAACAATGTTTTTCGAAACCAATAAACTAGATTGGGGAATGGCCGAGCATTTAGCCTACGGCTCTTTGCTAAGAGAAGGTTTTGACGTTCGTATTTCAGGACAAGACGTGGAACGCGGAACTTTTTCACATCGTCATGCAGTTGTAAAAGTTGAAGATTCAGAAGAAGAAGTAGTTTTAATCAATAGCCTTGAAGGAAAAAAAGGAAAATTTAACGCTTTCAATTCATTGCTGTCTGAATACGGAGTTTTAGGTTTTGATTATGGATATGCCTTGACGAATCCAAAAGCACTAACCATTTGGGAAGCCCAATTTGGGGATTTCTCCAACGGAGCCCAAATTATGATTGACCAATATATTTCTTGTGGAGAAGACAAATGGAATAATCAAAACGGAATCGTTTTATTATTGCCTCACGGATATGAAGGTCAAGGAGCTGAGCATTCCTCAGGACGTATGGAACGCTTTTTGCAACTTTGCGCTAGACAAAATATGTATGTTGCCGATTGTACAACACCAGCCAACTTCTTCCATTTGTTGAGAAGACAAATGAAATTAAAATTCCGTAAACCACTTGTTATTTTCACACCAAAAAGTTTGCTTCGTGACCCAAGAGTAGTTTCTAGCATCGAAGAATTAGAAAATGGCGCATTCCAAGAAACTATCGATGACGATTCTGTGAACAAATCAGAGATTAAAACCCTAGTTTTCTGTACAGGAAAATTCTATTATGACATCACAGCCGAAAGAGAAATAAGAGGTAGAAAGGATGTAGCAGTTGTGAGAATCGAACAATTGTTCCCATTCCCTGCTGACCAACTAAAAGGAATTATTGCAAAATACCCAAATGCCGACGATTATGTTTGGGCACAAGAAGAGCCTAAAAACATGGGTGCTTACGGTTATATGTTAATGAATTTCGATTTCATAAAATGGAGATTGGCATCTTTAAGAGTTTCCTCAGCATCAGCGTCAGGAAGTTATACAAGATCTAAAAACCGTCATGCAAAAGCCCTTAAAATGGTTTTCGAAAAGGATTATATCAGATAAAAACAGTTCCTATAAAAAATTTAAAATTCATAATTTAATACAGACAAGATGATTTTAGAAATGAAAGTCCCATCACCAGGGGAATCAATAAAAGAAGTTGAAATTGCAACTTGGTTAGTAAAAGAGGGCGATTATGTAGAAAAAGATCAAGCCATTGCCGAAGTAGATTCTGACAAAGCAACATTAGAATTGCCAGCAGAAGCTAGCGGAATCATCTCTTTGAAAGCAGAAGAAGGAGATACTGTAGCCGTTGGAGCAATTGTGTGTCATATCGATACTGATGCCGCAAAACCATCAGCTGCAGCGCCAGTAGCAGAAGTGAAAAAAGAAGAAAAAGCTGTCGAAGTTAAGAAAGAAGAAGTGAAAGTAGCTGCTCCAGTTGCACCAACTTCTTACGCTTCAGGAACTCCATCGCCAGCAGCAAGAAAAATATTAGACGAAAAAAATATTCAACCTTCTACCATTGTTGGAACTGGAAAAGACGGAAGAATCACTAAAGATGATGCCATAAACGCAGTTCCATCTATGGGAACTCCTACAGGAGGAAATCGTGGTTCAGAACGTACTAAATTGTCAATGTTGCGTCGTAAAGTAGCCGAAAGATTAGTGGCTGCTAAGAATGATACTGCGATGTTGACTACTTTCAACGAAGTAAACATGACACCTATCAATACTTTGCGTAACGAATACAAAGATGCGTTCAAAGCCAAACACGGTGGTCTTGGTTTAGGATATATGTCATTTTTTACCAAAGCGGTAACAAGAGCTTTAGAATTGTTTCCTGATGTAAACTCAATGATGGACGGTGATTACAAAGTAGCTTACGATTTTGCTGATATCTCTATCGCCGTTTCTGGACCAAAAGGATTAATGGTTCCTGTGGTTCGAAATGCCGAAAATTTATCTTTCCGAGGAATCGAAGCTGAAATCAAAAGATTGGCCATTAAAGCACGTGACGGGCAAATCACCGTTGATGATATGACGGGTGGAACATTTACTATAACAAATGGTGGTGTTTTTGGTTCTATGTTGTCAACGCCAATTATCAATCCTCCACAGTCAGGAATCCTTGGAATGCACAACATTATCGAACGCCCGATTGCTGTAAATGGTAAAGTAGAAATTCACCCAATGATGTATGTAGCCCTATCTTATGACCACAGAATTATTGATGGTCGTGAGTCTGTTGGTTTCCTAGTTGCCGTGAAAGAAGCTTTAGAAAATCCAGTAGAATTGCTTTGCGGAGGAAATCCAAAAAAAGCTTTTGACAAATCGAAAAACGAGAAAATCTTATAGTAATCAAGCGCAAGCACACCCGCAAAAACCAAAAGCATCAGAACAAATGTGACAAAACCAGAGCCAAACCTACGTTTAAGAAACGAAGCCATGAGGGAATTAAACCAGACCATGAAAACATTTACCACAACAAACTGCACTGCCACTCCCACCCCATAATATCCCGCAACTGATTGAGCTGCAAAAGGAATAATCACTAACAAATGAAAGTAATTGATAACACTTAATAGTGGTTTGAGCAACAAGAAATTGACAAGTGTAGACCGTTTCACGGGCAATACCTGATATGGTGGCAAATTAATAGTGTTCAACTGTTGCATAAAGAACCTAAAAATCAAGCCTCCGGCAAATATATAAACCATTGCCCCACAATACAATTCGGTTGGATTCAGCTTATCGTGCACCGACTCCAGCATTTCGTCCAGCGAAAAGCCGAGAAACAATAATATGGCAGCCATATAAAAAGCAAAAAAGCCTAATAATAAATTCACTGCCAGGTTTTTATAAAAACCCTGAGCACGAAATCCTTTCAACCATTCAAATTTGATAATGTCTGTTACTACCATATTTATCGTTTTTAATACTACGCTAACAATTTAAAGAAGTTAGAAATACGCCACAAATATAAAATTTTATTTATTGCAAAACAAATATATTTTATCGTTTTTCAACAATTTAATCAAATATTCAAGGAGTATTTATTTAATAATTCAGTCCTTATACACAAACTACACTAAAAAATGAAATAAATCATAGTATTCAGCCCTCTTGCTCTTTGTACCATCCCGCATACATTGCATAATTATGCGCAATTTTGCGATTCATTTCGTTTGTTTTTTCAGGCTCCACATTCTTTACAAACTTTGCCGGAACGCCAGCCCAAAGGGTATAAGGAGGTATAATCGTATTACTCAACACCAAAGCACCTGCAGCTACAATTGCACCCTCACCAACTTCGGCATAATCAAGCAAAATAGCACCCATACCAATAAGTGCATATTTATCAATTTTAGCACCATGAACTGTAACATTATGCCCGATTGAAACGTAATCTCCTATTTCAACGGTTGATTTTTCGTATAATGTGTGTAGTACTGACCCGTCCTGAATATTCACATGATTGCCAATACGAATTGAATTCACATCACCACGGAGTACGGCATTAAACCAAATACTACAACCATTTCCCATTACCACATCACCAACAACAGTCGCATTTTCAGCCAGATAACAATCTTCACCTATTTTTGGAGCGAAGCCACGAACCTCTTTAATTAAAGCCATTTTTATACTGATATTTAGAGTTAATTATTTTCTACAAAGATACTTGTCTAAACTCAATAACTAAATAACTAAACCCTTATTTTTTTTGAATTATATTGAGGAAATATTCATCTATCTATTTACTAACCACCATTTTTTTAAGAAATACTGACAAAATCATATAAGTAAATGTATAAAAACTCCAATTTTATGATTTTTTAGCAGCTTTTTTTCGGCTTTTCGTGTTATATCTCAATTTTTTATTAAATTTGTGCTTTATAACATTGTTGTCAAACATATTTTTCGATAATCACATACTATGGCTAAGAAACAAGCATCGGAACTAAAATCAATTGAAGAGATATTGACTGTTTGGGATGTTTTAACTCCTGACGAAAGACAATTTGTAAAATCCAATTATACTGTGCATCACTACAAAAAGAACGAAATGATTCATTGTGAAGGTGATATACCAACTCACATGATGGTTTTGGCAGCAGGAAAAGTAAAAGTGTACAAAGAAGGAGTTGGAAGTCGTACTCAAATTATCCGCATGTTGAAACCAGGCGAGCACTTCAGCTACCGGGCTATTATTGCCAACGACGGATACAATACCAATGTTTCCGCTTTCGAAGCCTCGACTGTATACATGCTTAAAGCTGATATTTTTATTTCCATTCTCAAAAACAACAATGCTTTCTGCTATCGCTTTCTTGAAGAAGTTGCCTCAGACTTAGGTGCTTCTGATGCACGCACTGTGAATTTGACTCAAAAACATATCCGTGGAAGACTTGCCGAAGCTCTCTTACTACTTCGCAAAAACTATGGCGTAGAAGAAGATGGAGCTACAATCAATATCTATCTTTCGCGTGAAGATTTAGCAAGTTTATCTAACATGACAACTTCTAATGCCATCCGCACTCTTTCGAACTTTGTGAACGAGCATATTATTGCCATGGATGGACGTAAGCTAAAAATTATTGATGAAGATCGCCTTCGTAAAATAAGCAAAATGGGATAATATACTCCATTTCGCCCGTCAACACTTCAAAAGACATAAATTATCTATAAAAGTTTAAAACTCCTGATTAAACTTTAGAATTATTTTTACCTTTACGGGAAAATAATCATTCCTATTTTATGAACGCAACTCAGATACATGCAACTTTTAAATCCGCATTAAACCTGTTAGCAACAGGAAAATTAAAAAGTGCATTTGACAAAACCAAGCTGCTCGTTGATGAGTTACAGTTGGGCGTTTATGCTGACAGATGTGACGAACTGCAACAAAATTATCGTTATCTGCTTGATTATTATGTAAGCGGAATTGAAGATCCTGAACGCAAAACAGTTTATAACAAACTTATAGCCAAAACATTTATTCTCAACTCCGAGCTGCGTGATGAACTTTTGTTCCGTAATTCGAGCAATTTTGAATACACACAACAAAGATACTTTCCTCACACAAAGCGTTACCTTTCGACAAAAGAGCTGAGCATTTCTTTAAATTATTATCACTCACAAATAGCTTTAATTGGAAAGCTTGAGAGTACGCACGAAGCTGAACTAAAAAGATTGCGTTCTAATTACGAAACTGCTGTATCTGAATTATTCAAAACTTATTGGTTGTTATCCACTTATACTGCTGAAGAAAAAAATATATTTTCAAAAATAATGCAGCCGGATTATCCCGGCAACCTGGAAAAAACAATTCTTGTTTCGGCACTTACGCTTAACCTCTGGCGCATGTTTGATGAGTCGAAGCTGATGCTTTTGCTCGATTGCAGCGTGAGCGATAATCAGGCCGTAAAACAGCGCGCGCTGGTAGGGCTTTGTTTTGTCCTCGCAAAATACAACCGTTTTCTGCCTTACTTCCCATCGGTGCGCAACCGATTAGTATTAATTGCCGATGATAATCACACTCTCGAAAATTTCCGCAACATTATCATTCAAATTATTGCCACGGTAGAAACCGATAAAATATCAAAAAAACTCAGAGAAGAAATTTTACCTGAAGTGATGAAAATCAGCCCATTGCTTAAAGACAAAATGGATGCGGAGAACTTGTTGAAATCGGATGAATGGGAAGAAGGAAATCCCGAATGGCAGGAATTACTCGAAAAAAGTGGCGTTTCGGATAAGCTGCAAGAGCTTACTGAATTACAAATGGAAGGTGCCGATGTTTATATGAGTACGTTTTCGATGCTGAAAAACTTTCCGTTTTTCAATGATATTTCAAACTGGTTTTTACCTTTCGACACTCAATACTCAAGTATAAACGAGCTTTTTGTATCAGAGGATAAATCTATTCTATCTGCTTTTGTTGGCAATAATGCCATGTGCAATTCTGACAAATATTCTTTCTGTTTAAGTATTCTCCAAATGCCCGAAGCACAAAGAGGTATGCTGAAACAATCGTTCAAAATGGAATCCGAACAGTTGGAAGAAATGGCTAAAGATGAAGCAATACTGACACCTGACCTTTCGGCAAAAAACATTTCGAAACAATATGTTCAGGATTTGTTCCGCTTTTTCAAACTGCATCCTCAACGCTCCGATTTCTCGGATATGTTTTCGTCGGCATTGTTTATGCACAGCTCCTATTTGTTCGATATATTATCAACAAACAGCGAACTAAAATCTGATATTGCAGAATATTATTTTGCTAAAAGTCACTATAAACAAGCTTTGGAGCTATTCGAAGAACTATTGCAGGAGTTTGAACCATCATCAGCCATTTATCAAAAAATTGGCTATTCCTACCAACAAACTTCGCAATTGGGCAAAGCGCTTGAAGCTTATCTTAAAGCTGATATAATTCAGCCTGACGATTTATGGACGATTAGAAAAATTGCATTGTGTTACAGGTTATCCGGCAATCATGAGAAAGCGCTCGAATACTATCAACATACAGATTTCCTGAAACCGGATCAACCATATACCATATTGCGAATAGGCCAAACGATGGTTATTCTGGGAAAATTCAAAGAAGCTTTGCAGATATATTCAAAGCTTGACACTGAAGACGAATCGGGTATAAAGGCATGGCGGGCTATTACGTGGGGCGCTTTTGTTTCAGGCAATCTGGCTCAAGCTGAATATTACTCTCAAAAACTATTGGAAAATGAGCCCAAAGCGCAGGATTTATTAAATGCGGGTCATATTGCCTTGTGTCAGAAAAAAACCAAACTTGCAACTGACTTTTACATTCAAAGTTTAAATCTGAATCAAAACAATTGGGAAGTGTTTCAGGAGATGATAAATCAGGACAAACATTATTTGTTGAATAATGGAGTAGATACTGACGACTTCTCTCTGCTGCTTGATGAGTTGATGTATAAAGCTGATTTATAAGACAATCATAATACAGAAGCGGAGTGATATTTTCGTAATCACTCCGCTTCTGTATTTAAAATCGATATCCCAAGCCCCATTCGATAAACTCAGCTTTTTGCAAATGAGTTTTCAAACCGAGTGACGCAAATACATGTTTTGTAAACGCATATTTCAACGAAGCTCTGGTATAAAACCAACCATCTTCTTTCTCAATATCATAGCCATAAATCAATGGTTTATTGAGCGTACCGATTTTAGCCTCAGCATAAGGCTCCAAATTTCTCAATGGATTATAAAGATATAATCCTAAATGAAATCCGGCAGTAAGTTTTCCGAAAACTAATTCAGGCTGTAAACTCACACCAACTCTTACTTTATTTTTAAACTCGTTGGTAGTTAGATATGTTCTCCTGAATTTTGTTGTTCCATCATAAACCCTAGGAGCAATAGTTGGAGAAGTTATTGTTAAAACTCTTTTAGTTACAGTACTTGTATTAATAGGTACTGACAATCCAGTTGATGTACTACTAATATTGAT
>ERZ1034365.704-NODE-704-length-18119-cov-3.608026_pt1 | contig 18119 bp, 17 predicted proteins | sample MGYA00520615_ERZ1034365 | MGnify/ENA primary metagenome ERZ1034365 (study PRJEB33736, sample SAMEA104284505) | Azolla filiculoides | biome: Urban; feature: Water surface; material: Ditch water | place: Netherlands | collected 2015-10-28 | depth 0-0.1 m ... | reverse complement strand
TATGTTATCTTTAAAAAATCATACAAATATATTGATTTTTTATCTGCTATTTTTTGATTTAAAGCCCTTTAGTAAATTCATCTGTAATAAAATCTACAACCTTACATAAATCATTTGTTTGTTGAAAAACAGCCAATTGTTTATCCGCTCCAGTTCCGTTTTTCAAAATTTCATGCACAAAATTAATATCCTCACGACTGCCTAATTCATCAACTACATCATCAATAAAATCTAATAATTCCAGGATTAGCATCTTAGTTTCTACTTCTTTTTGCAATCCAAAATCAATCATATTATTATCGATTCCGTAACGGGCAGCTCTAAATTTATTTTCTTTGATTAACGCCAATCGATAAATATTAAAACTCGTATTATTCATATTCAGCTTATATAATTTAGCCACAATTGCCTGAATAATAGCAACAATACATATCGTCTCTTCAACCGTTAAACACATATCACAAATCCTGAATTCGATCGTATTATAAAATGGATGTAAACGTAAATCCCACCATATTTTTTTAGGATTATCAATACAATTGGTTTTCACCAAAGTCTCCAAATAATTCTCATACGAACTAACTGAATCAAAATATTCCGGCAATCCAGTTCTTGGAAACTTATCAAAAACTTTAGTTCTAAAAGATTTATAACCCGTTTGTCGGCCTTCCCAAAAAGGAGAATTCGTAGAAAGCGCAAAAATATGGGGCAAAAAATAAGTCGCCTGATTCATCAATTGCAAACCAATTTCTCGATTTTCAATACCCACATGACAATGCATTCCGAAGATTAAATTCGAACGTGCCGCATCCTGCAATTCATTCACAATGTCATGATAACGCGGATCATCCGTAATGGGCTGGTCTTGCCATTTCGAAAAAGGATGCGTTCCGGCGCCGCCCACAATCAGTTCTTGTTTATCGGCCAATTCTACAATTTTAGACCGCAAAAACTTGATTTCAGCCTTAGCCTCAGCAACACTTTTACAAATATTAGTACCAACTTCTACAACAGATTGATGCATTTCAGCTTTCACTTGCTCATTCAATATGATTTTGGCACCATCTACAATTTTAGACAAATGCGAACGTAAATCTCTGGTAACAGGATCAATAATTTGATATTCTTCTTCCACACCAAGTGTGAAAACAGGTAATTTTTTCATTGTTTTTTTAATTTTTAGGAGCTGTTTCCTGCTGTACGTTATATCTTTTGATCTGAACTCCAGAAAAAAAGGATGCCACTTCCATCAGGGCTAGGACCAATCGAGAATCCTCAAATTGGGTTTATTTCCCCGCAACAGCTTCTTTGATAAAGGTTCCCCAAGTCAAATTCATTTTACCTGGTTTTTGTTTTTTTGCGGCAGCAATAGCCATTTTTGCAGCTTCCTCTACAACCCATTCAAAATTTTCGGCACCAACAGAACTTAATTCAGCATCAGGAGCAGGATTTCCAAAATCTATCGCATACGGAATTCCGTCACGTACCGCAAATTCAACTGTATTAAAATCATAACCTAAACCTTTACAAAGTCGTAAAGTATAGTCTTTTATAGTAGCTAATAATTTTTTATCCACAGGAGGGCCGTCAAGAACATACCGCAAATGATGCGGATTTCTAGGTTCATATTGCATAATTCTAACCGCTTTGCAGCCCAAACAATATACTCTGAAATATTCTGTAAAAACAATTTCCTCTTGCAACATCATCACTAACTGCCCCGTTTCCTGATGTTTTTCCCAAAACTCTTCTTTATTTTCTAATCGATATACATTTTTCCAACCACCGCCAGCATACGGTTTCATGTATGCAGGAAATCCAACATAATCAAAAATACCTTGCCAATCCATTGGATATTTTAAATTCCGAAACGATTTTCCGGTAGTATCTGTAGGATGTTCCGCCGAAGGAAGAATTACGGTATTAGGCAACGGAACGCCCAAAGTATCGGCCAACGAATTGTTAAAAAACTTATCATCAGCGCTCCACCAAAACGGATTATTAATCACATTTGTTCCTGTTAAAGCCGCATTTTTTAAATACGCACGATAAAAAGGAACATCTTGTGAAATGCGATCTATAATTACGGCGTATTCACCATCACTATTTTGAACCACTTTATCAATAGCAACTGCCTCAGCAATAATTCCTTTTTCGTTTTTTGAGTTTACACGATCTATAAATGCTTGTGGAAAGGTATCTTCCATTCCAAATAAAATTCCGATTTTTTTCATCTTGTATATTTTAAAAAAACTTGATTCTTGATAAATAATGAGGAAACATTTCTTTCCAAACCGGCCAATCGTGTGCCCTGTCTTGACGAACATCTAACCAGTGATGCACATTCCGGTCGCTTAAAACCTTACTCAGTTTTAGATTGGCATCATAGCAAATATCCCAGTTAGAGGTTCCTAAAACCACATCCATATTCCAAAGTTCATGGTCGTTTAGTCCGTATAAAAAATCTTCCGGACTATTAAAAAACACATCGTCATTATGAAAACCGTCCATGAAACTTTTTATACTAAAAGCACCACTCATAGAAAACAGATGACTCACGTATCCCGGATGACGAAACGCAAAATTTGCAGCATGATATCCTCCAAAACTACAACCGGCCATAACCACTTTCCCCGAAGGAGAATTATGTCTTACTTTTTCAACAATCTCATGACAAATCATTTTATCGTACCAAGTATGATTTTCTATGCGATGAATCGGGTGAATTTGTTTGTTGTAAAAACTGTCTTTATCAATGCTTGCAGGACAAAATATTTGTATTAATCCTTGCTCGATATACCATTTTGCAGCGTCAATAAGTCCCATGTCTTTATTTTCATGGAAACTTCCCATAGAAGTTGGAAACAAAATCACAGGATATCCCGAATGTCCAAAAACTAACATTTCGATATCCCTGCTTAGATTGGGTGAGTACCATTTGAAATATTCTTCTTTCATCGTAAACTTTATAAAGTAAGGATTTCCGTGTGATTACATTTAACAATTATAATCAAAAAAAACGAACAAAAAACATCAATAATTTAGTTTATCAAAAATTTATTATAAAAAAATCAAGAATAATCAAAAGGTTATAGAATTGTAAAATTATAAGTCAATACCTCATTCTTTTTTGAAAATTATTCAAAAAATTATTCAACTATGATACAATTCTAGTCCTAAAATAAATTAAAAAATAGTAGAAATACTCTTTTAAAAATTTGTTGTTTATGCTACAACATCAAACAATTGTACTTGGCTTTTCAATCGTTCTGTGAGCATACTCATCATTCTTTTGTTGAGACTGGAGGAATTTTTTATATACTGGCTATATTCATCGGCGGTAAATAATCCGATAATCATTCCTTTTAGTGCATTTCTAAACTTAATATCTTTTTGAATTGCATTTTCTATAATAGCCATTTTTTTCTCTACGGTATGTGTGTAAAAATCAGCTTTATTTTTACTTATATAATTGAGGAATGAAGCGACAAATAAATCGTTCTGCAGTTTCAAAACAGGGCGAAGGACTTCATTTTGAAACGATTCTTCTGTTGAAGATTGTGCGGTTACAATTCCTATTGTAGGTCCTCGAAATTCCTTTATAAAAACATCTCTTTGATTCATCTTTTTTTCTTTAAAAATAGAAAAAATAGCGATAGGAATAGTTTAATTTTGCACTTATAAAATAAAAACTATGCGATTTCATACTAGAAAATGGGTTAAACCCGAAGATTTAAATCCAAACGGAACTTTATTTGGAGGAAAATTATTAGCTTGGTTGGACGAAGAATTAGCTTTATATTCTATTATTCAACTAGAAAACTCCAGAATTGTTACCAAACACATGTCGGAAATTAATTTTAGAAGTTCTGCTAAACAAGGAGATATTATAGAGATTGGAATTGATGTACTTAAGTTTGGAAATACTTCGCTAGTTCTTACCTGTGAAGCAAGAAACATGATGACACGAGAAACTATTATTACAATTGATACCACTACGATGGTTAATCTTGGTGCTGATGGAAAACCAAAAGCACATGGAAAAACACAAATTGAATTTGTTAAAGATCGGTTGTAATAAAAAATGGAATCATTACTTATCTTTTAGAAACAAGTAATGATTCCATAAACTGAAACGAAAGTCTGAATATCTTTTGTTGATTATTGTATTTCTGAACCAAGAGAATTTTTCTCTGAAGGCAGTTCATATATTTCTAAATCAAAATAACGAACCGAAGCTATAATATGATCAAATATATCGGCCATGATGTATTCATAATTTTCAAAACGTTTGTCGTGCGAAAAAGCATAAATCTCAAGCGGAGTGCCTTGTGAAGTTGACTGCAATTGGCGGCAAAGCATAATCATCTCTCGATTTAAACCCGGATAATTCTGAAGATATTGTGTGATATATTTACGAAACAAACCAAAGTTGGTTAAATTCCTACCATTAATAGCCAGTAATTTATCTATTTTATTAGTTGAATTATAGTGATCAATTTCTCGTTTTCGGGTATCAATATAAGCACTTATAAGTTCAATTTTTTTCAAATCTTCTAATTCTGAATCTTCCAAAAATCGGATGCTGCCTGTTTTGATAAGAATATGTCTTTTTATTCGTCGTCCATCCGAATTCAGCATACCGCGCCAGTTATGAAAAGAATCGGAACTCAGACTATATGTAGGGATTGTAGTGGTGGTATTATCGAAATTTCGAACTTTTACGGTAGCCAAATTAATTTCTATCACATCTCCATCAGCACCAAATTTATCCATCGTAATCCAATCGCCAATACGAACCATATCGTTTATAGAAACCTGAACACTGGCCACAAACCCCAACAAAGTATCCCTGAAAATTAATATAATCAAGGCCGAAACTGCTCCCAAAATAGTCAATAACTCCTTTTGGTCGATATCAAATAATTTTGAAATAATCACAGTAATCCCAACGGCCCACAAGACAATCATAATTACCTGAATGAAACTGTCTATTGGTTTATCGCTGTAAGAAGGTATTAATTTGAGATAATCTCTTAATGCATTAAAAATGGTACGAACAATCCATAGAAGTAACATGACGATATAAATACCAACCATTTTTCCAAAAACACCTTCCCAATATTCAAATCGGTCTAAAATAACCGGTACCGATTTATAAATGAATGACAATGGAATTAGATAGGCAATGTATTTGGCTGTTTTATTACTGACCAATAAATCATCGAATCTTGTTTTGGTTTTTTGAGCTACAATAGCCATAGCTGTAACCAGAATAAGCCGGGATAAAACATAGATTCCGTATGCTAAAACACACAGAATTAATAGATTTACAGCTAAACTTAAATAAGAGGCAAAAGTGCTTCCCAATCCCCATTTTCGGAGAATTGGATATAGAAAATTGAATATAATTTCTATTATTTTACGCATTTTTTAAGTATTTCTTTTCAATATAAAAAGTACCAAAAGGGATTACCGATGCTACACCAATAATTCCCAATTTTTTTACATCCCAATTTTCTTTGAATTTTAATAACACCGCCAAAACAATGTAAGCGACGAATAAAACGCCATGTGACATCCCAATTGGATAAAGCAATGTTTTGTATAAATCAAAATGATTAGGTTTAATAAAAAGCATGTTCGAAAATAAAACCAAATAGGAAATTCCTTCGAGAATAGCGATAATTTTGAAAATCTTAAGCATGAAAATAAAATTTGGATATAGATAGTAAGCAAAATTAAGTATTATCATTGATTTTCGGTGTATTGATTCCTAAAGTAATTTACTTTTGTAATCTTAAACTTTGATAATGAGCAAACGTGATTTAAAAAAATACCTGACCGAACTCAATAAAGAGCAACTCGAAGAGCAAATTTTGGAATTGTATGAAAAATTTAGTCCGGTAAAAGTGTACTATAATTTTGTTTTTAATCCAAAGGAAGAAACGCTTTTGCAGGAATCTAAACTTAAAATCTCTCATGAATATTATCCGATAAAAAAATCGGGGAGGAGAAGCAAACCAAAAATGAGGCGTTCTGTTGCCCAAAAATACATTAAGCATTTTATTCTTTTGGGAGTTGATCCTTTTATCATTGCCGATATAATGCTTTACAATATCGAAATTGCCCAAACATTTTCAGCAGAACATCCTGTAAAACAAGAGCTTTTTTATAAAAGCATGTTCAATTCATTTGATCAAGCGGTCGTTTTTTTGATATCCAATGGAATTTTAAATGAATTTAAATCCAGAATTCATTCCATTCACAACGAAACTATTGTACAAAAATGGTTTAACGAACCTGAATTTAATGCTGTTATCGAGCGATTGGAATAGAAAAAGTTTCTAATAACCAATTTTAATTAACGAGTCCTATTTCTTTTTAATTAAAATTAACAAAAAAACTGTTTTTTAGGTGTATTTTTGCAAAAATCCAACAAAAATCAATGTCCCAAAATACTTTAGAAATAGAAATAGAAGACAAAAAAGAGCTTTATGCCTACCAAAAAGGAGATATAGATGCCATCTTTGAACGAATTGACAATGCTCCGGCGCAACATCATTTATTGTATCAATTGCCTACAGGTGGTGGTAAAACAGTGGTGTTTTCAGAAATTGTTCGTCGTTATTTATCCCAACACGATAAAAAAGTAGTTGTTTTGACCCACAGAATAGAGCTGTGTAAACAAACTTCAAAAATGTTGAAAGGTTTTGACGTAAAAAATAAAATCATCAACAGTAAAGTAAAAGAACTTCCGGATCAAAACGAATACTCTTGTTTTGTTGCCATGGTCGAAACTTTAAAAAACCGTATCAATGACGAAAAACTGCATTTAGATAATGTAGGTTTAGTAATCATCGATGAGGCCCACTATAATTCCTTCCGAAAATTATTAAGTTCTTTCAAAAATGCGTTCATATTAGGAGTAACTGCCACGCCGTTGAGTTCTAATATTAAATTACCAATGCATGAAAGTTATGACGAATTAATTGTAGGAGATACTATTGGTTCTTTGATTGAAAAAGGCTTTTTGGCGAAAGCCGTTACTTATAGTTATGATGTTGGTTTAACATCATTGAAAGTAGGGATTAACGGTGATTATACCGTAAAATCATCTGATGATTTATACACAAATATGGCCATGCAAGAAAAATTGTTGCATGCCTACACCGAAAAATCTTTAGGAAAGAAAACCTTAATTTTCAACAACGGAATCAATACTTCACTATATGTTTATGAAACTTTTAGAGAAGCGGGATATCCAATAAGGCATCTTGACAATACCAGCAATAACGAGGAACGAAAAGATATTTTGCATTGGTTCAAAAAAACTCCAGATGCAATTTTAACCTCTGTTGGTATCCTTACAACTGGTTTTGATGAACCTACAGTAGAGACAATAATCCTAAACAGAGCCACAAAATCACTGACTTTATATTTCCAAATGATTGGTCGTGGTTCCAGAAAATTGCCTAATAAAGATGAGTTTACAGTTATTGATTTAGGAAATAATGCTGCTCGTTTTGGTTTATGGAGTGAGCCGGTAAACTGGCAACATATCTTTAAATCGCCTGAATTTTATTTGGAAAACTTACGTGATGATAACGAAATTGAATTGTATTTTAAATATGCAATGCCTCCGGAATTACGCGCTAAATTTAGTAAAACCGAAGTCGTTACTTTTGACGTCGATGAAGAACATAAATTAATTATCAAACAAAATTTACGTTCAAAAGTAGTTTTAGAAAAATCATTAGAACAACATGCCGCAATGTGTGTGGACAATTCTGAAACTTTACAGGAAGCAAAAGCATTAGGAAAAGAGTTAGAGGACGATATTGATTGTCGCATCAAACGATATTCTAAATGTTTGAGCCAATGCAGCAAAAATTACCGCGAATGGCTTGTTGATGATTACAAATTAAAATTGATTTTGTTAACCGGTAAAAAATACCGTGAAAAAATCATGAACGAACCAGATTGATACCTGTTTCACAGTAGAAACTAAACGGTCAAAAGCACTTTTAAAAAAATTATAAATCCAAAATAATGTCAAAACAATTCTCTGATTTAGGAATTTCAGCACCAATACTAAAAGCGATTACCGAATTAGGAATTGTAGTACCTACAGAAATTCAGCAAAAAACAATTCCGCTACTTTTATCAAACACAACTGATTTAGTTGGACTTGCCAAAACTGGAACTGGAAAAACAGCCGCTTTTGGATTGCCTCTTTTACAATTAATAGACCCGAATTCAGCAACAATTCAAGCTGTAATTCTGGTTCCGACTCGTGAATTAGGACAACAAATTTTTAGAAATTTAGAAGATTTTGCAAAATACCTGCCCGAAGTTTCCATCGCAGCCACTTGTGGAGGTATCCCAATAAAACCTCAAATAGAGCGCTTAACATTACCAACACATATTGTAGTTGCTACTCCGGGAAGATTAATTGATTTGATTCAACGTAAAGCAATTTCTTTAAAAGAAACTAAATTTCTTGTTCTAGACGAAGCCGATGAAATGGTGACGATTTTAAAAGAAGGTTTAGATGAGATTATTGCCGAAATACCTAAAAATCATAGAACCTTTTTGTTTTCGGCGACTTTGCCTGGAACAATAAAACAACTGATTCAGAATTACTTAAACAAAAATGTAGTTCAGGTAAGTGCCAATATGGAAACTGTAGGGAATCAAGGAATTGATCACCAATATATAGTCGTAAACCCTATAGAAAAACTTGATGTTTTGATGCATTTTTTGAATTCGAAAGAAGGAGAACGCGGAATCATTTTTTGCAAAACTAAAGCTGCAGTAAATAAACTGGCTAAAAATTTAGCCATTAATCGATTTTCATCAGGTGCTTTGCACGGTAGTTTATCTCAAGGAATTCGTGACAGAATTATGGAGCAATTTCGTGAAGGACACATCAATATATTAGTCGCAACAGATTTAGCAGCGCGAGGAATTGATGTAAAAGAAATATCATATGTGGTAAATTATCATTTGCCGGATGTGTATGAAGTTTATGTACACCGTAGCGGAAGAACAGCAAGAGCAGGAGCAAAAGGACTTTCATTAACGATTTTGCAACCCGAAGAAGTAATGGAAATTGCCGGTTTCGAAAAAGAATTAGGCATCAAATTTATTGAATTTAATAAGCCAACAGTTGCCAGTATCGAAGAAAACAATACGCTTTTGTGGGCTAAACAAATCTTCAAAACCAAACCCAATCACGAGGTTGATTCAGCATTAAAAACTAAAATAAAAACGATTTTTCATCATTTGACCAAAGACGAATTGATAGAAAAATTATTAGCCAACCATTTGCTTCAAGCCAAAAATGAACCTGCAGAAAAACCCGTTAAAAAATTAAAAAGAAACTAATATTTTAATCTTTTTTTAATAGTTGTACATTCAAAAGCATCCTGTAAATAACTTATATTTATAGGATGCTTTTTTTATACAACAAAAATTAGAAAAATATGGAGATTGTAATAATAGGCGGTGGGTTTGCTGGATTAAATTTGGCGAAAGAACTCCTGAATGAAAAAGGAATTCATGTAACACTTGTTGATAAAAATAACTATAATTTCTTTCCACCACTCATATATCAGGTTGCTACTGCTTTTTTAGAACCTTCCAGTATCAGCTATCCTTTTCGGAAATTTTTTGCCGGAAAAAAGAATCTGCAATTTCGTTTGGGAGAACTTCAAAAAGTAATCCCTGCCGAAAATAAAATTATTCTCAACAACGGAGAATTAACATACGATTATTTAGTCTTTGCAACCGGAGCCGAAACAAGTTATTTTGGAATGGAAAATGTGAAGAAAAATGCAATTCCGATGAAAACGCTCAATGATGCCATTGAAATGCGAAATACCATCCTGAAAAATTTAGAAAAAGCGGCAATTTGCAAAGATATTCGTAAACGACGAAAATTATTAACCATCGTAGTTGCAGGTGGCGGACCAACAGGAGTAGAGCTTTCGGGAATGTTTGCCGAGATGAGAAAAAACATTTTCCTTAAAGAATATCCTGAACTTGGGACCACAGCCAGTAATATTTATTTGGTCGATGGTGGTGACGCCTTACTATCGCCCATGAGCAAGGAATCGCAAGAAGACACCTTGGAAGCGGTGACCAAACTTGGTGTTGTTGTAAAATTAAACAGTCGGGTAACTGATTATGTAGACGATACTGTATTTTTCTCGAATGGAGAAACGATTCAAACCAAAAATTTAATTTGGGCAGCCGGTGTTTCGGCAAGAGAATTTGAAGGAATTCCAACAGAGAGTTATGGCCGTGGAAAACGTTTGGCTACAGATGCTTTTAATAAAGTTAATGGCACTCAAAACATATATGCAATATGGGATACCTGCATACAGCTTACAGATAAAAATTTCCCTCAAGGTCATAAGAAATTGTCTAAATTAGCCATTCAACAAGGATTGATTTTATGTAAAAATTTCAAATCAATCAATCAAAATAAACCATTAATTCCTTTTGTATACAAGGACAAAGGAGCTATGGCAATCATAGGAAAAAACAAAGCTGTTGTAGATTTACCAAGCCCTAAATTACATTTCAAAGGATTTTTTGCATGGATAATTTGGCTATTTGTTCACTTAATTTCATTAATAACCTATCGAAACCGAATACTGACTTTTTATAATTGGATGACTGCTTATTTCGCAAAAGACCAATCTTTGCGAATGATTATCAGACCTGATAAAAAATAAAAATTAATGAACCATCGTTACTTCCTGATCTGATGAGCTAACGATAGTTTTTTTAATATTTCGTTTTCCAATATTCAAAATTACAAAAGCTGTAATTGTTGTAATACACATAATTACAACCATTGGAACCAATGAATCTATAACAAAAATACCTACCACAAAGGATGCTAATGCTCCTAATCCCAACTGAATGGCTCCCATTAAAGCAGAAGCACTTCCGGCATTTCTACTAAAAGGAGCAAGGGTAAGCCCAGCCGTATTAGGATTTGAAATCCCCAAACAGGCTAAAAACAAAAATAAAAAAGCTATAGTTTCATACAAACCCAGCCTATTATTTAAAGCAGCCACAAGAAAAATAATACTCAATATTGTTTGAGTAATTAACGCTCCAAAAATCATTTGTTCACTTTTGAATCTTCTTAACAAAAGAGAATTTAATTGACTGGCAGAAATAAAACTCAAAGACATAAATGCAAAAATCCAACCATACGTTTTGGGATCTACTTTAAAAATAGTCATAAATAAAATAGGAGAAGCCGCCACATAAGTAAACAAGCCAGAGAAAGCAACTGCTCCGGTAAAAGCATAAGTATAAAATTGAGGCTCTTTCAGGATACTTATAAAATTGGTAATAATTGGTTTTGGTTTTAATGAAATTGAAGTATCAGGAACATAGGTGTTGGGAAGTTCAATCATTGCACCAATAAGTATAATAATTCCTAAACCCATCAAAATTAAAAATACTACATGCCAGCCATAATAAGCCGTAACATAACCTCCAATTGTAGGTGCTAACATTGGCGAAAGTCCCACAACCAACATCAATAAAGAAAATACTTTAGGAATATCTTTTACAGGAAATAAATCTCGAACCATTGCCACAGAAGCTACTGCAGCAGCGCAACTACCAACTGCCTGTATAAAACGCAACCCTATAAAAGTATCAATATTGGTTACAAAAGAACAACCTAAAGAAGCAAGAATATAAACCAAAATACCTATAAATAAAGGTTTCTTTCTTCCAAAACGGTCTAATAATGGTCCATACAATAATTGTCCTGCAGAAATTCCAATAAAATAACTGGATAAAGTCATCGAAACCTTAGCGACAGTAGTATTCAAATCGTTAGCAATACCTTCAAAACCGGGCAAATACATGTCTATAGAAAACGGTCCAAGTGCTGTTAATGAACCTAAAATGAAAATTAATTTGATGTGTTTTGCTTTTGTCATGAAAAAGGAATCTTTTATATTTTTTTTGCAAATGTAAATATTTAAGATGCCAATCTAAACGATTTGTTAAGCAATACAAGATAAAAACCACCGATATCTTTTTTCGACGTTTCAAATAACAGTCTAAATGTTTATTAAGTAACTTTCTTTGTATATTTTTTGGTAAACGTCCTTACTAAACATAAAGAGTTGGGAAGGTCTTTTTGAAATTCCCACTTGTTTTTCATCCAACTCAACGATATATTTCTTGGTTAATACTTTTCGTCTAAAATTTCTATTATCAATCTCATTTCCCAAAATAGATTCATACGTATCCTGTAATTCCTTAATGGTAAATTTATCTGGTAAAAGTTCAAAAATTATGGGCTTATACAATGATTTTTCTTTTAAATCGATATAAGCTTCATTGATAATATCCTTATGATCAAATCCTAATTCCGGTAAATTATTCATAGGAAACCATTGTGGATGATGGCTGTTATTTTCCAAATTAACTTCATGTGTTTTCACCAAAAAATAATAGGCAATTGTTATGGTTCGTTGATTAAAATTTTCATTTTTTGCCCAAATAATATCTTTTTCATGCATCAACCGATTAGGATCACCAAACACTTTAAATTGTTTTTTATACAGATTATCAAGCCCGGTTAATTCCTTTAAAACTCTGGTGGCAGTTTCATCTATTGTCTCATTTTCTAATGTGTGATATCCTGTTAATACATAATCATTAACTAAGGTTTCATGACTTTGTTCCGATTCTAAAAAACGGGGTATCAATAAAACATTTAATGATTTTGTGGTAACATCAAACCCAAAAATGACACAATCCACAGAAATATTTTGAATTATTTTAGCTAGCATAAGGCAAAGAAGGATATAATTAAATTTAAGAATTATTCTGCTGTTTTATTTATTATTCAGTATTACAAAACTAATGATTTATTTGTAATTAAAAACTTCCCGGAATTACTACCCAATCACACATTAAACGTCATTAACACTATTATAATATGATAAATAAAAAACATGATATTTATCATATACACATATTAATTCGTTATAAATTATCAAAAAATTAAAATAAATTAAATATTTTTATTTTAAAGTAAAAAAAATATAATACATTTGAAAAATAATTGTCAACATGACGTTTATTATTAAAGCCCTAAATATATAATCCAAAACCCAAATTTTATGAAAAAAACAAATGAAAGTACTAAATGCTTTAGCAGTGTAAAAAATGCTAAACATTTAATACCTGTAACCCTAAAAAGAACTCTTTTTATTTGTTTCTTTTCAATAAGCTTTACCATGAGCTACTCACAGGTAGTCATCACTAATTCAAATTTTTCATTGGGAACAACAGGTCGTATTGGAGTTGGTCTTTCACCAAACGGAGAAGGAAACATGTGGAAACCACTAAATCTTTCCGGCCAAGGCTCTTTAGGAGGACGAATGGAGCAAAACGACTATATCGATATTTTACCAGCAATACACTTCACCCCAAAAATAATTGGAAAAGACAGTACAAACGTAACCTTTCAAATGCGTTTGGGAATGTACTCTGCCAACGGACAATTTGTGGGAAATGTAAGTTCCCGTTCTAATAATGGTTTGACATTTATTCTTCCGGAAGCCTACGTAGAAGCCAGGAATATTATGGGAAGTAAATGGTCTGCTTGGGCAGGTTCTCGTTTTCGTCGTTATGATGACATTCACATAAGTGATTATTTTTATTTTGATGACCACTCAGCACAAGGTTTTGGCGTAAGTCACAAAAACACAGAACTTTCAATGTTAATGCCTGCTTCATCAGATTCTACCGGGGTATATCCTTATAATTATGAAGTTACGGTTGCAGGTGCTACAAACCCAGCTATTCGTCAACGCATGGTTTGGATAGGGGAGCACAGTATCATTTTGAAAAACAACAACATAATTAAACTTTTAGGGGAATTTCATTATGTATCGGCCAGTTCAAAAAACGCTTCAAAAAACTATCCTTCTGATAATGGTTGGGTTGCTGGAATTAAATACAATACTTCCCTAAAAACCGCTTTACCTGGTTCATTCAATCAGCTATCCGCCCGATATGGATCCGGAATAGCAAATGGAGGCGATAATGGAAACACCTTTACCTGGGCTACTTATGGAGCTCCTGATTTAGAAGGAAAATATACAAATGCCTATTCCTTTACGATGGTTGAACATTTTTTACTGAACCTTTCGCAAAAATTCAGCATCAATGGATATGGTGTTTTTACAAAAAGTAAAGGTGGTTCTTCCAGCACAGATAAAGCCGAGTATTTCAATGGGAATCAATTGTATAACCAAAAAATGGATTTTGTAGTAGGCTTTAGAAGTCTTTATTATATTACCAATTGGTTGCACTTAATGGAAGAAGTTCATTATGCAGTTCGAAAAGATGGAGATAATCCGGAGGCAAGTATGTGGAAATTCTCCATTGTTCCCACCATTGTACCATTAGGCAAAAGAGATCCTTGGAGTCGTCCTCACATTCGTCTTGTTTGTACGATGGCCCGCTACAACGATTACGCTCGCAACAACAATTATTCTCCATTTTTACAAGTAAACCAAAAACGCTAGGGTTCTTTTATTGGAGTAAAAACAGAATGGTGGCTATTTTAAACCAACTCGTTCAATCACAAATAAATTCTTAAATTATATAAATATGCCGATTTTTGGAACAACAATTTTGTCATTTATCCCCGGATGGAGTTCCGAAGGAGGACAATATGCAATAGAAAAAACTGCTGAATATGGTTTTGATATGCTCGAAATTATTTTGCCGGCTTCATTAGATTTTGATGCCAAAACAACGAAAAAGCAACTTGACAAACATCAAATTTCTGGACGTTGCACATTGAATCTACCTAAAAACTGTCATATTCCTTTTTATCCGGAACAAGCCACATTACTTATAAAATCAGCCCTTGATAAAGTAGCCGAAATGGATGGTGATTTTTTAGGAGGCGTATTACATTCGGCCATTGGTACTTTTACCGGAAATCCTTGTACAAAAGAGGAAAAAATTATAATTCAACAAGTATTTACCGAAGTTACAGACTACGCCAAAAAGCAAAATATAACAATTGCTCCAGAACCAATTAATCGCTACGAAAGCTATGTTTTTACCGCAGCCGATGAAGTATTGGATATGATTGAATTGATTGGTTCCAATAATCTTGGACTACACTTGGATACTTTCCATATGAATATAGATGAAAATAATTTCTAAGATCCATTTATTCGTGCAGGAAACAGACTGAAACACTTTCACATCACCGAAAGCGATCGAGGAATGACCGGAGAAGGTAATGTTCATTGGGACGATTTATTTAGAGCTCTATCGGAAATTAATTACCAAGGGCCTTTAGTTCTTGAAAATTTCTCTTCACAAATTACAGCATTAGTAGGGCCGACTTCATTATGGAGACCCTCAAAATACAATTCAGAAGAGCTTGCTAAAGGCAGCTTGTCATTCATGAAAAAAATGACAAATAAATGGTACAATACGCAACAAGCATAATCAATAATAGCAAAAATTAAAAAAATAAAGAAATGGAAAAGAAATTAAAAGGTGTAAGTTTTGGAGAAATCCTTTTTGATGTTTTCTTGGAACACAAAAAAATTGGTGGAGCTCCTCTAAACGTAGCTTCAAGGTTAAGTTCATTAGGAGCTGATATTGCAATGATAAGCGGTGTTGGAAATGATGCTAACGGAAAAATATTGGTTAATTATTTAAAAGATTCAGGCATTAATACAGATGCAATCCAAGTTAACGACACTTATTCAACAGGGATAGTCAACGTAATTTTGAATGAAAAAGGAAATGCTTCTTATGACATCAATTACCCAGCTGCATGGGACAAAATAGAAACGTCTGCAAAAAATATTTCAATCGTTAAAGAAGCTGATTTTTTTGTTTACGGGAGTTTATCTTCAAGAGATTCTGTTTCAAGAGAAACACTAAAGGAACTTTTAGCGGTAGCAAAATATAAAATATTTGATGTGAATTTGAGAATTCCACATTACACCAAAACAAATGTTTTGGATTTATTGAATGAAGCTGATTTCTTGAAGTTTAACGATGATGAGTTAAATGAAATTTGTGAAGATTTAAAATCCAATAAAAAGTCATTGGAACAAAACATAAAATTCATTGCAGAGAAAACTAATACAAACACTATTTGTGTTACGCTGGGTTCTCACGGAGCAGTCTTATATCATAACAATAAATTTTATCACAATTCAGGATTCAAAGTAAATGTTGTAGACACTGTAGGTTCCGGAGATTCCTTTTTGGCTTCTTTGATTATAATGCTATTGAACGGAAAAAACCCGCAATATGCTATCAATTTTGCTACTGCAATTGGTTCTATTGTCGCACAAAGCGAAGGAGCAAATCCTATAATTACTCCATCTGAAATAGACGAATTTCTGTGTGGCTTTGAACAAACCGATTGCAAAGTCAAAGAGTCCTTTGAAATTCTTAACTAACAAATTAAACGAACAAAAAAATGAATCAATTTAAAAAAATTCCAGTAGTCAGTAAAGAATATGTTTTTCAATTTATAATAATAACCATATTATTTGCTCTTTGGGGAATTGCCAATGAATTAACCGCACCAATGGTATCTACTTTTAAAAAGGTAATGCCGGAACTTTCCAATTTACAAGCATCATTTGTTCAAATGGCGTTTTATTTCGGTTACTTTTTTATGGCTTTTCCAGCGGCATTATTTATTAGAAAATACAGCTATAAATCAGGAATTATATTAGGCCTTATTTTGTATGCAACGGGAGCTTTTTTGTTTTATCCAGCAGCTCATTATCAAAATTATACTTTTTTTCTGGTATCACTTTGGGTAATTACTTGTGGTTTGGCTTTTCTTGAAACAACATCAAATCCTTTGATTTTATTCTTAGGTAATAACAAAACGGCAACGCAACGTTTAAATTTAGCTCAAGCATTTAACCCAATTGGAGCCATAACAGGATTAGTGCTGGCACAGCAATTGGTTATTGGGAGCATAAAATCAAACAGTTATACGCCAGAAGCATTCAAAGCCTTGTCATCTGATAAATTAGCATCGATTAGAGAACACGATTTAAATATTATTAGTATTCCTTATATCGGATTAGGAATTTTTGTATTAGCCATATTGATTATTATCATTTTTACAAAAATGCCAAAAACAGTTTATGAAGAAAAAATGTCGATATCTGAATCATTCAAAAAATTATTGGCCAACAAAAATTATAAAAATGGAGTTGTTGCTCAAGCATTTTATGTAGGTGCCCAAATCTTGTGTTGGACTTTTATGTACCAATATGTTGATAATATCAATCATACCTATGGATTACATATAACTGCCACAAACTACAACATTGGAGCAATGTTATTATTTTTAACAGGAAGATGGATAGGTACAGCGATGATGAAAACTATTAATCCTTCAAAAATGTTAGTATATTTTGGTATTGGAGGAATGATTTGTACTGCTGGAGCGATCGTATTACAAGGAATTCCGGGCTTAATTTCCTTAATTTCGATTTCAATTTTTATGTCTATTATGTTTCCAACCATTTACGGAATTGCTTTAAAAGATATGGGTGATGAAGCAAAAATTGGTTCTTCAGGTTTGGTCATGGCTATTGTAGGTGGCGCATTAATGCCATTGTTGCAAGCAAGTGTATTAGATTGGGGCGGACCTGGATTTTCAGATTTGAAAATTTTCGGATTTATTCCTGAAGTGAATTTTTCGTTTATTTTGCCGTTAATCTGTTTAGCTATGGTTACGCTTTATGGATATACTTCATACAATCATTCTAAAAACAATCTTTAAGATTTAAATTTCAATATTTTATAAAAGCTGAAACAAATAGTGAATATTTGTTTCAGCTTTTTTGTATATTTAAGTTATTAATTTTGAAGCGCATAAAAGCTTATTTAATTATATTTTAGCTAAAAATTCATTTATAAATCTATTGATTAATAATGAACTATAATTTATATTATGTAAAATAGAATTTTAAAAAAAACATGAAACCAATAATAAACCTTATTGAAATAAAAAAAGCATTACCTCTTTTTGATAATGATCTGATTGTAAAACA
>ERZ1034365.703-NODE-703-length-18144-cov-3.224553_pt1 | contig 18144 bp, 15 predicted proteins | sample MGYA00520615_ERZ1034365 | MGnify/ENA primary metagenome ERZ1034365 (study PRJEB33736, sample SAMEA104284505) | Azolla filiculoides | biome: Urban; feature: Water surface; material: Ditch water | place: Netherlands | collected 2015-10-28 | depth 0-0.1 m ... | reverse complement strand
CTGCATATTTATATTCCAGTGGGTCTGGTGATCTTGGCTTCTGCATTGGTAATTCAGCGCAATATTGATAAAGAAACGTATCAATATTATTTTTCAAGTGAAGCAGCCTGCGAAGCTTTTATCACCTTACGCAATCGACTCACGCTAGTGTCTGCCGGCTGCTTGATTTGGGCTGCCTTAGTGATCCTGTTTGTGCAGAACTAATCAGCTGACATGGGCAATCTGTTTGATCAAGCACCTCCGCCACCTTTGGCCGAAGCATTACGCCCCAAAACTATTGAAGAAGTTATTGGTCAAACGCATCTATTAGCTAGTGGTAAGCCACTCAACTTAGCATTTGCTTCTGGCAAGCCGCACTCGATGATTCTCTGGGGTCCACCTGGAGTTGGCAAGACTACGCTAGCAAGGCTGTCCGCGAAAGCTTTTGATCGAGAGTTCATTGCAATATCAGCGGTGCTTGCGGGCGTAAAGGAAATTCGCGAAGCAATTGAGCAAGCACAACAGAGCATGTCGCACCAGGGTAAGCAAACCATTTTGTTTGTGGATGAGATTCATCGCTTTAATAAAAGCCAACAAGATGCATTGTTGCCCCATGTAGAGTCTGGTTTATTTACTTTTATTGGCGCCACTACAGAGAACCCTTCTTTTGAGGTGAACTCAGCACTGCTGTCACGTGCACAGGTCTATGTTCTGAAGTCGCTAAGCGCTCTAGAGCTCAAGCAATTATTTGATCGAGCTCGTGAGTATGCAATGCCTGATATCGAATTTGAATCAGCTGCAATCGATAGTCTGATCTCACATGCCGATGGCGATGCACGTCGATTACTTAATTTAGTAGAGCAAGTACGCAATGCTATCTCCACACCCAATTCTGACATTCAGAAAGTGGATCAGGAATTTATTGAGAATGCTCTCACTGTACAAGCGCGTCGCTTTGATAAAGGCGGCGATCATTTTTACGATCAAATTTCTGCTCTTCATAAATCCGTGCGCGGCTCAAATCCTGATGCCGCTTTATATTGGTTTTGCCGCATGCTAGATGGCGGAGCGGATCCCCGCTATCTTGCCCGCAGAATTATTCGCATGGCCTGGGAAGATATAGGACTCGCTGATCCTAGGGCAATGCAATTGGCCAATGATGCAGCCCAAACTTTTGAGCGACTTGGTTCGCCCGAGGGTGAGTTGGCGCTTGGTCAAGCAGTAGTCTATTTAGCGATTGCAGCTAAAAGTAATGCTAGTTATAAGGCATATAACGCAGCAAGAGCCTATGTAGCTAATGACCAAAGCAAACCCGTACCCAATCATTTACGCAATGCACCAACCAAGCTGATGAAAGAGTTGGGTCATGGCAAAGCATATCGTTATGCCCATGATGAGCCACATGCCTACGCTGCTGGTGAATCCTATCTTCCCGAAGGAATGGCAGAACCCCATTGGTATGAGCCAGTTGATCGAGGTCTAGAGAGTCAGATTGCCGAGAAGATGGCTTTCTTACGCAAGCTTGATGAGGAGTCAAATAAGAAATGATCCAAGGTCTACAGAACACAGCGCCGGTTGTCGGGACTTTGTATTACGACATCATTTCTCCTTTCTCGTATTTTTATATCAAGCAACGTCATCGCCTTGATAAGCGCGTAGATATTCAACCGGTTCCGATCCTGCTTGGCGGCTTATTCCGAGCAACCGATAATCGCGGACCCGGTGAGATCGAAGCTAAGCGCCCTCCTACCTATCAATATTGCGTATGGCTTGCTGAAAAGCTGGGCCTGCCATTTCGATTTCCAGAGCACCACCCTTTTCTGACTGTTGCTGCTCAGCGCCTACTAGTAGAGCAAGATGCCCAATGGCAAATGGTTGAGCGTGCATTTGACTATGTCTGGGTTGAAGGCAAGGACCCCAACCTCTCTTGGTCGGACTTTTGCCAATACCTGGGTTTAGCAGCAAATACCCCAAAGCCAGATGCGCCAGAAATCAAGGCGAAGCTCATTAGCAATACGGAAAAGGCAAAGGCTGATGGTGCATTTGGTGTGCCGACCTTGGTAATCAACTCCCACGCATTTTGGGGTCTTGATACGATTGATTGGGCTTTAGATTATTTGGATAGGCCGACGATGTTTGAAGAGGCTGCCTATCAATATGCAGGCCAAGTACCTTCAGGCCTTTGAGCAATACAATCAATCATTAGTCTTTTTATTTAAATTTTAAGGGTTCTCTTCATGCGCAAAATTATCGCCTCCCTATTTGTCATCACCAGCTTGCTCGCGAGTGCAACAAGCTTTGCCGGCCCTAAAGTGGAATTCAAAACCACGATGGGTAATTTTGTCGTAGAGCTAGACTCTGTCAAGGCACCTAAGACGACTGCTAACTTTTTGAACTATGTCAATAGCGGTTTTTATAACGGCACTATATTTCACCGGGTGATCGATGGCTTTATGATTCAAGGTGGTGGGTTTACTCCGGACTTAACTCAAAAGCCTACCAATGCTCCAGTGGCTTCAGAAGCTCAAAATGGTCTCAAAAACGATAGCTACACCATTGCAATGGCTCGTACCTCTGATCCTGATTCTGCAACTGCACAGTTCTTTATCAACGTAAAAGACAATGAGGGATTGAATTACCCAAATGCGATGGGCAATGGCTATACCGTATTCGGTAAAGTGATTTCCGGTACTCAAACCATTGATGCTATTCGTAAAACTCCAACTTCGGTTGCATCAGCGCCAAGAATGGGTCGCATGGCTGACGTGCCTAGCAAGACGGTCACGATTGAATCGGCAACTGTTCTCAAATAATTTCTGCTGGCTTAATTGAGCTCTGGCGATCAATATCATGATCTTGTTAGATGATGCCCAGAGCACTCAGGCCAATCCCAGTAGCCGCCTTTATGAACAAGTTTTGCAAGACTGGACTGTATACCCTCAGTCCAGCCATGTAGAAACTATTGCCGCCGTAGATCAATGTCTTCTCAACATTAAAGAAGCCCTGGCCAAGGGTGAATATGTAGTTGCTGCGTTTGCTTATGAATTAGGTCTTTATATTCATCGAATTGAACGGCCTGCACATCGCGTCATCAATAAGCATCCTTTGATACAGGCATGGTCTTTTAAGTCTCATAAGAGCTTGAGCAAGGAAGATGTCGATTCTTTTATCCAGAGTCGCATTTCGATCCTCGATCCTGAATCTCAAATTGCCGGCGTTGCCAACCTGCACTCTTCTGTCAATCAAGAGCAGTTCACAAAGGATATTGAGGCTATTCAAGAGTACATCCGAAGTGGCGATAGCTACCAAATTAATCATACCTTTCGAATTACCGGCGATGTGTATGGTGACCCACTAGCACTCTATGCCAGATTAAGAGGCCGTCAGCCGGGAAGATTTGGTGCATTTATTGCTGAAGACTCGAGCTACATCCTATCTCAATCTCCGGAATTATTCATTCAGAAACAAGGCAGTACTTTAAAAGCAATGCCTATGAAAGGTACTGCCAGCGCATTAAGTGACTCAGCAGAACACTTGTCCGAAGATGCCAAGAATCAAGCTGAGAACGTCATGATTGTGGATTTATTACGCAACGACCTGAGTAGACTGGCATTGCCGGGCAGCGTCACAGTCCCTCAGCTTTTTGAGGTTGCAAGATACGGTGATGTCCTGCAAATGACATCCACAGTGCAAGCCGAGATGAAGCCTGATGTAGATCTTCGGGATGTGATGCATGCTGTTTTTCCCTGTGGCTCAGTCACTGGCGCCCCCAAAAAACGCAGCATGGAAATTATTCAAGAATTAGAGCCGCAAGATCGTGGCTACTATTGTGGTGCCCTGGGATGGTTAGATCCAAATGGAGATTTTGCATTTAGCGTTCCTATTCGTACTTTAGAAATTGATCGAGATAATCAGTCACATACCAAAACATTTACTTTGGGCATTGGTGCGGGTATTACGATTGACTCTGAAGCTGATCAAGAATGGGAAGAGTGTCAAATCAAGGCGGCATTCTTGAGCAAGATGCCAAGCGAGATTGGATTATTTGAAACGATCTTGGTTCGCGTGGGTAAGCCGCAACATATTCAACTTCACTTGAACCGTTTAACTCAATCCGCTCTGGCGCTAGGCATCCCCCATTCGATGCCCGATATTATTAAATCCATTGAAGATACTTGCATCAATTGTTCTGGCGATACTGAATATCGATTGCGCTTAGATTTGGATCCATCCGGCAAACCCAGTTGCCAAATTACCGCAATTAATCCATTACCAGAATCAGTAAAGATATTTTGGGCAAAAGATATTCTTCCCGATCCCAGTAAAGCGACTCTGTTCTCTGGAAATATCTTGTTAAGACACAAAGTAAGCAGCCGACACCTGTATGACCAAGCCTGGAAACTAGCAGAGCATCATGGTGGCTTTGATGCCCTATTTATTAATGAGCAGGGGTTTGTTACTGAAGGTGGGAGAAGCAGTATTTTTATTAAGTCTGAAGATCGCTGGCTAACGCCCCCCGTTTCTGCAGGCCTGCTACCTGGGGTGATGAGATCCATCATCTTGAATGATCCCCAATTCAATGCCCATGAGACTAACCTGACTATTGATGATGTGCGTCATGCTAAAGAGATTATGCTTAGCAATGCATTACGTGGTCTGATCCCCGCCCATTTTTAGAAAGTCTGCATGAAGTTTTGCTCGCACTGCGCAGCGCCTATTAGCATCAAGATTCCTGCGGATGATTCGCGGGAACGCCATGTCTGCGATTCATGTGGGCTTATTCATTATTTCAATCCACGCAATGTGGTCGGCAGTATTCCCGTCTTTGGTGATCAAGTCTTATTGTGTCGTCGCGCCATTGAACCTCGGCATGGCTATTGGACTTTGCCAGCTGGATTTATGGAGCTTGGAGAAAGTACTAGCACTGGAGCAGCTCGCGAAACCCAAGAAGAAGCTGGCGCGATTGTGCAAATCGGTCCTTTATATTCCCTCTTAAATGTGCCCCATGCTGAGCAAGTACACCTCTTCTATCTCGCTAAGATGACTTCACCAGATTTTCATGCTGGAGAAGAAAGTCTAGAGGTTGCCCTCTTTCATGAGAAAGATATTCCGTGGAGTGAGATTGCTTTCCCAACAGTAAAACAAACTCTAGAATGGTTCTTTGCCGATCGCACTGCCGGACTATTTGATTCGGGTGTTGAGTTTGGTGTTCGTAGCAGAGATATTCTGCCAACAGAAAAAATCTAGTTTTCGTTAGCGCATGAGTAACATCAATTGGCTGGGATCTCAGGATGACTTTCCTAATCCAATGGATTGCCCAGATCCAGATCCCAGTGTTCCAGGTTTGATTGCTGTTAGCGAACGGATTTATCCAGGTCAATTGGCTCGCGCATATCAGATGGGAATCTTTCCTTGGTACTCAGACAATCAACCTGTTCTCTGGTGGTCACCCAATCCCCGAATGGTCTTAAAGCCAACGCAATTTAAATGCCATGACTCACTCAAGAAAACGATTCGTCAATTTTTAGCGGATCCACAGAAAAGCATTTGCGTAGATGATGATTTTGGAGCTGTGGTTCGTTCTTGCGCAACTGCCAGACGCAAAGATCAAGACGGCACCTGGATCACCCATGAAATCATGGATGCGTATACCCAGCTTCATGAACAAGGTCATGCCCACAGCATTGCTGTAAAAGAGGCTGATAGACTGATCGGTGGACTCTATTGCGTTGCTTTTGGTGGCATGGTGTTTGGAGAATCTATGTTTAGCCATCAAACCGATGCATCCAAAATCGCCTTAGCCGCTCTCGCTGCCTGGTGTGATGGGCATCAAGTCAAAATGATTGACTGCCAGCAGGAGACTGCGCACCTAGACTCTTTGGGCGCAGCCCCAATTTCTCGTGATGAATTTCTAACTCATCTGCAGATTGCCTTAAAGCAAACTAATATAGAGATTCCCTGGAAATTTGATAAGGCAATTCTGCGTCACTGGCTATGACCCTACTAAAAGAGCTTCCCCTAACTGAACTTCAGTTCTACGCAACAGCCCCCTATCCCTGCAGCTATTTGCCGGGAAAAACTGCGCGCTCACAGGTAGCTACGCCCTCTCATTTAATTCATGCTGATTTATATGGTGAATTAGTGAATGCGGGATTTCGTCGCAGCGGCTTATATACCTATCGCCCTTATTGCGATGAATGCAATGCTTGCACTGCAACCCGTATCCCAGTGAAGCACTTTGTAGCCAATCGCAGTCAGAAACGCTCCTGGAAAAAACATGCTGGCCTGGATATTCGCGTTCTGAACTTGGGTTATCAAGAAGAACACTTCCAACTATATCAACGCTACCAAAATGAGCGTCATGCTGGTGGCGATATGGATCAAGATGGGCAAGACCAGTACATGCAGTTTCTGTTACAAAGTCGCGTCAATTCCAGAATTGTTGAATTTCGGGATGGTCCCAATGATTCTCAACCTGGGCATTTGCGTATGGTGAGCATGATTGATGTCTTAGATCAAGGCATCTCCTCTGTGTACACCTTCTTTGATACCAGCAATACCTCCGCTAGTTACGGAAGCTTTAGCATCCTATGGCAAATTCAACAGGCTTTGGAATTAAATCTTCCTTACCTCTATCTTGGCTATTACATTGCGGACAGTCAAAAAATGTCCTACAAAGCCAAGTATCAACCTATTGAAGGATTGGTAGATGATCATTGGCAACCCATCGTTGGGCCATAATATCCACCTATGATCGATAGCTACCCCCTTTTTCGCCCTTGGCTTTTCTCTTTAGACCCAGAGCAAGCTCACAACCTTACCCTCAGCACTCTCGATCGTGCGCAGCGTTGGGGCTTATTACCTCTCTTGATAGATCAAGCAGCAAATGATCCAAGAACTCTGTGCGGCATTACGTTTCCAAATCCAGTAGGTCTTGCAGCAGGGCTTGATAAAGATGGCAAACATATTGATGCACTAGGCGCATTAGGATTTGGTTTTTTAGAAATCGGCACCGTTACACCCAAACCACAACCCGGCAATCCAAAGCCCCGCATGTTTCGACTTTCTCAAGCTCAAGCAATCATCAATCGCATGGGCTTTAATAACGATGGTGTCGATGCTTGCGTTAAGCGCGTCCGTAACTCGGCATATTGGCAAAATGGCGGCATCGTTGGTTTAAATATTGGCAAGAATGCGAGCACCCCGATCGAGAATGCTGCCAGTGATTACGTCGCAGCCATGGAAGCAGTCTATGAAGTTGCTTCGTACATTACCGTCAATATCTCATCGCCTAATACCCAGAATTTACGTGCCCTTCAAGGCGAAGATATGTTGCGCTCTTTGTTGGGCTCTCTACATTTAGCGCGAGAGGCGCTGAGCGATCAGCATGGTGTTCGTAAGCCTCTCTTTTTAAAAATCGCTCCTGATCTTGATCAACACGATATCAAGCTGATTGCCGATCTATTACTGGAGTTCAAGATCGACGCAATTATTGCAACCAACACCACTATTGCTCGGGATGCTGTTCAAGGGCTCGAGTTTGGAGAGGAAACTGGCGGACTCTCAGGCGCCCCTGTTCGCCAAGCTTCGACAGTGGTTATCAAAAATCTGAAAGAGTATTTGGGCGATGCAATTCCAATTATTGGTGTTGGCGGGATCCTCTCCGGCAAAGATGCACAAGAGAAAGTGGCAGCAGGAGCCAGTCTGGTGCAGCTTTATAGCGGCCTGATTTACCGCGGCCCAAAACTGATTTCCGAGTGCGCAAAGGCATTAAAAAGCTTTTAATGAGGCCCTAGACTTCTTTTTTAGCGCTGGAACTGTATTTCATATTGTGCAATTTTAGGAAAAATCGCTACAATTAACAGCATGAGTGCAAGCAAACCCGAAAAAATGCCAAAAGTACCCGGCGAGGCTGGTAAAACAGCGATTCAGGTAGTTGAGCGCATGATGAACCTGCTTGATGCCCTAGCCACCCATGAGGAAGCTGCCAGCCTTAAAAACCTGGCTGAAGAGACCGATCTCCACCCCTCTACAGCTCACCGTATTCTGAATGACTTAGTAGCCTGTCGCCTAGTGGAACGTGGCGATGGCGGCACTTATAGACTTGGTCTTAAGTTGCTAGAGCTAGGGAACTTAGTTAAAGCGCGTTTATCGGTTCGCGAGGCTGCCCAAGCCCCCATGCGTGCTCTACACAAGCTCACTGGCGAAACTATCAATCTATCCGTGAGACAAGGTGATGAGATTGTCTATATCGATCGAGCCTATAGTGAGCGCTCTGGAATGCAAGTCGTTCGCGCCATTGGCGGACGCGCTCCACTACACCTCACATCCGTGGGTAAATTATTTCTAGCAAGCGATGATCCTAGTCAAGTACGCGCTTATGTCACGCGTACTGGTTTAGCTGGTCATACTCGCAATAGCATTACTGAATTGGGTAAGTTAGATTCGGAACTCAACCAAGTTCGCAAATTAGGTCACGCACGTGACAATGAAGAATTAGAACTCGGCGTGAGTTGTGTAGCTGCCGAGATTTTTGATGACAGTGGAAAGTTAGTAGCAGGACTATCACTGAGCTCTCCAACCGACCGCATTCAGGCGGATTGGTTAAAGCTATTACAAGATACGGCCTTGCAAATTTCTAAAGGTATGGGCTACAAACCCAAAATTAGCGAGAGCAATTCCTAAGCATTACTTTCGCTTGAGAGTCATTACATTAAGCGACGAATTGCTACAGGCTCTCCAGAAGGCATACGCTCATACCAATCACGCACCCTCACGGCATCCGCAAAACGCGATTGCGTACCAACTGAATCCAAGAACACCAATAGCAGTGGCGTGTTGTTAACTCTTGCTTGCATGACTAAGCACTTGCCAGCAGCATTAATAAAACCAGTTTTTTGTAAGCCGATATTCATATCACCAGCACGCACTAAACGATTGGTATTAAGAAATTTCTGAGGACGCTTGCCGATCATCATCGTCAGATCTGGCCAAGTAGAGAACTCACGAATCATTTTGTATTGGTAAGCAGCGCCCAGCATGCGAGCGAGATCTTCAGCGGATGATACGTTCTCACTCATAAGACCAGTAGGGTCGGCGAAGTGAGAGTGCGTCATACCAATCTCTTTAGCCTTGCGATTCATGGCATCGATAAAGGCTGGAATACCACCTGGATAATTTCTGCCGAGGGTATATGCTGCACGATTTTCCGATGACATCAACGCCAGCAATAAGGCCTCTTCTCTCGTCAGGACAGTTCCTCCTGAGAGACGGGATGATCGATAAATATGCACGTCATCTGCATTGATGACGAGTGTTTCATCAAGCGGCAATTTAGAATCCAGCACAACCATTGCTGTCATGAGCTTGGTGATAGAGGCGATCGGCAAGCTTACCGAAGAGTTCTTTTCAAAATACACTTCTTTAGTGTCTTGATTTACTACCATCGCTACACTGGATTTCAGACTGAGGTCATCATTCTGACCACGCAATCCCAGCGCAGTTGCAAATGAAGGTCTGGCTGCGACAGCTGGCTCACTAGAGCGGGTAACCGTAGTTCGAACTGCTTTTGATTTCTTAGAAGATTTTGCAGTCTTCTTCACCTCTACCTTGGTAGTAGTTTTAGCAGGTGCATTGGATGTCTTCGCAGTTTTGGTATCCGCATTAGCAGCGCTGACTTGAAAAGAGGTGGCTACGCCAAATGACATGAGTCCAACTAGAGCGATTAGCCAAAATCGATTCAAACGCATCCCCAAAAACCTTCCAAAACTTTAAACATACTGAATGATAAATAACTTTTAATTCTATAGACCAATTATCACCCGCCTGGGCAGTCAATTCACTTGCTGGATGGCAAGGTCTATTCTGCAATCGTTGCAACTATCCTTGTTTGCCCGCGATTAACCAATATCACACCAGTCATGGTCAGTAATAAGCCCCCTGCCATCATTAATGTAAAAGGCTCGTCAAATAAGAACCAAGCCATCACTGCGGTAGTCGGCGGTGTTAAATACAAAAGACTCGTTACTTTAGTCGCTGCACCTTTACGAATCATCATGAAAAGCAAGCTAATTGATCCGATCGATAGCGGAAATATTGCCCAGAGCAAAGCGCCGATAACAGAAGCGTTCCACACCATGACTCCAGACTCGAAGTAGTACATGCAGACAAAACAAAGGACAGCAGAGACGCCAAACTGTATAGATGAGCCGGCACGAAGATCAAAGACTGGGCAGAATTTCTTCTGATACAGAGTGCCAAACGTGATGGAAAGTAACGCAGCAAACGCGAGCACATAGCTAAATAGATGAATGTGTGCAAAGCCAATTTTTTCAGCCACTACCAATGCCACGCCAGCAAATCCAAAGCCCAAACCAATCCATTGACGACCGGTCACTTTTTCAGAAACCCAGGCCGCAAACCAAGCAGTCAAAATGGGCTGTAGACCTACGATGATGGCGACCAAGCCAGCAGTCATGCCCAAGCGAACCGCGAACCAAACACCTAGAAGATAACCAAACTGCAGCAATATCCCAGCAATGGCAATGTGCTTCATTTGAGACCAGCCAGGCCAACTGATTCTCCAGACTAGGCTGAGACATGCCATAGCCATTAAAACCCCTGCAAAGCGCCAAAATAAGAAGGTGGCAGGCTCTACATAAGGCATAGCTAAACGTGCAATCACAAAGCCTGTACTCCAAATCAGTACAAATAGCGGTGCAATTAGGCTGTCTAGCTTTAATCTCATGAATAACTTATTGAAATAATGGAGTTTTTTTCTTTAATCATCGATTTTAGGCTTATTTATTGGCTTTCACTACTTTGTGTAGGCAGGCAACTTATTATGTTGCACTGCACCATAATTAATGTAAAATAAGGAAACTTGAATTGACAATGACCCGATAGAGCTCATAGTGAGCAGGTAGAGCGAGTCAACCAGAAAGGGAATGAAATGAACTTAACGCCAGAACAAATTACAGCAGCGCAAAAAGCCAATTTAGAAACTCTGAGTGGATTGACTAATCAAGCACTGAAGAGCATTGAAAAATTAGTCGAGCTCAATATGCAGATTGCAAAGCAAAGTCTAGGTGACAGCATGAGCAGTGCCAAGAAAGCCTTAGAAGTGAAAGATATTCAGCAACTCCTCGCCCATCAGGCAGAGGCAGTTCAACCGATGGCAGAGAAAATCATGGCTTATAGCCGCCATCTTTATGAGTTAGCCCATGAAACGCAAGCTAGCTTTACCAAGTCTGCTGAACAAGAGTTTCAAGCTGGACAAAAAAAGATGAATGCATTGGTAGAAGATTGGACGAAGAATGCACCAGCGGGATCTGATGCTGCAGTGACTGCAATCAAACAAGCAATTGCATCTGCGACGAACGTTTTCGAAACTAGCCAAAAGGCAGTTAAACATGCGGTAGAGATTGCTCAGACCAATTTGAGCAATACACCGAGTACTACTCAGAAAACAATTAGAACAACTAAGAAGCCAGCAAGCAAAACCACTAAGAAAAAATAATCTGTCTAGTGTCATGCGTGTTTGATCTATCAGAAGCAGTAAGAAAAAGCCCCGATCTCTCGGGGCTTTTTTATTACAGCAAGTAATTACAGGGAAGCTTATTAATGCGCCTTCTTTTTCACTGGTGGCAAATCAGTGCAATGGCCGTGTGCAGCCTCTGCAGCCAAGCCAACCGACTCACCTAAAGTTGGATGCGGATGAATCGTTTTACCGATATCAACAGCATCAGCCCCCATCTCAATCGCAAGACACACTTCGCCGATTAAATCACCGGCATGGGTGCCTACAATTCCACCACCAATAATGCGCTTAGTAGTCGCATCAAAAATCAACTTGGTGAAACCTTCATCCCGACCATTAGCAATAGCCCTGCCACTAGCAGCCCATGGGAATAAACCCTTCTCATAAGCAATTCCTTTGGCCTTGCACTGCTCTTCCGTTAATCCAGCCCAAGCTACCTCTGGATCAGTATAGGCAACCGACGGAATTTGTTTAGCATCGAAATAAGATTTTTCACCGGCAGCTACTTCAGCCGCAACGTGACCTTCGTGCACTGCTTTATGCGCAAGCATAGGCTGACCAACGATATCGCCAATAGCAAAGATATTGTTTACATTCGTGCGCATTTGATTATCGACGGGGATAAATCCACGCTCGTCCACGATGACACCAGCAGCTGATGCATCGATCTTTTTACCATTAGGCGTGCGCCCTACTGCAACCAACACCAAGTCGTAAGTCTGGGGCTCTGCTGGGGCACTCTCACCCTCGAAACTCACCTGAATACCATCAGCCTTCACTTCAGCTTTTGATGCCCGAGTTTTGAGCATGATGTTTTCAAAACGGCCAGCGTTAAATTTCTCCCAGACTTTTTCTAGATCGCGATCTGCACCAGCCATAAGGCCGTCCATCATTTCAGCAATATCAATACGTGAGCCTAAAGTGCTGTAGACGGTAGCCATCTCTAAACCAATAATGCCGCCGCCAATAACGAGCATGCGTTTTGGAATGTTCTTAAGCAAGAGCGCTCCAGTGCTATCCACAATACGGGGATCTTCTGGCAAAAACGGTAACTTAACGGGCTGGCTTCCAGCAGCAATGATTGCTTTCTGAAAACGAATCACTTCTTTTTGGCCAGAAACATCTTGACCATCACCTGTAGTCAGATCAACTTCAACGTGATTCGCATCCAAGAAACGACCCAATCCACGCACTACGGTAACCTTGCGCGCTTTGGCCATACCAGCCAAACCACCAGTTAACTTAGCGATGACGGAATCCTTGTAGCCACGCAATTGATCAATTTCAATTTTAGGAGCGCCATAGGTAATGCCATGTTTGGACATTGTCTTGACTTCATCCATCACTGCAGTTGTGTGAAGTAAAGCTTTTGATGGAATGCAACCCACGTTCAGGCAAACGCCACCCAAAGTGGAGTAACGCTCAATCAGAATCGTACTCATACCTAAATCGGCACTACGAAATGCAGCGCTATAGCCACCAGGGCCAGCGCCCAAGACAAGCACTTCGCACTCATGATCAATCTTGCCGCTATATTGACCTGCGATTGGCGCACTGATCACCGGAGCCGCTACTGGAGCGGGAGCTGGTGATGCCGCAGGGGCAGATGCTTGAGGTGCAGCAACAGCACCAACTTCAATCTCAGCGACAACACTACCCTTACTGACTTTGTCACCAGCTTTAACTGCAATACTCAAAATAGTTCCGGCAGCGTCTGCTGGAACTTCCATGGTTGCTTTATCGGATTCCAGAACAAGTAAAGGCTGTTCCTTTTCGATAACATCACCTACTTTAATGAGCACTTCAATTACCGGCACATCTGAATAATCACCAATATCTGGAACGAGAATAATTTGCTTAGCCATATCTTCTCCTTATAGCGCTGCACGACGGAAGTCGGACATGAGCTGAGCGATATAGACATTGAAACGCGTTGCCAAGGCGCCATCAATCACACGATGGTCAGCACTAAGTGATAGCGGGCAAATTAAACGTGGAACAAATTGCTGCCATCCCAAACCGGCTTCATGGCAGCTTTGCTGACACCCAAAATTGCTACTTCAGGTGCATTAACGATTGGTGAGAAATACGTTCCGCCAATACCGCCCAAAGATGAAATTGTGAAACTAGCGCCCTGCATTTGCTCAGGCTTTAATTTCCCATCACGCGCTAGCGCAGCCAATTCGGAGGTTTCGCGAGCCAGCTCAAATATCCCTTTTTTATCCGCATCACGAATCACTGGAACAACTAAACCATTCGGTGTATCAGCAGCAAACGCGATATTGAAGTATTTCTTCAATACCAAGTCATCGCCATCGATAGAACTATTGAACTCAGGGAACTTCTTGAGAGCGGCTACAGCAGCCTTCATCAAGAAAGCCAACATGGTGATTTTGAGGCCCTGCTTTTCATTCTCTTTATTGGTGAGAACTCTAAATGCCTCAAGATCGGTAATATCCGCATCTTCGTGATAAGTCACCGCTGGAATCATGACCCAGTTACGTGACAAATTGGCGGCAGATAATTTTTGGATTCTTGATAGTGGTTTTGTTTCAATTTCACCAAACTTAGTGAAATCAATTTTTGGCCAAGGTAATAAATTTAAGCCACCACTTGCTGCAACTGGACTACCTGCAGGAGAAGCAGCTTGACCAGTCATAATATTTTTTACATAAGCCTGAACGTCTTCTTGAGTCACACGTGACTTAGGTCCTGTACCAATGACCTTTGACACATCAACACCCAATTCTCTTGCGTACTTACGAACAGATGGGCTAGCATGACTCACGCCACCAACTGGACTTGCTTCAGTTCTAGCAGGTGCAGATGCGGAAGCGGCTACTGGAGCAGGACTTGAAGATTTCGGAGCTGGGGCAGCAACAGGGGTAGTAGCCGGAGCTTGAGAAGCAGGTGCAGGTGATGAAGCTGATCCGCTGGTTTCCAAGATAACAACGACATCACCCTCAGAAATACTGTCACCAATTTTTACTCGAAGCTCCTTCACGATGCCAGCCTCAGAGGACGGCACATCCATAGTTGCTTTATCAGATTCAAGAGTAACTAATGACTGCTCTTTTTCAACGCGATCGCCAACTTTGACGTGAACCTCAATAACCGGTACGCCTTTATAGTCCCCAATATCAGGAACTTTAACTTCAATTGATCCGCCTGCAGAGGCAACAGCTGCTGGTGCTACTGAAGCAGCTGGTGCGCTAACAGCGGGAGCTTGAGCGGCAGCAGCATCACCCGATTCCAATAGAACTACAACTGTTCCTTCAGAAATATTGTCGCCAAGCTTTACCTTAACTTCCTTCACAACACCTGACTCTGATGATGGAACATCCATCGTTGCTTTGTCAGACTCTAAAGTTACTAAAGACTGCTCTTTTTCAACTCGGTCACCTGGTTTGACATGGATCTCAATAACAGGAACATCCTTATAGTCGCCAATGTCAGGAACTTTGATTTCGATTACTTGTGTCATCTTGTCATCCTCACACTGTCATTGGGTTAGGTTTTTTAGGATCTAGACCGTACTTCTTCAAAGCATCCGCAACCTTGGCGTGTTCAATTTGGCCATCATCAGCAAGTGCCTTCAACGCTGCAACAGTTACCCAACGACGATCTACCTCAAAGAAGTGCCTTAGTTTTTCACGAGTATCCGAACGTCCATAACCATCAGTTCCAAGAACGCTGTAACGCTTGCCAGTATTTTGAATAGCTGGACGAATCTGTTCAGCAAACATACGAACATAGTCTGTGGCCGCAATAACAGGACCGGTTGTATCTTTCAAAAGTTTTTCAACATGAGAAAGAACAGGTTTGCTAGTTGGATTCAACATATTTGTACGCGCAGTTGAATTCCAGTCACGACCTAACTCTGTAAAGCTTGGGCAACCCCAAATATCTGAAGCAACACCCCAATCATCACGCAACATGTTGGCTGCTTCGATCACTTCACGGAAAATCGTGCCGCTTCCAAGCAATTGAACCCGCTGCTTAGCTTTCGCATCACCAACACTGGTTAACTTATACATACCTTTAAGGATGTCTTGCTCAGAACCCTTCGGCATTGCTGGATGAGCATAGTTCTCATTCATCAAAGTAATGTAATAGTAGACATCATCTTGGTTAGTCATCATGCGACGCATACCGTCTTGAATAATGACAGCTAATTCAAAAGCAAAAGTTGGGTCATAGCTAATACAGTTAGGTATTGCCCCACTCCATAGATGACTGTGTCCATCCTCATGCTGAAGACCTTCACCATTGAGCGTTGTTCGACCTGCTGTACCACCCAACAAGAAACCACGGCTTCTCATATCTCCAGCTGCCCATGCTAAGTCACCAATTCTTTGGAAACCAAACATCGAATAGAAGATGTAGAACGGCAACATTGGAACACCGTGTGTGGAATAGGATGTTGCCGCAGCAATCCAGTCACACATAGCACCTGCTTCGTTAATACCCTCTTGCAAAATTTGACCATGCTTATCTTCTTTGTAGAACATCAACTGATCATGATCTTGAGGGGTATATAACTGACCTAATTGGTTCCAAATGCCCAACTGACGGAACATACCTTCCATACCAAAAGTACGAGATTCATCAGGAACAATTGGAACGACACGCTTGCCAATCAACTTATCTTTAATAATGATGTTCAACATACGAACAAAAGCCATTGTTGTTGAAATCTCACGACCTTCAACCGTAGCTTCAAGCAAAGGCGTAAAAGTGTCTAACTTTGGAACATCAAGACTTTCAGCTTTAGTTCGACGTTGAGGCAAATAGCCACCCAACTCCATACGTCTTTCGCGCATGTAATTAAGTTCAACGCTACCCTCTTCAAACTTAACAAGTGGCAATTCTTCAATCTTGTCATCAGCTACAGGAATCTTAAAGCGATCACGGAAGGCTTTAACGTCCTCAATATTCATTTTCTTAGCCTGGTGGGCAATATTCATTGCTTGACCAGAGCTACCCATACCATCACCCTTGATGGTCTTAGCCAAAATAACTGTAGGCTGGTTTTTGTGATTATTCGCAGCGTGGAATGCAGCGTAAACCTTGTAAGGATCGTGACCGCCACGATTTAAATTCCAAACCTCTTCATCACTCCAATCGGCAACAAGAGCTTGTAGTTCAGGCGTATTAAATACTACCTGACGAACGTAGGCGCCATTCTTAGATTTCATTGTTTGGTATTCACCATCAACAATTTCACCTAGACGCTTCATCAAAATGCCTTTTTTGTCACGCGCAAATAAAGCATCCCAATGCGTTCCCCAAACTAACTTGATCACATTCCAACCTGAACCGCGGAACTCACCTTCAAGTTCTTGAATAATCTTTCCGTTACCACGAACAGGTCCATCTAAACGTTGCAAGTTACAGTTAATAACAAAACATAAGTTATCTAACTTCTCACGACCGGCCATACCAATGGCACCCAATGATTCAGGCTCATCGGTTTCACCGTCGCCTAAAAATGCCCATACTTTGCGGCCCTCAGTTTGAGCAAAGCCGCGATCTTGCAAATACTTCATAAAGCGGGCTTGATAAATAGCCATAATCGGGCCCAAGCCCATTGATACAGTTGGGAATTGCCAGAAATCAGGCATTAACCATGGATGTGGGTAACTTGAGATACCTTGACCATCCACTTCTTGACGGAAATTATTTAGATGCTCTTCAGTTAATCGTCCCAACATATAAGCACGTGCATAAACACCAGTTGCAACGTGTCCTTGAACAAACACCAAGTCTCCGCCGTGTTTATCAGATGGTGCATGCCAGAAGTGATTGAAGCCGACGTCATAAAGAGTAGCTGCTGATTGGAATGAAGAGATATGACCACCAACATTCGTATCTTTGTTGGCTCTAAGAACCATCGCCATAGCATTCCAGCGTGTGTATGCTCGAATGCGTTCTTCAACTTCGTGGTTACCAGGTAGTTTTGCTTGCTGCTCTACAGGGATTGTATTGATGTATGGAGTTTCGGCATGGAATGGTTGAACCACACCATTAACGCGGGCATGAGAAATTTGCTCATCAATTAAATAAGCGGCACGATCTACACCTTCTTTGGCAATAACGCCATTAAGCGCATCAATCCACTCTTTTGTTTCAATTGGATCTATGTCTTGTGCCTGAATTGAGCCTGGTACTTGTTCTTGTCCTGCAGCCATTCTTGTCTCCTCATTGTCCAGCATTAACCGGTGGGCTATAAAACCCCTTATTTATTATGTAAATTCTAAAAAACAGTACTAAAGGCAGCAAGTTATTTACCACATAACGGATATCTTTCTCATAATATGGAATATTATTGCTAAGCAGCAGATGATGTTAAATAAATAACAACTAGTACTCTCGGCTCGAATTAAACTCGTGTCTTCTATGGTTTTCCCTAGTCAATGAGAAATAAAAGTTGATCTCAAGAATTGCCTCAAAATTTGAAGAGTTTTTAGACAAACTACTTCCTAAAGCTCTTAATCAGAGAACTAGGTCGTACACCTTCTTATTTATTCCAATTTTGGCCATTGTGATTTTCACAAGCGTCATGGCATTAATTCTTTGGACATTGAATTACCAGGACAAAAACCAACAGCAATACACCTTGTTTA
>ERZ1034365.699-NODE-699-length-18185-cov-3.733985_pt1 | contig 18185 bp, 23 predicted proteins | sample MGYA00520615_ERZ1034365 | MGnify/ENA primary metagenome ERZ1034365 (study PRJEB33736, sample SAMEA104284505) | Azolla filiculoides | biome: Urban; feature: Water surface; material: Ditch water | place: Netherlands | collected 2015-10-28 | depth 0-0.1 m ... | reverse complement strand
TTCAAAGAGCTCGCGAATAGCGGCCTGTTCTAGGTTTTCTTCGCCTTCTGGGTGACCCTTTGGTACGCACCAATCAATGCGTCCGGTGCGGGTTTGCCTGCCAATAAGTGCCACGCGCAGGGTGCCATCTTGGGCTAAAACGAACCCGCCGGCTGAGGTTTCCTCAACGCGGGTCAGGCGACGCCCGTGGTTTTTGCTGCCGCCCTGCGAATTCATAACCCAACTCTAAACCAGCCAAGATTGCTAGCCTGTGGCACGATTGGAAGATGCTTGATGTGAAAGAGGCGTTAGCCAATCTGGAACGGACTACCGATAGTCCGCTCTTTGTCACACTTGGGCGCATCTTTAATGAGGCCGGCCACGAGCTTTCGCTGGTTGGCGGCCCGGTTCGCGACGCCTTTTTGGGTCGCAAAGCCCCAGACCTAGATTTCACCACTTCGGCTAACCCCGATGAAACCCTGGCCATCTTGAAGCCACACGTTGATGCCCACTGGGATATCGGCCGCGCCTTTGGCACTATCGGTGCTCGAATGGGCGATGACACCATTGAAATCACCACCTACCGGGCCGATCAATACAGCCAAGATTCTAGAAACCCAGAGGTCACCTTTGGAAAATCCCTAGAAGATGACCTGTTTAGACGCGATTTCACCGTAAATTCCATGGCCCTGCGTTTGACAGGCCCCCGAGAGGGAGCTGAACCGGGCGAAGTAGGTTCCAAGCAGTTCGTAGACCCATATAAAGGTCTGCAAGACCTGCTGGATGGTGTGCTTCGCACCCCGGGCAAGCCAGAAGACAGCTTTTCCGATGACCCGCTGCGCATGCTTAGGGCCGCCAGGTTCGCCAGTCAGCTTGGATTTGAGATAGAACCGGCCACTTTTGAGGCCATGCAGGCCATGGCTGGGCGCATTGAGATTATCTCGGCCGAGCGAATCCAGGTGGAGTTAACCAAGTTAATGCTGGGCAAGCACCCTCGTGCCGGCCTGGAAGCCCTTGTGGAATCAGGCCTGGCCGCTCAGATTCTGCCTGAATTGCCGGCCCTGAAGCTGGAAACCGATGAGCACCACCACCATAAAGATGTCTACGAGCACACCTTGACCGTGATCGAGCAGGCCATTGACTATGAAAAGGACTACAACCTAGAGGGTGACTTTGTGCTGCGCTTTGCCGCGCTGATGCACGACACCGGCAAGCCGCTGACCCGCAAGCTAGAGCCGGGCGGCGGGGTGAGCTTCTATCACCACGATATGGTGGGCTCCAAGCTGACCATTAAGCGCATGAAGGCCCTGAAGTTCGACAACGACACCATCAAGGCCGTGGCCCGATTGGTTGAGCTGCACCTTAGATTCTTTGGATATTCAGACCAAGCCTGGACCGATAGCGCCATTCGCCGCTATGTTCGAGACGCCGATGACCAGCTGCTCCGACTGCACGCACTGACCCGTGCCGATGTGACCACCAGAAATAAGCGCAAAGCCGACCGCCTTTCGCATGCTTATGACGATCTTGAGCAGCGCATTGGTGTGATTATGGAGCAAGAAGAGCTCAATGCCTTGCGCCCAGATTTGAGCGGCGAAGACATCATGCGAATTTTGGATTTGAAACCTTCGAAGCAGGTGGGCGAGGCCTATAACTTCTTGATGGAACTGCGGCTGGAAGAAGGCCCGATAGGTCCTGAGGAAGCAGAAAAGCGCTTGCTTGCCTGGTGGGCTAGCAGGTAGACTAGCGAGGTTGACCTGAGGCTCTGTCCTCTATCGGTGTCAATAAAGAAATATGCAATTTACCCTCCTGTCATGGAAATCCCATGGCCGTTCTAGTCCAAAGGAGGTGGGTTAGTTATGCATAAGTATGAGCTCATGGTAATTCTCGATCCAACCATCGAAGAAAAAACCGTCTCACCATCACTAGACAAGTTCCTAAACGTAATCCGTAATGCCAAGGGCACTATTGACAACGTTGATCTATGGGGCCGTCGTCGTCTTGCTTACGAAATCAAGAAGCACAAAGAAGGTATCTACGCAGTTGTAAACATGACTGCAACTTCAGAGGCTGTTCTTGAGTTGGATCGTCAGCTAAAGATTTCTGAAGCTGTGCTTCGCACCAAGGTGCTACGTGCAGAAGAGGCAATCGTAAAGATCGTTCCTGTTGAAGTTCCTGACTTCTCAAAGTCTGAAGACTCACCTCGCAAGGGCCCTCGTAAGTCAGCTCCTCGAAAGAGCGAGTAATTACAAATGGCTGGCGAAGTTAACGTCACAATCGTTGGCAATCTTGCCGACGATCCAGAACTGCGTTACACCCAGGGTGGAATTGCTGTTGTAAGTGTTCGTGTTGGTTCAACACCGCGCACTTTTAACCGCACAACCAACGCATGGGAAGACGGCGAAACCGTTTGGGTTCGTTGCACAGCTTGGCGCGAAGTTGCCGAGAACGTTGCACAGTCTCTGACCAAGGGTTCACGTGTAGTTGTTACCGGTCGCCTTAAGGCACCATCTGCTTACCAGTCAGCACAAGGCGAAGCACGCGCTTCACTTGAGCTAGACATCGATGAGATTGGCCCATCATTGCGTTATGCAACTGCTGCGGTTACTCGTCGTGCTCGCGAAGCTGGTTCAAACGCAGGTGCTGGTGCAGTTGCTGGCGACCCATGGGGCGATGCACCTGCCAAGCAGGTTTCATCAAAGCCTGCAGATGACGCATGGGCAAACCCAGGCGCAATGTCAACTGGCGACGACACCCCTTTCTAAAACTTCAAACTTTTAATTTTCTTTAGGAGAAAAACAAATGGCTCTATCAAAGAGTGATCCACGTAACGCTGCGAAGCGTGCTGCACCTAAGCGTGCATCAAAGTTCGCAAAAGAAGCACCTGCAAAATTCCAGAAGGTCGGCATCATTGACTACAAGGACATTGCAACTCTTCGCAAGTTCGTTTCAGACCGCGGCAAGATTCGCGCTCGTCGTATCACCGGTGTTTCTGTTCAGGAGCAGCGCCTAATTTCACGTGCTATCAAGAACGCTCGCGAGATGGCACTTATGCCATACGCAGGCGCTGGCCGTTAAGGAGAAACCCCATGTCAAAGATCATTCTTACTAACGAGGTTTCAGGCCTTGGTTCAGCTGGAGATGTAGTTGAGGTTAAGAACGGGTTCGCTCGTAACTACCTACTACCTCGTGGCTTCGCAGTTCTATGGAGCAAGGGTGGTGAGAAGCAGGTTGAGTCAATCAAGGCTGCTCGCGCTACTCGTGCACTTGCAACAGTTGAAGAAGCAAACACTCTAAAGGCAGCTCTTGAAGGCAAGTCAGTTCGTCTGACCGCTAAGGCTGGCGTTGGCGGTCGTTTGTTTGGTTCAGTAAAGACCGCAGATGTTGCAGCAGCAGTTGCAGCAGCTGGTCTTGGCGAGATCGACAAGCGCAAGATTGCTTTCGTTGCACCTATCCGCACCACCGGTGAGCACCTAGCAACCGTTCGTCTACACGGCGACACCGTTGCTACCATCACCCTTCAGGTAAGCGGCAAGAAGTAATAAAGCTCTAGCTTCACGAAAAGGCCCTGGGAAACCAGGGTCTTTTCTTTTACCCGATGTTGGGCCAGCCACGCATTCCTAAGGTTGTGGATAGAACTTGTGGATAACTCGCCGAGAGGCTGTGGATAAGTGCGATTTTGGGCGAGTTATGCACAACCTTGAGGGTTAGGTTTAGGGTTTAGGAAAAACCTTATCAACAGTCCGACAGCCCAGTGAACACAAGGCTTTCGGGGCAGTTTCCACATATTATCCACAGGGTTTTCCACAACTTATACACACATTGAACGGCGTGTCTACATAGTTATCCCCAGTTTTGTTCACATGCCAGTTTCTTGAAACCGTGTCATTAGTGGATGCTAGACAAGTATCGGTCTGAAATAGGACCAAAGAATAGGTTTGAAATGTCACTTTTAGCTGTTCCACCGGTTGATCCAAGCCGCGGAAACGAGCGCATGCTGCCAAACGATATGTTGGCTGAGCAAAGCGCACTGGGTGGCATGTTGCTCTCTGCCGAGGCGGTTGCCGAGGTTCAAGAAGCGGTGCGCGGCGTTGATTTCTACGCCCCAAAGCACGAGACCATTTTTGATGCAATCCTTACCCTTTTTGCAAAGGGTGAGCCCACAGATGTCATCACCGTCACAGACGAACTAACCAAGCAGGGAAACCTGATCAAAGCTGGCGGTGTTGATTACTTACACACCCTTACCTCTATCGTGCCTACCGCTGCCAACGCAGCGTTCTACGCGCAGATTGTTGCCGAAAAGGCAACCCTTCGCCGCCTGGTAGAAGTTGGAACCAAGATCGCGCAGCTTGGCTATGCAAATGAGGGTGAGGTTGATGATCTAGTTAACCAAGCCCAAAACGATGTCTACGGTGTAATGCGCGGTGTCTCTAAAGAAGACATCGTTGACCTAAGCGTTTCGCTAGAGGCAGCCATCACCGAGATCGAGCACGCGCAATCACGCGGTGGCGAAATGACCGGTGTACCAACGGGCTTCGCCGAGCTAGATGAAATGACTCACGGTTTGCACGGCGGTCAGTTTGTAATTCTTGCGGCCCGCCCTGCGGTAGGTAAGTCAACACTTGCACTTGATTTTGCTCGCAACGCTGCAATCAAAAACAATAAGGCAACAGTTTTCTTCTCACTTGAAATGGGTCGCGCCGAAATCGCCATGCGAATGCTTTCTGCCGAAACCGGAATCATGCTGCAAAACCTACGCAAGGGTTCTATCGGCGACGCCGACTGGACTCGCATCGCAGCGGTTCGTGGGCAAATCAACGACGCACCGCTATACATTGATGACTCACCAAATATGACTCTGGTTGAAATTCGAGCCAAGGCCCGCCGCCTCATGTCACGTGTTGATCTAAAGATGATCGTGATTGACTACCTGCAGTTGATGACATCGGGTAAAAAAGTTGAATCACGTCAGCAAGAAGTTTCTGAGTTCTCTCGTGCACTAAAACTTTTGGCAAAAGAACTTAATGTTCCGGTAATTGCTATCTCTCAGCTAAACCGTAACTCTGAGCAAAGCAAAGACAAGAAGCCAGAAATTTCGCAGCTTCGTGAGTCGGGTTCCCTAGAGCAAGACGCCGACGTAGTAATTCTTTTGCACCGTGAAGCACAGTATGAAAAAGATCACCCACGCGCAGCCGAGGCAGATCTAATTCTTGCCAAGCAAAGAAACGGTCCAACTGGAACAATTGCAATTGCATTCCAGGGTCAGTACTCACGCTTCATGAACCTTAAGCAGTAAATTGCGCGCGTCACTAATCATCAAAGCTGCGGCTGCATTCATTGCCGGAATCTACATCACATTTTCTCAAGCGCATGATGCAAATGTTGCAATGTTTGGTTTGTTAATTATTTCTGCGGGCTGGTTCTTGGCATCAATAATTTCAGTTTTAAAAAACTCAAACCCAATTCTTAACGGAGTACTAATTCTTGCCACCGCCGCAATGGCTTGGCTAACAGTTTCATTCGAAGCTAACAACGCAACCACATGGGCTTGGATTCTGCTTGAGGCCTGGGCATTGTTCGGAGCAATTTTCGAATTAATTTTTGCGCTTCGCGCACAAAAGAAATCTGCAATTCGTCGCGATTACTTAATCAACGCTGGTTTAGCTTTGGGGCTTTTCGTGTCTCAGGTTTCTATCACCGCAGCTGCAGACTCAGTTAGCCACGTTGGCTTCTTCGGCGCCTATGCCGCAATTCTGGGAGTTCACCTTGCAATTGCTTCGGCTTCGCCAAACGCAATTGCTTCGGCTTCGCCAAATGCTATTGCTTCGGCTTCGCCAAACACACAAACCAAGGCTTAGGCTGGATACATGGCAAACACTCCAAAGAAAAAAGCTGACGCGCGCAGCATTCGCACCTATCTAACCCTCTCCGCTGTAGCGGCCGCATTTGTTGGCGCATTGGTTTACGGCGGAACCAGAAGCGTAGAGCGCACATCAATTTGGGTAGCGCTAACCTTCATCATTTCTTTGGTGGGAATCGCAACCCTGGCACTGTCTGTAAAAGACGAAGACGCCGACCCAAATAAACCAAGACTTAAGTAAGTAAAAAGCCCCAGCCAATGGCCGGGGCTTTTCTTTTAGCTTTACTGTTTTTGAATGCGCTTAGCCAGCTGCTCGGCTAAGCCAACATATGCGTGCGGCTTCAACAACAACAAACGCTCTTTTGCTTCTGCGCCAATTTCAAGCCCGTTCACAAAAGCAACCATGTCTTCAGAATTCAAACGCTTTCCGCGAGTTAGATCTTTCAGCAGGGCGTAAGGGTCTTTGATGGTTGAACGACCAGCGGCAACCTCGGCACGAATAACAGTTTGAATTGCCTCGCCCAGGATCTCCCAGTTATCGCTGAGGTCTGAATCAAGCGCAACCTTTGAAAGGTCAATCTCGTGAAGGCCGCGAGTTACGTTATCGATAGCCAGTACCGAGTGACCAAGGCCAAGACCAATATTGCGCTGTGATGATGAGTCAGTTAGATCGCGCTGCAAACGAGATGTAACTAGGGTTGCGGCAAGAGAATCAAGAATGGCATTTGAAAGCTCAAGGTTTGACTCTGCGTTTTCAAAACGAATTGGGTTGATCTTGTGCGGCATGGTTGAAGAACCGGTGGCGCCGGCAACCGGAATCTGCTTGAAGTAACCCATAGAAATGTATGACCAGATATCGGTGCATAGATTGTGAAGAATGCGATTGAACAGCGCAACCGCAGAGTAAAGCTCTGCCTGCCAGTCGTGCGATTCAATCTGAGTGGTAAGCGGGTTCCAGGTAAGACCAAGGTGGCGAACGAAATCTTCAGACTCTTTCAACCAGTTAACATTTGGCGCGGCAACAACGTGCGCGCTGAAAGTTCCGGTGGCACCACTGAACTTGCCCAGGTAGTCGGCGTTTTCAATGCGGCGAACCTGGCGCTCAAGACGGTGCACAAAAACCGCAAGCTCTTTACCCATGGTTGATGGGGTAGCCGGCTGGCCGTGAGTGTGTGACAACATTGCATCGGCGGCATACCTTGCAGAAAGTTCGTGCAACTTTGCCAGCAGCAACTGAACCTTAGGCAACCAAACCTCGTTGATTGCATCGCGCACGGTAATTGCATAAGACAGGTTGTTAATATCTTCAGAGGTGCAGGCAAAGTGAGTTAGCTCAGCCAAGTTTGAAAGACCAAGCTCGTCCAACTTGCCGCGAATGAAATATTCAACGGCCTTTACGTCGTGCTTTGTGGTTGCCTCTGTTGCGGCCAGAGTGGCCACATCTTCGTCAGAAAAATTGCGAACAATGTTGCGCAGCGCGTTCTGCTGTTCTTCGCTAATTGTGGTGTTGGTCTCTAGCAGGTTGCGATTAGCCAACTGAATGAGCCATTCAATTTCAACCGCAATGCGTGCACGGTTAAGACCAGCTTCTGAAAGGTGGAATCCCAAATCTGAAACGGCGGCACGGTAGCGGCCGTCTAGCGGGGAAATTGGCTGGATTGATAGTTTGCTCACCTATCTATATTGCCCGAACTTCTACACAGATTTGTTCGAGCGCCTCAATTACGCCCATGAATGTTCCAACATCGATAAATGGATTCGATAGATCACGCAATTAATCAGGCCATCATCTCTTTGCACTACTGCCAGCCAAATGCCAATTTATGGATGGGCCCAGCGGCAACCTCATGCGCAAATTTAATTGAGGCGCTTACGCGCCAGTTAGAAATTCTTAAGGTCCGGCTGAATTCATGGCAGATGTAATTAGCTACGGGGGTGATCCAACGGTAATTGCCACCCGTGCCGAAATTGATCGAATTCAATCTGCCTTGGCGGCCGCGGGCAATTTATTGCAGGGTGAGGTAGAAGTCACCGATTTTCTAACCCTGCCAATCAAGCGCATTGGTCTGGCTATGGAAATGCCCATCTTGCAGGAGAAAATCAATTACCTAATGCAGGCCCTTGAAACCGCAGCTAACGAATACTTTGACGGCGAGGCCCTGGTGGCCAAACAACTTACCGATATTGGTTTGGTTTCGGCTCCCCTAATTGCCGGCGGTCTGCTGGCCGTGGCCAATGATGCTGGGCTGCTTAGAGAGCACCTGAACCGGGTAACCGTGGCTCAAACAGACAGCTTTCTTAGGTCAGCCCCAAAGAACCTTGCCGAACTGGCCCTTAGAACTCGGCTTAACTACCAACCGGGGCAGATCAGCATTGAGCGCTACGGGCAAAGCTTTGTGGTCTACATTCCGGGAACCCAAACCTGGAACCCCATATCTGGCGCTAATCCCCTAGATTTCACCTCAAATATGCAGGCAATGCTTGGCCCGGGGCTTGCCGCCAGCGAGGTTGGGGTGCAAAAGGCTCTTGCCAAAGCCGGTGCCGGCCCGGATGCCAAGGTGGTGTTGGTTGGGCATTCTCAGGGCGGCATGATTGCCGCAAATATTGCCAAAAAAGACAAACGCGTAAAGGCCCTGGTGACTTTTGGCGCACCCATAGGCCAGGTGGCTGCCGAGATAAAGGTGCCGGTGGTGGCACTTGAGCACGCGAACGATATTGTGCCCAAATTGGGGCTAAAAGCCAACCCTCTGGCCGAAAATATGGTCACAGTGGTACGTGAACAGCCAATTTCACAGCCAATAGATGCTCTGGTGGAGGCCCACGATATTTCAAATTACATAAAAACGGCCGAAATGGCCGATGAATCACAAGAATTTGGGCTTAAAAGGGTGCGCGAACAGGTGCTTGCCGAAATCGGCAAAGAAACTCAGGGTGCCGGGCAGGTATCGGTGTTTGAAATGCGCCGAGAATAAACCGCCTGATGGCTGGGGCTGCAGCTAATTACAAAAGTCGAAGCGTCTTGAAGATTGCTCTTGCCACGAAAGCCGTGATGCTCATCACAATTGAGCCCAAAATGGCCCAGCCCAGTGACTCAATGCTTAGGCCCTCGGTAGTGAAACCGTAAATGGTGAAGACCCCGTTGCCCCAAAGCTGCGACAACCAAGCCACAAATAGCAGCAGGGCACCGTTAATCAGAAACGAGATAAGGCCAAAGGTAAGCACGTAGAGCGGAAAAGCCAACACCTTAATAACCGGAGCGATGATGCCGTTCACGAAGCCAAACACCGCGCCTACCAGCAAGAACGAGGCAATGGTTTGCCAGATTTCGTTGCCGCCATAAGGGGTGAGCTTGATTGCAGGAATGCACAGGGTCACGGCCCAAAGGCCAAGAGCGTTTATTACTGTGCTGACTAGAAATCGAACCATATTTAGATTGTGCCACTTTAGGTCAAGTAATCTGGTCTAGATGACTTCCCAAGATCGCGTGCCTATGGTGCAGCTACTCAACCCTGAGGGTGAGTACGGTGTGCCAAGCGCCTATGCCGAATATGGAAAGTACATTGAAGACCTAAAAGAAGAGGACTTCTTAAAGTTCTACCGCGATATGGCCCGCATGCGCCGCTTTGATTACGAAGCCACCGCTCTTCAGCGCCAGGGTCAGCTGGGCCTATGGATTCCAGCCATCGGCCAAGAGGCTGCGCAAATTGGTTCTGGCTACGCGGTTGGCCATAACGATCACATTTTTCCTAGCTATCGCGAACACGGTGTAGCAATCACCCACGGTATTGACCTGATGAGCATTTTGAAAATGCTTCGCGGAGTTAATCACGGTGGTTGGAACCCAGACGAAACTCGCTTTCACCTTTACGCAATTGTGCTTGCTACTCAAACACTGCACGCCACCGGTTACGCAATGGGTGTGAAGTTTGACGGCAAGGTTGGCAACGGAGATCTAGAAAACGATCTTGCAGTTATTACCTACATTGGTGATGGTGCAACTGCCGAGGGTGAAGCATCAGAGTCTTTTCTTTTTGCTGCCACCAATAAAGTTCCACTGGTTTATTTCATTCAGAACAACCAGTACGCAATTTCATCACCGGTAGCAACTCAAACAACTGTTCCGCTTTTTCAGCGCGGTGCTGGTTTTGGAGTTCCTGGAATTCGCATCGATGGCAACGACGTGCTTGCCTCTTATGCGGTAACCAAGAAGCACATGGATGACGCCCGCGAAGGTGCTGGCCCGCACCTAATTGAAGCTCTGACATATCGCATGGGTGCTCACACCTCTAGTGATGACCCAACCAAATACCGCAGTAAAGAAGAAGAAGAATATTGGAAGGCGCGCGACCCACTTGCCCGTCTAGAAAAATTCTTGCGTCGCCAAGGAATCAACCAGTCATTCTTTGATGAGTGTGATGCAGCTGGTGAAGAACTTTCTGCTTACGTTCGTTCAGAAACTTTTGCACTTGGCAACCCACCAATTGAAAACATGTTTAAGCACGTTTACTCTGAGGCCCACCCGCTGATCGAAGAACAGCTTGCTTGGCTTGAAGGTTACGAAGCTTCGTTTCTTGATGCACCCCAAGGCGGTGCAAACTGATGAGTAACACAGTAGAGATGTCAATTGCTAAGGCAATCAACGCCGGTCTTCGCCGTGCGATGAAAGACAACGATAAAGTTTTGGTTTTTGGTCAGGACGTTGCACAACTTGGTGGAGTGTTCCGCGTTACCGAAGGCATCTTGGATGAGTTTGGTCCAACCAGAATTTTTAACTCACCAATCGCAGAAGCCGGAATCGTTGGTACTGCAATCGGTTTGGCAATGCGCGGATATTCATCGGTTGCCGAAATTCAATTCGAAGGATTTATTTTTCCGGCGTTCAACCAAATCACAACCCAGCTGGCAAAAATTCAAAACCGCTCTGAGGGTTACTTGAGCATGCCGGTTGTTATTCGTGTTCCATTTGGTGGCGGCATTGGTGCCGTTGAACACCACTCGGAATCACCAGAGGCTTACTTTGCACACACACCTGGCTTGCGTGTGATCTCACCTTCAACTCCGAACGATGCGTACTGGATGATTCAGCAGGCAGTTGCATCAAAAGACCCAGTTTTGTTCTTTGAACCTAAGCGTCGTTACTGGCAGAAGGGCCCGGTTAACCTAGATGCCCCACCAGCGGGAATGCACACCGCCAAGGTGGTTCGCGAGGGTAACCAAGTAACCATTGCCACCTACGGCCCAATGGTAACCACATCACTTGAAGCAGCCGCTATGGCCGCCGAAGAAGGAACCAGCATTGAAGTAATTGACATGCGATCAATGGCACCAATTGACTTCAACACCATCATTGAATCGGTAAAGAAGACTGGCCACCTGGTTGTAGTTGCCGAGGCAAACGTAAATGTATCGGTGGCTTCTGAAGTTGCTGCGCGAGTTTCTGAATTAGCTTTCTATCACCTAGAGGCACCGGTAATTCGTGTTGGTGGTTTTGATGTTCCTTACCCTGCGGCAAAGCTAGAAGAAAAATTCTTGCCAGATGCCGACCGCATTCTTGAAGCGGTTGACCGAAGCTTGGCTTACTAGGAGTTATAGATGTCACAGATCGCATACTTTAACTTGCCAGACGTTGGTGAAGGCCTAACCGAGGCCGAAATCGTAACTTGGAAAGTTGCCGTTGGCGACAACGTAAGCGTTAACCAGATCATTGTTGAAATTGAAACAGCAAAATCTCTAGTTGAGCTGCCGGTTCCTTTCGCGGGTGTTGTTTCAGAACTTCTTGCCAATGAGGGCGACACCGTTGAGGTTGGCAAGCCAATCATTGCGGTTAAAGTTGCCGGCACCGTTGGTGCAGTTAGCACCGCAACCAGCGCAATCAAAATTATTGAAGAGAGCGACGCGGCTGCCGCTGCAGCAGACACCGCCGCAACAGTTTCAGAAACTTCTACTCCGGCAAAAACCCCAAACCTTGTTGGCTACGGAGTAATGGAAGGTTCACACGGTGCCTCGCGCAGACGCCGCGGTGCAATTGCAGCAACAGCACCGGCGGTTACCGCTGCAGCTGTAGCTGCCGCTGCCACTCACCTACCGCCGGTAAACCCAGCAACAGAACTTCACAACACGGTAGTAATGGCAGCCGCTGAAAAAGTTATTGCCAAGCCACCAATTCGCAAACTTGCTCGTGACCTTGGTGTTGATCTTGCAAATATTTCTGGCTCAGGTATTGCCGGTGAAATTCTTCGCGAAGATGTTGTCAACGGCGCAACTCAGGCATCGGTGTTTAGAAATCTCTCAACACCGGAGGCGCCAAAAACTTCTGAAGAGCGCATTCCGGTTAAGGGTGTGCGCAAGGCAATTGCAACTGCAATGGTTCAGTCTGCATTTACCGCACCGCACGTGAGCATTTTTGTTGACGTTGATGCAACCCGCACCATGGAATATGTGAAGCGCTTGAAAGCCTCAACAGATTTTGCCGGCGTAAAGGTGACCCCACTTTTGATCATGGCTAAAGCAATGATTTGGGCAGTTCGCCGAAACCCAATGGTTAACTCAACCTGGACAGACGAAGAAATCATCGTGCACAACTTTGTTAACTTTGGAATCGCAGCGGCGACACCGCGCGGTTTGATTGTGCCGAATATTAAAAACGCGCACGAGATGTCAATGCTTGAGCTGGCCGAGGCTATTCAACAACTTGCGGCAACCGCACGCGATGGCAAAACCACACCGGCCGATATGAAAGACGGAACCATCACCATCACCAACATTGGTGTTTTTGGTGTTGATACCGGAACCCCAATTTTGAACCCGGGTGAAGTGGGCATCGTGGCGCTGGGTTCAATTCGCCCTAAGCCATGGGTTGTGAACAACGAGATTCAGATTCGCCAGGTGACAACTATCGGTGCAACCTTCGACCACCGCGTGGTTGACGGTGACGTTGCCAGCCGATTTGTGCAAGACGTTGCCTCGGTAATGGAAGAGCCAGCACTGCTGCTTGATTAGTTGCTGTTTGACTAATTGCTATTGACATTCATTATCATTAAGCCTTAGGCTTCTATTTATGAATCCACTAATGGCAGGCGAGCACGGCGACGTATCAGTATGGGAAGAAGCCTGGAGCATCTTCATTGACCCAGCGCACATCATGGCCGAACTGGGCTGGACCATCATTCAAGACGTAATTCTGATTTGGTTGCTCTACGGAACCCTGTGGAAAAAGGTGATTTTGCCTAGATTGCACGAAAAATTCGATAAAGAGCACAAGATCACTCACCACGATCACGAAGCCCACTAATCCTGTAGTTTGCCCAAAATGGTTGAACCTAAACGTAGAAATACCCCCCAAAAAGCTGCCGTAAAGCACGCTTTGGGTGAGGCAACCGGGTTTGTATCGGCTCAACAACTGCATCAGGCCCTCAAAAATCACGGCTCCAGCATTGGCCTAGCCACCGTTTACCGAACCCTGGCCGACTTGGCCCAAGCCGGAGACGCCGACAGCCTGCAGTCAAACGAGGGCGAGGTTTTGTATCGGGCTTGCACAAATGCCCATCACCACCACCTGATTTGCCGAGAATGCGGAAAAACAGTGGAAATTGAGGCCGAGCGCGTGGAAAAATGGGCCGACGAGGTGGCCCAAGAGCACGGATTTTCAGAACCAAGCCACAACATAGACATTTTTGGAAATTGTGCGGCGTGTCATTCCGCAAAATCCAAATCTGGGCTTGCTAAATAGCCACTAATTCCCCTAAACTTGAGCAGTTGCCTGTATGGCGACCGAGTTTTAACACACAAGCCTTATTGACTGCTTTTGCAGCATGTTCTGGCTTGCCCTATCAAGGAGAAGAAATGGCAGCTTATTGCCAGGTGACTGAGACCAAGCCACAGTTTGGCCACCACGTCTCGCACGCTCAGAACAAGACCAAGCGTCGCTTCAACCCAAACATCCAGAAGAAGACCTACTTCGTGCCTTCACTAAAGCGCAACGTTACATTGCAGCTAAGTGCACGTGGCATCAAGGTTATTGACTCACGTGGCATCGAGGCTGTTGTAGCCGCGATTCTTGCCCGCGGCGAGAAGATCTAAGGAGCGCCGCTAAATGGCTAAGAAAGACAAGGACATTCGTCCAATCATCAAGCTTCGTTCGACAGCTGGTACCGGTTACACATACGTGACCAAGAAGAACCGTCGCAACGACCCAGACCGTATCGTTCTGAAGAAGTATGACCCAGTTGTACGTCAGCACGTTGAATTCCGCGAGGAGCGCTAAAAATGGCTAAGAAGAGCAAGATCGCTAAGAACGAGCAGCGCAAAGTCATCGTTGAGCGTTACGCAGAAAAGCGCCTAGCGCTAAAGAAGGCACTAGTTGACCCAAACTCAACTGACGCACAGCGCGAAGAGGCACGTCTAGGCCTACAGAAGCTTCCACGCAACGCATCTCCAGTGCGCGTTCGCAACCGCGATGCAATCGACGGCCGCCCACGCGGTGTCCTTGCAAAGTTCGGTGTTTCACGTGTTCGCTTCCGCGACATGGCACACCGTGGCGAGTTGCCAGGCATCACCAAGTCAAGCTGGTAATCACAAGTTTTCACAAAGAACCCGTTGCTCTTTCGAGAGCAGCGGGTTTCTTTTTGACCCGGATAAGCCGATATCCCAATAAACACGGGAAAAATCGTTAGAAAAATCGATTAAGACACGCCGAAACAGAAGAATCACAAGTTTTGGAATCCGTGTAGCGTAAATGACGACAGAACGTCAAACGTAAAAATGTCCAGGAGGACCCAATGTCTCTAAACAAGAGCGAACTAGTAGCAGCAGTTGCTGCAACCACCGGTGAGTCACAGGCAGCAGTTAACCGCGTTGTTGACGCACTGTTCGAGACCATTGCAAAGACCGTTGCAGGCGGCGGCAAGGTTACCATCCCAGGCTGGCTATCAGTAGAGAAGGGCCACCGTGCAGCACGCACCGGTCGCAACCCTCAGACTGGTGCAACCATCCAGATCGCAGCAGCTAACACCGTTAAGGTTTCAGCAGGCTCAAAGCTAAAGGCTGCAGTTAAGTAAGTCTTAGTTACATCGAAAACGCCTCGACTTCGGTCGGGGCGTTTTCTTTTACCCAGATGCAAAATCAGGGGCATGGATGCCTCATCTTGCCGATAGCCTTAAAGCATGGGTGACAAAGTAAAAGGCTATTTATTCGTTCTAATGCAGTTTGTGCTGCTTGGATTTTTGATCACCATGCCATCAACCCGTGAGGCTGGGGTTTTTCCGGAGACCCTATTTGCCTTGGGCGCCGCAATTATGGTTGCGGGCTTGGTGTTGCTAGTCATCGCTTTGATTTCACTTGGCAAATCAATTTCGGTGAACCCGGTTCCTAAGGCCGACGCCCCACTGGTAACCACCGGGCTTTATGCAAAAATGCGCCACCCTATTTATTCAGGGCTATTGCTTGCAACCCTAGGCGCTGCAATCTGGGGAGGGCTGATTCCTCACCTGTTGATTTGGTTCGCGCTGGTATCGGTGCTTTCGGTAAAGGCTGCTTACGAAGAAATGCTGTTGTCGGCAAAGCACCCTGAATATGATTCATACAAAGCAAAGACCGGCCGCTTCATTCCTAGATTGCGAAAGGCGCCGCGAGCCTAGGCCGCGATTAGTCTAAATAAGTGAAATCAGCCCCAACCCAAGCTATGGCCAAGCGCATTTCTGCTGCGACTGGTCTAATTCTTGGCGCCGGAATTCTGGCACTCATTATTGGCCTGGTTCTAGGTGGCGGCGCAGCGGTTCAAGCTCTAGCTGACCCAGGTGAGATTGTGCGCTGGGGGCTGCCTACCGCAAAGTTCGTGATGAACTTTTCGATGGCAACAGCGATTGGAACCCTGGTTTTTGCTGCGTTCGCAATTTCTGGCGACAACCCGCTACTTGAAAAAGCACTCAGCCTAGCCACCTTCGGGTCAGCACTTTGGGCAGTCTCAGCAGTTTTCAACCTGCTGTTCACATATCTTTCGGTAACTGGCAGTGCATTTTCAAACTCTGAATCATTTGGCCAGAGTGTTTGGCTCTTTGCCACCCAGATTGAGCTGGGCATCTCGCTTTCAATCAACTTGGCTATTGCTCTTGGATTGAGCATGCTGATTCCGGCTATCCGTGGTTTAACCGCAACGGCAATAATGGCTGCGATTGGCCTAGGGGCATTAATTCCACTAGCGCTAATCGGTCACGCCGCCGGCACAGCAAATCACTCGATGGCGGTCAATTCGATTGGGCTTCACCTGGTGGCAGTTGTCATCTGGGTTGGTGGGCTGATTGCTCTGTTTGTTATCCGTGGTGAAAATATCGAGCAGGCGGCTGCTCACGCAAAGCGCTACTCGAGCCTGGCGCTGGTGGCTTTTGTGTTGGTGCTAGTTTCGGGTGTTGGTTCTGCTGCAATTCGAATTACAAAAATCGAAGATATTTACTAGGCCTACGGGCTGTTGCTTGTCATTAAGGTTGCGGCACTCGCACTGCTCGGTGTGCTTGGCGCAATTTATCGCCGTCGTTTGCTGAACAATTTTGCCACCACGGCCAAAGCGCTTTACAAACTGGTTGCGGTTGAATTCGCAATTATGGGAACAGCGATTGGCATGGCCACCGCTTTGGCTAGAACGGCTCCCCCGGTTACCGATCAAGAAATTGTGGTGACACCGGCCCAGATTTTGACCGGCGAACCGCTGCCAGCCCCATTCACCGCAGGGAGCTTGCTAACCGCTTGGAAGCTAGACCTGGTTTGGCTGGTTATCTGCCTAGCCGCAATTGGCCTCTACCTGTTTGGGGTTTACCGCCTAAACCAGCGCGGCGACAAGTGGCCAATCGCTCGCACACTCTCGTGGGTTGCCGGCATGCTGGTGCTCATCTACACAACTAGCGGTGCGCTCAACGCCTACCAAGAATATTTGTTCAGCATCCACATGATCGGCCACATGATTTTGGCCATGGGCATTCCGGTGCTCTTGGTGCCTGGTGCTCCTGTCACACTGATTATGCGAGCCACCGAAAAGCGCCACGATGAATCTCGCGGCCTTCGCGAATGGGTGCTTTGGGCAGTTCATACCCCGTATGCCCGCTTTGTGGCCCACCCGATCATCGCGGCAATTTTGTTTGCCAGCTCACTGGTCACCTTTTACTACACACCACTGTTTGCCTGGGCCACCAACGAACACCTTGGTCACCAGTGGATGGTCGTGCACTTCTTAATCACCGGCTACCTGTTCGCCCAGGCGCTCATCGGCATCGACCCGGGGCCGGTTCGCCTTGGTTTTCCGCTGCGCCTGCTGATGTTGATTGCCACCATGGCGTTTCACGCGTTCTTTGGCCTCAGCCTCATGGATGGCTCGGGTCTGCTGTTGCCTGACTGGTATGGCGCGATGGGTCGAACCTGGGGCCAGAGCCCGATCGACGACCAACACACTGGCGGCGCAATTGCCTGGGGAATCGGCGAGATGCCGACCGCAGCACTCACCATCATCGTTTGTGTGCAGTGGTTCAAATCTGACAGCCGCGAGGCAAAGCGCCTAGACCGCCAAAGCGACCGCACCGGCAACCGGGATGTGAGCGACTACAACGCAATGCTGGCTAAACTTGCCGAGCGCGATGCACGTATGAACCAGAATGAGGGCAACTAATGGAACAGGTGACCCTCTCAACCGAGCAGCAAAACCTCTTTGACTATATCGAGGGCTCTGAGAACAACATCTTTGTGACCGGCCGCGCCGGCACCGGCAAGTCAACCCTGCTCAGCTATCTGATTGATAACACCAAGAAGAAGTTTGCTGTTTGCGCGCCAACGGGCGTAGCCGCGCTAAACGTTGGCGGTGTCACGATTCACTCGCTCTTTGGTTTTCCATTTGGCATTCTGGGCACCGAAGACATTGGGCGTCACCTAAACCGCCGCACTCGTGAGGTGTTAGCCGCGATCGACATGTTGGTGATCGACGAAGTTTCGATGGTGAACGCCGACCTGATGGACACCATGTCTAGGGCAATGGGTATTGCTCGCGGCAGACGCAAGCTGCCATTCGGTGGCGCGCAGGTTGTAATGTTCGGTGACCCCTATCAGCTGGCGCCTGTGCCTGGCAACAATGAAGAGCGCGCCTACATGGCCGAGAACTATCAGAGCTCTTGGTTCTTTGATGCACACGTTTGGCGCGAGGACTCTCTTGAGCGCTACGAACTCAACGAAATCTTTAGACAGCACGACGAGCACTTCAAAGAAATTCTGAATGCAATTCGTGACGGCTCTTGCACGCAAGAGATGTTGGACATTATAAACCAGGCAGGAAACCGCTTCACTAAAAACGAAGAAGTAAGTCGCTTGG
>ERZ1034365.698-NODE-698-length-18208-cov-5.142573_pt1 | contig 18208 bp, 17 predicted proteins | sample MGYA00520615_ERZ1034365 | MGnify/ENA primary metagenome ERZ1034365 (study PRJEB33736, sample SAMEA104284505) | Azolla filiculoides | biome: Urban; feature: Water surface; material: Ditch water | place: Netherlands | collected 2015-10-28 | depth 0-0.1 m ... | reverse complement strand
AGACGAGTAGCTTTTTTTGCTTCTTTTTTTGTCGCTATTTATATGCCTGTGGATAAGTTTGATGATTCTGATTTGCAAATTCTGCGAAATCTGCCATGCGATGAAGTACTGCCATTGATTTGCACATTTATCAAGGCTGACCGCGATTACAAGCCACTCAAGAATGGGTACAGCCAGCGTTGGCACATCAATGTCGACGGCCAAGATTATGAGTTGCTAACCACCCATTCGAAATTCTTTGACACTCACACTCAGGCTGGCGGCGGCGGTGCAATTGATCTAATAATGTACTTAAAGGGACTTCGATTCAAATCAGCGGTAAAGACACTTCGGAAGCTACTAAATACTTCTAGTAGTACCATTTTGAAATGAATGAAAATCAAAGTCTCGGCCCATAAGATCCTCGGCCAGAAATAGTTAAGTTTTAGCCTCGGGTTTGGGGCGTGCAGCTTTGGCTTTGGGCTTTGCGGGTGTGGAGATCGCAGCCTGTGCAACCTCATCGGGCTTGTGTGTAGCCAAGTCAGCGAAACTCAATGAAGGTAACAACAAAGGTCCATGCGCCGACCGGCTAGTAATTGTGCTCACTATTTCTCGCACTGCCCCGTACAACAACGATGCACCATTGACCAATGCCCTAATCCGCCGCTCCTCGGCCTGTCCATCTGCTTGTGTTAGGTGCATACGCACAATTCCACGCACCGAAATCAGGATGTTGTACGGTGCCTGAGCATCCTCTTTGGGCCCAACGCGCAAGGTTAGCTTGACGCCAAAATCTGAGTATTTTTCCTTCTCGTCCAGCAAGGACAGACCGGTATCTGCTGACATGGCCAGTTTGCCTGGAAAAAACACCAAGCCCGGTGCAAACGCCGGGTCAGCCTTGTAGCCCTCGACGGGGACCACTGACACGCCATCAAATGTGTACTCCAACAGTTGCAATGGACTAAGCTGCACAGGCTTCCTCCCGGAACATTGCATCTTGGTTGGACGAATCCAGCTGGGTACCAAAATGCACGAACTCCATTGCGCCTGTGAATCGACCGGCCATTGGTTTCATCGTCTTGCGACTCATCCACTCTTGCAGGTCCGGCGCATCAACCATATCCAGCGCCAATTTGACCTGTGTGTCCCAAGGTTGCTCCGCTACTTGTGCTCCGGCTTTACGAAAGACGGCATCAAAGGTGTATCCCAAGGCTTTGGTCACTGCCGCGATGGTTTGGACTGTCAGGTTTTCATTACCGGAAAGCACCTGGCTAACTCGCCCACGGCTCCAGCCAAGGGCTCGGGCCAGGTCCGCGCGGGACTTACCTACGTGGTGAAGCAGCAACGTCAAATCAGCGGCCACATCCACAGCTTTGAGCTCTTCTTGTAGCCCTTCGTGGGCGGAAATCAAGTCGCCAAAAAGAGGTTTGTGTTCCATAGTCATCTCACTTCATTCAATCCACTGCAGACCCGCTGCAGTTCGGGATGCCGTCAAGAAATCAACCACGGCCTGCTTGGCCTGATTGATGTCTTTTGCTGAAAGCTTGTCAGTACGTTTGGTCAATGTGTGCGTCAACAAGACCACCTTGTCGGCCGCGTAATAAAACAGAATCCTGATGTCACTATGCCGATACCGCCACACCGTTTCATTCCTTTTGGTCACGGCACAGTAGAAAGACGGAAACGCCTCATGCACCGTCTTTTCATCTGAAAGCTGGTTGAAAGGCACTCCTATTTGCGCCAACTTCACCAGCATTTTCAAACCCGCGAAAGCTTGTTTGCGGTCATTTCCATCCATGCCACTAATTGCCCCAAACACAGTTGCTGACTCTCTACTGTCAGGATCCGTACACGGCGAGACCACTTTGTATCGCTCTTGTGCGGATCTCGCCCCTGCCTCAAAGTCGCTCAACTTGATTTCGGTTAAAACGTACATTTGTTTAGTTATAGCTTAACACTTGCCGCAGGAATTGCATTGGGAATTGCACCTAGAAAGCCTGCGAATTGACTGGTTTTTGGGGCATACGACTGATCTTTTATACAGACACCTCTCATTTTTCCTTGGCTCAATGTCAAGCCCATCCGATTTCCTTCAGTAGCAGCTGCAAGCTTCCGCCCTGCAAGTCTTTTTTGCGCAGTTCTGGATCATTGTGCTTTGCTGAACCTCCTACGAGATTATGAGTTGCATCTGCACCGCGAATGGCAGCAATCCAACTTATTGATTGCTGACTACAGCGGTAAAGATCGAGTCACCAATGACTGTCCTTTTCCGCTAGTCCACATGTCTCCCGGCGGCTTAGCTTCTGCAACACCGTTTTCGCCTTCCCTACCTCATCTGATCTGCAAGAATATATAGATAAGTTTTCTAATCACCCATTTGTGAAATGGTAGCTATCAAAGAGGGTGATCTCCGAGATGGTCATCTCTTGTGAGCCAAAAACACACGAGCAGGCGGCGAACTTTCAGGTCACGCTGCCTGCTTGGCACCCGCCCCCAAGCGCCACTGATCAATGGTGGTGAACAAAATCTTGCATCGAACGCACATGTACTGGCCGTTGGGCCGCATCGCCCCATCAGGAGCCCGACTGACGACCGGTCGGTAACTGGTTGCGCCACATTGGTGGCACGCATTTGCTGGCTTCTTGGAATCCACTTTTTCCCTCCTCTCCTACCTTCTTGTTGAACTCGACTGTAGTGCACTCACGTGACGCATGCATGGCGTTACGTGCTCTCACCTACTTACATGCCCCATACCCTGCGCAGGGGCGCCCTGACTGCACAGATGTTCAGTCGCCATACGATGCTGCCTTACAAGCGGTACTGCACATCGGGATTACCCAACGCTGCCGCCTTCATTGCGAAGGAGCGCTCTTCCAGGTTCTCTGGTGTCAATATGGTCAGCCGGGAGTCATCGACTCGAATGGCTTCTGGGTGTTCTATACGAACATCCCGTTCGCTGTAGCGGCGGCTGGTCAGCATCCAGCGCCCAGCCCACTGGATTTGCCAGAAATAGACGTCTTCAGAAACCATAAACACTCCACACACTGTCTATTTATCCAGTATATCAGCGTGGGGGAGGATTTTCAAAAACGGGGGCAATTCGGTGCAGACCAACCTACCCTCAGCAAGAAAGCAGTGACAGGGATGAGGAGATGTGCCGCAGATTCGAGTGGGCAGGTAGCTGGCGAATGGCAGCTTTATGGGAGTGCCACCCGTCAATCGGTGTACTCCAGTGAGCCAACTCCTGCCGTTCGTGACGTTGCCTCCATTGGATCCATACAGCGAACCGATTTCTCCATTCCAGTCACTCAGTCCGAAGCAATTGAATTTGGTCCTGATCGGCTCCAGTGCAGCGGGAGCGGAAACTGATTCGCTTACACAATTCACCACATTTGGAATCTGTCTCGTCAGTCACGACTCAGCACAGGCCAATAACGCCATGTGTAGAGGGCAAAGCCGCCTGACCACAGCAGTGCTGACACCAGGACGGCATCACTGATCCAATAGGGATTCACCAATGGAGCGAAGACGCGCACCACTGCAGCCGCAGTCACCAAGGCGTAACAGGTCACTTCAGTTTTTCCGGCGACAAGTTTCCTTCCAGTGTGACCAAGTGCCGTGCGAGTCATCATGCCGATGATCATCGTGCCAATTGCACCTGCGGTCAGCGCATGGCTGGAAACCGATGCCGAAATCCACTCCATCGCAGCCATCGCACGAAACGCCAAATGCAACGGAATCCACGCGTAAGCTACGTGAAGCACCCATACCAAAGGAGTGTTCAGTGTCTTCCATGGTTGCCATAACCACAAGCGCGTCAGATGGGCCAGCATAGCTAACACACCCAAAAGCGCGAGCCAGGCGCCCGAGACCTGCATTGCGTCTGCAAATGTAAGCAACAGCACCAAACCCAGTGCGGATGTTTCCACCCAGGGGCGACGACCCGCCTTTGCCCCGGGGATTGCGTTGTTGGTGAACATGGGAATCACCCTGCCGCCCATGACGCAAAGCACAAACAACATCACGTCGAGCCCCAGCGAAATTCCTGCCCAACCGGGAATGCGCAAAGCGCCCAGTGCATTCAGATGCACGACGAGTTGGCCCAGCGCCATGATGAGGAGCAGTGCGACAAAAAAATAGTTGCGTCGGTTGCGGCCCCGGTACAGCGGGATGCCCAGTGCAATAGCAACTGCCAATGGAAATACCACATTCACCCCGGCTGCCCACCACCCCCACGGTGAGAGCACCAAAACCCTGCCAGCCACCCACAAACCCGCCAGAGCGGCCAGGTATACGCCTTTGGGGGTGGGTTGCCCGGACCAGTTCTGCCCCGCCGTCAACAAAAACCCGGTCATAACGGCCAGCGTGAATCCAAACAGCATCTCATGGGCATGCCACATCGATCCTTGCAGATAGGCATACGGCAAAAGGCCGCTGAACTGCAGCGCCCAGACGAGTACGGAAAGAGCAGCGAAGCTACTGGCTAGCAGGTAGAAGGGGCGAAAACCAAGATCCCACAGTGCAAAGCGGGTTTGCCCAGTCTTCGGCGGATTTGCTATCTGGATGAGGGTTGCCATGATGTTCAACTGAATAGTGGGAAAGTGGAGTGTCTATGGGAGCACATAGAAAGTTGATTTCTCCTGCCGACTTTCAGCTCTGTCGTCAACGGATGTTTGTACTTCGAACACAATCGGCAGCGTCTGTCCGCGACTCTTTGCAGCGAGTTCTGGCGGCAGTGTCAGACGAATCGGTAACGATGCAATACCAACGGCTTGCACTTCCAGTTGTGTGTCTGAGGAAATTCGCAGGCCGGGCAGTCCGTTGACGTTGACGGTGTAGCGCTGCGCCTGCTCGAGTCCGTTCATGATTTGCAGACGATAGACATTCTCGATTTCGCCTTGTCCTACTTCACGCGCGAGGGCGCCACGGTCTTTGATGACGTCCACAGAAAAACTCTTGCGCGTTGTCAGGTGGTATGCGAACGCACCGCACACCAGCAAAAGCAAAGCACCGTATATCCATACCCGCGGTCGGTTGACTCTTCTGATGATCTGGCGCGCGTTTAGCCCCTGCACAAGCCCATTGCCCGACGTGTAGCGGATCAGACCCTTGGGATAGTTCATCTTGAGCATTACCTCATCGCAGACATCGATGCACGCAGCGCAGGCAATGCATTCGTTTTGCAAACCCTTGCGGATATCGATACCCGTCGGACAGACCTGAACACACAGTGTGCAATCAATGCAGTCGCCTAGGCCCAAAGCTGCTGAATCGGCTCCACGCGGGCGTGAACCACGGCTCTCTCCGCGCCGTTCGTCGTAAGCGATCACCATAGAGTCCATGTCTATTAGCGCACTCTGAAAGCGTGCATAGGGGCACATGTGCTTGCAGATCTGCTCTCGCATGAAGCCTGCGTTGCCATAGGTGGCCAGACCGTAGAAAAGTATCCAGAACCACTCCCAGGACGAGAGAGTCAAACTCAACAAATCAGACAGCAAACCTCGGATCGATGAAAAATACCCTACAAACGTCAGTCCGGTAATCAAGGCGATACCTATCCACGCCAGCTGCTTGGATCCCTTGCGCGCCATCTTCTGGATGCTCCACGGTGCCGAATCCAGCCGCATACGCGCCTGGCGATCGCCTTCCGTGTGACGCTCCACCCACAGAAAGATCTCTGTATAAACCGACTGAGGACAGGCGTAACCGCACCAAAGTCGTCCGGCGACTGCGGTGAAGAAGAACAGCGCCAGGGCGGCAACGATCAGCAATACCGCCAGGTATATGAAATCCTGCGGATGCAGAACCAGCCCAAAGACATAAAAGCGCCGTTCAACCAGATCAAACAACATGGCCTGTCTGCCATTCCATTGCAACCAGGGAAGGCCGTAAAAGACAAGCTGCGTCACCCACACCATCACCCAACGCAGGCGTGCAAATTGGCCGCTTACCGAGCGCGGATAGATCTTCACCGTTTTTTCGTATAGCGAAAACCCGGATGAATCCTCACCAACCGGATTCGCGGCCCGGATGGGGATGACCTTGTTGGCAGCCACCGCAATTGCCCGGGTCAATTAGCCTTCAATAGCGCGTTTCTCATCCGCAGGAGCCACAGCACGCGGATTTGGTGGGTTTTGGAGTTGGCGCGTCAAACTGGTTGAAGAGGACGTTGTTTTCCAGGTGGATGTGGTTGATCAGGTCGTCGTGCAATTGGGCAATTCCCGAATACAGCGCACGCCAGGTGTTGCACGCACCTTGCGGTGGACTGGCGTTATTGCTTAGAGCCATCAGTTGTTCCAGCATCGCTCCGTGCTGGGTGTGCTCTGCTCGCATCACGCCGATGGGTGACGAAACAAAAGGATTCCCACCGGCCTTCAGCATTGGGAACAGGATGTTCTCTTCCTTCACCATGTGGTCGAGCAAATCCTGCTCGGCTGCCTCCAACAAATCGGCCAACCCGGCGGGCACGAGTGGATGGTCGCGGTGTACTGCCTCCACACGCCGAGCCATACGAATCAACTCTGGCAATTGCTCTCGGTGAACAGCGTGGTAGCGCTGCAGGATATGGTCAATAAGAGCTCCAGCGCTGTCGTACTCCAATGGTGCATCGGTCCGCTGAATGGCAGCCAATTCACGCATCAACGCCGCCGGGTCCAAGCCCTTTTCTGAAGCCGCCTGCGCCAAACTCACCTGGCCACCACAACAGAAATCAAGCTTGTGGCGGCGAAAAATGGCGGTGGCTCCTGGTAACTGGACAGCGATTTGACCTATGGCTTGCTGGTCATCCAGGACATAAGGCTCTGGCTGGGCACTTTGCAGACGGGCATTCATGAATAGGCTCCTTTTAAACATTCATTTAATATGGATGTATTCTATACGATATCATTCATGTGGTATGCATCTTTACTTCTTGGCTAAAACACCATGCGACTGACCCAGTGGACAGACTTCTCTTTGCGTGTACTCATGTACTGCGCAGGGTGCGAGAGCCGTGGCCAGCCAGTGACGATTACTGAGATTGCAGTCACCCATGGCATCTCGCGCAGCCACCTGACCAAGGTTGTTCATCAATTGGGTGTGCATGGCCTGCTGGAAAACACGCGCGGCCGTGGTGGCGGCATGCGTCTGTGCAAGCCCGCAGCGGAAATCAACGTCGGAGCGGTGGTGCGTCAGACTGAAACCGACTTCGCCATGGTCGAGTGTTTTGTTGCGCAAACCAACCAGTGTTGCTTGAGCCCCCAGTGCCGCCTCAAGGGAGTGTTACAGCAAGCTATTCACAGTTACCTCGCAGTCCTGGATAGCGTCACATTGGCAGACTTGATCACACCTGAGTCGGTTCTTGGCAAGTCAGTCCTGGTGGGGATGCCAATTTCGGGCCAGCGAAGTGCCGTAACGTAGAGGCAATCGTCGAACGTGTTTATCGACTACACAATCATCAAATTGCTGCACCAATCAGCAGTCGCGCTGTCAGGATTGGGGTTCTTCGTGCGCGGCATTGCATCCTTGCGGGCAGCGCAATGGACCCAGAGCCGTATCGCAAAGACCCTGCCGCATGTGGTTGACACCGTTCTGCTCCTATCCGCAGTGGCATTGGCAGCCATGATGGGCATCAACCCCGTGCATGTACCTTGGCTGCTTGCCAAAATTCTCGGTCTGCTGCTGTACATTGGACTAGGCATGGTGGCATTGCGTCCGCGCTTTGGACGCAACACCCGAGCTACTGCCTGGGTACTTGCGCTGCTTGTGCTGACCTGGATTGTGTCGGTTGCGGTGTTGAAAGATCCCTTGGGGTTTATTGCCCTCCTGCTGCAAACCAGCGTCTGACACCAAACAGGCCTTACCCCAGAACGACGGGTGAGCCCTGTCGGTCGAAAGCGAGGTAACGCGACATCTCGCCCCGCTTGATTGATTCCACCATCGCTTGTAAGGACGTTTCTACTATTTCAGGGTTGGGCGCACCTTTGGCACTTCCGGACAAAGCCCCTGCAAACACGAAACGCCAGGCATGACCAAACTGCGCTGCCTCCTGGACCAGGGAACCAAATGACGTCAGGTCGTGCGGGTCTTTGTCCACACACATCAATGGCACCAAGGCACCACCTTGCCCCGCTTCGAAATCGGCGCGTTGCGCCGCACTTGCGTCATCAGGAAGTTCAGCATCGACAAAAACAAACAGCAGTCGCTGTTTCACAGGTTGCGTCCGAGCGGCCTGCAACAGATCTTCGAAGTTTTGAATGTTCATCGGGGAATTTCCTTATGTGTTATGTCAATCGGTACATCAGTATGCAGCGGTTACCAAGTTCGCTCTCGTGAACCTCTGCGGCAAGAGCCTGACATTTTTTACGTCTTCTTGGCACTGGATGCTGAAGGGCTGACCAGCAATGACCTGGGGGCACAGGCTCGCCAAAGCGCCCATGGATGTCTTTGTCATTTCAAAGCTCTTCAAGAAGACCACTACAAAGTGACTTTCTGAAACCTGAGAAACCAAATAACAAATAGCGCCCCAAGGGCGCGGAATTTATCCACTGAGATTAAAACGTTTCCCAATCATCGTCACCACCAGCCGGTACAGCTTTGGCAACTGCCTTGGGCTTGGGAAGAGACACAGTCTTGACAGCAGCAGCTTTGGGTTTGGCATTTGTCGCAGGTGAAACGCGACGTTCCATGCCAGCTATCGGGATGCTTTTCGCTTGTGCAGAACGCACTTGTGTTCTGACCGTGCTTTCGCTTGCATTGAGTTTGAAGACGGCCACTGTTTGTACCAACTCTTGGGCTTGGCTCTTGAGACTGCTTGCCGCAGCGGCCATCTGCTCGACCAGGGCAGCATTCTGCTGCGTCACCTGGTCCATATTAGTCACAGCTTCTCCAATCTGCGAAACACCCAAGGCCTGTTCGTTGCTCGCGGCGCTAATCTCGCCCATGATGTCGGTCACACGGCGAATACTCGCTACCACTTCAGACATGGTGCTCCCTGCCTCATCCACCAGGGCAGTGCCCTGCTCAACACGCTCCACACTGGTGTTGATCAGTATCTTTATTTCCTTGGCGGCCTCCGCAGACCGACCGGCCAAAGAACGCACTTCAGAAGCCACCACCGCAAAGCCCCGGCCTTGTTCGCCTGCACGCGCGGCTTCTACGGCCGCGTTAAGCGCCAGAATGTTGGTCTGAAAAGCAATGCCGTCAATCACGCTGATGATGTCGCTGATCTTACGGCTGGACTCGTTAATGCCTTTCATGGTTTCCACCACCTGACCGACCACTTCACCACCGCGAATAGCGACGGTAGAAGCATTGGCCGCCAACTGGTTGGCTTGGCGGGCACTGTCGGCGTTTTGCTTCACGGTGGAGGACAACTCTTCCATGGAAGCAGCCGTCTCTTCGAGGGCGCTGGCCTGGCTTTCGGTGCGCGCTGACAAATCGTTATTACCCTGAGCAATTTCGGCGCTGGCTGTAGCTACCCCCTCGGCTCCGGTCCGAACATTACTGACAACCGTGGCGAGATTCTTTTGCATTTCCACCAAACTGGACATCAGACTTGCGGCGTTTGTCGAAGTGATGTTGGTATTCCTTGTGAAGTCACCCAAGGCAACCGCCCGCGCCAAGTCAGCGGCTTCCTTGGGCTCACCACCGAGCTCCCCGAGAATGCTGCGCGCTATCAGCCAGCCCACCAAAGCGGCCAAACCCAGGGCAATGACACTCAGGCCCATCAACAGACTGCGGGCTTGCTCATGCTCCGCCTGCGCATCAGTTTGCGCTGTGTGTACCTGTTTTTTGGAAAGTTCAATGAAATTCAAAATTGCATTTTTGTAGGCACCCAAGATGGGCCGGAGTTGCGCACCCAAAAATTTCTTTGCCTCATCTGGCATGTCCGCCAGGATGAGCGCGATCAACGCGTTTTGGCCGTCAATGTACTTGATGCGCTGCTCCAGCACCTGCGCAAGCAGTGCTTTACCTTCGCTGCTTACAACGGTAGCGCTTAAATAGTCCACCTCTTTTTTAATGATTTCACGGGACTTATTGATGACTTCAACCTGCCGCTGCCGATCGGCTGCATCATCGGTCAGCATCATGTTGCGCAGCGCAATGGCGATGGCATCCACCTGATTGATGATGGAGGCCGAGGCAAACACTTTGGGGGTCTTGTCGCTGGCAATATTGTCCAAGCCCGCTCGGACCGCATTGACCGACACCAGCCCTTCCAGGGCAATGAGCATGAGGAACGCGCACACTATTCCAAACCCCAGACTCAGCCGGGTACGAACTCTCAGATTTTTGATATTCACACATCTCTCCTGGTTATTGGTTTGTGCGAGCGCCCCATCTCATTGAGTTAATAAACAGACTTCACCAGCACATATATCATAATGTGATGCTTATATTAAACTGTTTTCAGTGAGAGTGATTCAGATGAGAAATAGGACATTGAGGGTGCAAATCATTGCCTTCCTGCTCATCAGCTGTACCGCTGTCACGTCCCTGATATTTGTGGTTGGCAATCGGTTCGACCACCTGACCAGCTTGGCGGAGCAACTGAACCTTGCGGGGCGCTTGCGCATGTTGTCCCAGCGAATTTCCCTCGAAGCGGAAGCTGTAGAGCTGAAGTCACCAGGCGCAAACGATGCCCTTCGCCGCACTCTGGCCGAGTTTGAACAATCGCTGATTCAGCAGACTGCACTGGAACCGGAAAGTTCCACAGCAGCGGCGCCGATTGAAGTGTTACGGCTCCAAAGTGCCTGGAAGAACTTGCACGATGTGAGCGATGCACTCATTCAAGCGCAGCTGAGCGGTGCCCCAAGCAACTACTCGCGCCAAAATATGCTGCTGCTCAGCAATTTGGCACTGGAAGCAGCTGAAGCCAATGTGCAACGTTTGTTGCCCCGGTTTAACCAAGCCAGACTGTCATTGCGCTGGCTTTTGCCGATCACTCTGATGGGTGGAGTGGTGCTGACTTTGCTGATGTACTACTACCTGCATCGCCGGTTGTTGCAGCCCATCGCACAATTGCGCAGATTTCTCGACAAACTCGCGGACGGTGCGCTGAGATCCCGCCTGCAGGTGCGGGGCGATGACGAAATGGCAGACCTGTTTGTGCATGCCAACCGGGCAGCAACCATGCTGGAGAGTGCGAGTGTTCAACAAGCAAAGGACCTGGTGCTGCTGCGTGACAGTGAGCTGCGCAACCGCACCTTATGGGAAATCAGCACCGATGCCATTGTGATGCTCGATATAGATAGCATCATTCGCTATGCCAATCCATCGTCGCTCGATGTGTTTGGTTATTCCCCGGAAGAAATCATTGGCCAAAACATCGCCGTATTGCAGCCACCGGAATTGCGCGCACAGCATATTGAAGGCATGCAGCGCTACCTCCAGTCCGGTCATCGCAAGTTGAACTGGTCCAGCATTGAAACCAAAGCCTTGCATCGCCAGGGACACACGATCCATGTGGATTTGAGCTTCTCACATATGCGGCTCAGTGATACGCAATGGTTCGTGGGTACTTTTCGGGACGTAAGCCAACGCAAATCAGAACAAGAGCGTCTTCGACTAAACGAACGGGCGATGGCGTCCACCAGCGAAGGCATTTTGATTACCGATGCAAACGCACCAGACCACCCCATCACCTTCGCCAACCATGCCGTATCGGTAATTTCGGGCATACCGCATGCTGACATCATGGGGCGTTCAGGCCGCATATTTTTTAACGGTGATGATCTGCAGTCAGCCGAAGTGGCGGCCCTGCGCCGGATGCTTCAAAGTGGAAGCGCTGGCACGGTCACGGTGCGCTCGCGACGCATTGACGGCAGCGCATTCTGGAACGAACTTTCCATCGCACCCGTCCTGGACTCGAATGACCGTGTAACGCATTTCGTCAGCGTTCTTAAAGACGTTTCCGAGCGTAAACGCCACGAAGAGGCACTGATTCGTAGCGCCAACTTCGATGCTTTGACCGGTCTGCCCAACAGGGTGTTGCTCAACGACCGCATTGACCAAGAACTGATTTCCGCCCGCCGGTACCAGCGGGCATTTGGCTTATTGGCTATCGATCTGGATAACTTCAAAATCGTCAATGACAACCTGGGCCATGACGCGGGGGATGTCTTGCTTTGCGAAGCCAGAGACCGCTTGCTAGCGTGTATTCGGGAAAACGATAGCGTTTCGCGTGTGGGGGGCGATGAATTTGTGATCTTGCTCAGTGAATTGATTCAGCAGGAAGATATCGACGTTCTGGCCCGCAGGGTCTTGAGCACCATGGAGAAGCCTTTCAATATTTTAGGAAGCGACGTCTTTGTGGGAGCGAGCATAGGTGCCGCAATTTTTCCGCGCGATGGATCTTCCCGTTCCGAACTATTGCAGCATGCCGATATCGCCATGTACCGCGCAAAAGACCAAGGGCGTAACAATTATCAACACTACGCCGACCATATGCAATCGCGCTTCAAGCTGCGCATGTCCATGGAAACACAGCTCCGGCGAGCTCTGGAAAATGAAGAGTTTGAACTTTTTTACCAACCCCAGATCGCTGTCGCCACCGGGCGGGTGACGGGTGCCGAAGCCCTGATCCGCTGGAATAGCCCCAGCCTGGGCATGGTGTCACCTGCACAATTTATTCCACTGGCTGAAGAAACCGGCTTGATTTTGCCGATTGGCAGTTGGGTGATTGAGCGGGCCATGCGCGATGTGAAAACGTGGCTGCAGTTGCCCGGCGGTTCAGGCTGCCAAGTCGCTATCAATTTGTCAGCCCGCCAATTCAGCCAACCCAATTTATTGGAAATCGTTGCAGAGGGTTTGCAGAAAAACAAACTCCAGGGTGACCAGGTCGAGCTTGAAATTACCGAAAGCCTGGTGATGACCAACCCGCAACGCGCCAAGGAGCTTTTGCAGAGCTGGCGCGCGCTGGGTTGCCACATCGCTATCGATGACTTTGGTACGGGGTATTCGAGCCTCGCTTATTTACGCCATTTCCCACTGGATAGACTCAAAATTGACAAAACACTCGTGAACGACCACGCCATTGTGAAGGCCGTCATCGAAATGGCCCATAGCTTCGGCATGCAAACAGTGGCTGAAGGCGTAGAGGACGCCGCAACGCTGGACATGCTGCATCTGCTGGGCTGCGACCTGATACAGGGTTATTACTATTCCAAACCGTTACCTATAGACACCTTCATTGCGTACCTGGCACAGCCTAGCTGCGCCGCCACTAACAAGCCCCTTAGCGCGTATCAAGAGGAATCTCTATGACCAAAAAAATTGTGTGGTCTGACCAAATTCGTACGGGCCACAAATACATCGACCTTCAACACCAAGAACTCATCGATCTCATTAACGAGCTGGCCGATAGTTTGGAGTCCGGCGTGGCGGTGCAGGAAAAAATCCAAGTGTTAGGTCGCCTGGAAAATTACGTCATTTTTCACTTCAACATGGAGGAGAATTTGATGGCCAACCACCGTGTCAACATGGAACATGCCCAGAAGCATATGAAGGCTCACGAGCGCTTTTGCGAGCAAATTGAAGTCTACAAACGGGACTTGCACGCAGTAGATCCACAGGCCATTGTCGACTTTTTGGTGACATGGCTTGTTGAACACATCCAGAAGACAGACCAGGAATTGGCGCGCTTACTTGCCGACTAACGAGTGACCAAAAAGGTGGACAGGCGCTGTGCGAGTAGCCGCAAAAAGCATACCGCCTCGTCGAGAAAGCGTTCTTTTTGGAGCGCACAAAGCAACGTGTACTCGCTCTCCTTGTTCAGCAAATTTGGGTCAAGGTGGAAAAAGTGGGAGGCCAGCCCTATTTGTATCGCGGCCTCGGCGGCGGGCGATATGTGCCGCAGATCTGCGCGACCCGCCAAACTGGCGAGCAACCAGTGGACCAAACTCTCAGGTAAGGCGTGTTGCACGGTTACCAAAGCTGCCACCAACTCCACGGCTTGGGGAGACAAGCGCGCAATATCCTGCGTCAACACATCCAGTAAGGCGGCACCCAACGCTGAACGATTGACACTCAAAGAAGCACAAGCCAAGGTGCTGCTCGACATGGTCCGCGTTGCTCTGTTTTTAAAAAGGTTTGAAGTTGTTACCGGTATCACGGGTGTTGAGCACTGCTGTAAGCCGCGCAACCGTGGGGCGGCGTGGGGCGCCGAGTGGCGCATGCCGACTGCTGACCTTGACCTCAGATTCCCCTGTTTTGAAGAACGCCACACTTTGTTGCAGCTGCTCTGCCTGACCAGAGAGTTCTTCGCTGGTAGCTGCCAGCTCTTCGCTGGCACTTGCGTTCTGCTGGGTTGCTTTGGTGAGTTGTCCCATAGCACCGCCAATTTGCACCACGGACTCACTTTGCTCGCTACTGGCAGCAGCGATTTCCTGCACCAGCTCGGAGGTCTTTTGAATGCTGGGGACGATTGCATCCAGCAGTTTTCCAGCACGCTCTGCGGTCATTACGCTATTGCCGGCCAGCTGCCCGATCTCTTTGGCAGCCTCCTGGCTGCGCTCGGCCAGCTTGCGGACTTCGGCTGCGACCACTGCAAAGCCTTTGCCATGCTCGCCTGCACGAGCCGCCTCAATGGCGGCATTGAGGGCCAGCAAATTCGTCTGGTAGGCAATGTCATCCACGATCCCGATCTTGGATGCAATTTGCTTCATGGCCGCGACGGTCTGACCTACTGCAGCCCCTCCCTCAGTAGCTTCAACGCTGGTTTTTGTGGCCATGCCGTCAGTGACTTTGGCGTTATCACTGTTTTGGGCAATGCTGGTCGACATGACATCAATTTGTGAGGATGTCTCTTCCACACTGGCCGCCTGCTCACTGGCAGCCTGGCTCAGCGACTGCGCTGTGGCGCTCACCTGACTCGCCGCACCTGTCAACGCGTCAGCGGCTGCCCGCACCTCATCCATCACCCGCGTCAGATTTTCAGCCGTACTGTTGGCACTGCCTTTTACCTGACCGAACAGTCCCTGGTAGTCGCGGGTGATGCGATGCGTGAGATCGCCTTCGGCGAATGCAGCCAGTATTTCGGCAACGTCGGTAAGCCCCTTTTCACTGGTATCCATCAGCTGGTTCATGCCCGTCGACAGGTTGGCAAAAAAGCCGCTCTTTCCCTCCATGCTCAGTCGCTCGCTAAAGTCTCCTGCAGCGGCCGCTTTCACGAGGGAGTCAATCTGTGTTTCGGTCGCCAATTGGTCGGTAATATCGTTCCACTGACCAACTGAGCCCAGCAGATCTCCAGCTTCGGAAAGTACAGGGCTGGTGCTGATGGCGTAGGTGCGCCCACCCAGGACCATTTGGCTGTTGACGGTTTCTCGAATCGCACGCAGGCGCTCTAGCGCCGCCGCCGGTTCGCTGTAGAACATACCGACACTGCCATGGACCACTTTGTCAGGACTAAAGCCGGGAATTTGCTTGGCAAACGCTTCGCGGTCGCGGTTCAGTGTGGCCTGCAAGGCGCGATTGATATAAAGAATGGTGCCTTGGGGGTCTGCAATGCGTACCGGATTGCTCACGTTATCGAGCGCAAGCTTGATGCGTGCGTTGGTAATCGCGGCGGCAGCGGAGGCGGCCATCTTGCTGCGGGCATCCTGCACCACCAGCGTGATGCGCTTTTTTTGGCCTGGAAGCTCTTCAATCTCATGGTCAAAGCGGCCCTGAGCATATTCCTCAAGCAATGACACCAGTCGCATCATGACGGTGATATGGGACTCGACCAGGGTATTTACCCCGCGCGCCATTTCGGCGTAGCCACCCGGCAAACTCTCTGCGGGCATGCGGTAGTCCAGCACACCGGCGTTGTGCTGGTGGGCCATGTCCAACTGTGCCTTCTGAAATTGTGCCAATACCGCTTGCATGATGCCCATGGACGTGAGCAGTTGCGCTATTTCATCGCTACCTTCGGCCACCAGGCGGCCATCGAGCTTGCCTTGCGCAATTTCATCGGCGGCCTGCACCGCTTGCTGCAAGGGCCTGGTGATGCCACGCACCAGATACAGACCGAAGAGCACCGCGCCAATCACGCCCAAGACAACCGCCGCTATGGACCACATACGGACGCGCTGGAACTGCTCCACAGCCATTGTGTACTCGTGCAACGCATCTTCCTTTTGGAACTTCAGCAATGCATCAATTCCCTCGCCCACCGGCTTGTAGAGTGGCCGAATCTTCTCCACCACCAGGCGGTTCGCTTCTTTGATGTCATTGGCCCGCAAGGCCGCGATCGTGGCCAGTAAACCTTGCTGAACGAATTCCTTGCGGTTCGCAGCAAACTCCTTATTCAGCTTGTCTTCGACAGCGCCACTGGGCAAGTCGTCATACGTCTTCCAAAGGGCGCTGATTGCCGCGATGTTTTGCTCCACCGTGGCAGAGCTGGACGCTATGGTTTGTGGGGTGGGCGTGACCAGCGCTACCGCAATGGCCAGTCGGTTTTGTATCAGCAAGGTGCGTATTTCACCCACCATGGTGGACTTTTGCAAATTGGACTCGTAGATGGTGCGCGCACTCTCATTGGATTGACTGATGCCATACACCCCATACGCACCAATGGCCATCAACAATGCAGACAGCAAGGCGATCAATAGATTCAGCCTGGCGCCGATCTTCATGTTGCGAAGGTTCATATCAAATCCTGGTCCGTGTGAAGTAAGTTATGAAATGCAGAAAAGCCGCCAGCATCGCACAAAGCATCAAACAGATAGCGCACACCACCCATTCCTCTGCTGTTGGCGGGTTCTTTACGTTTGAGGACTGCAGGTGATGCACGAAATTCTTTCTTTCAAATCATAGATTGGCTATCTGCATTTACATCATAGTATGATACAAATTGTCGGGCCATGACTTTTTGATAGCGCGGGATCTGACGGCCCCGCGCAGCATTTGACGGAACCTATTGCTGATCGCCTCTAAGGGGATGCAATACCGGCATGGCAGCAAAGTCTGGCAAAGCCCTCAATTCCGCTTTATGCAGCTCGGCTATTTTTTCCACATAGCGCTCACCCTTGGCCGTGAGGTGTACTTCTACCTGTCGCAAATCTGTGGTGCTGCTTTTGCGTTGAACCAATCCCAAGACCTCGCAGCGAGATACCAGCGCAACTACGCCATGGTGCTTTGCCTGCAGCCGTTCAGCCAACTCCGTCAGTGTTGCCCATTGCCGATCCGGGTACCCCTTGGTTTGCAACAGCAACTGATATTGCAGCGGGGTGATGCCTTGGGTCTGGCATGCGTCCTCGCTAAAACGCAAAAAGAGCCGCAACTTATAGCGAAACTGGGCCAGCGCCTCATAGTCTGATTTACGCATACGCCTTTCACATTTCCATATTCCAAGTCCGGACTCTACACTCTGACATGTACAACAACATAAGTAGCCCATCCCAGCCATCATTGAGATCACTACACCCTGGAAACTTTGCGATGGTGATGGCTACAGGAATACTCTCCATCGGCTTTTCCAACCTTCAATGGCCGCTGCTGGCGGACCTTCTGTTTGGTATCGCTGTCTGTTTGTGGGTGACGCTGGTACTGCTAAGTGCTGCACGCGCCTGGCAGTACTTTGCTGCTGTCAAGACGGACCTTCTACACCCGCGCATGGTGTTCAGCTATTTCACATTCGTGGCTGCAACAGATATTCTTGGTATCTTGCTGAGCCTGCGCGGTAACGCTTCTGGAGCTATTGTGTGCTGGCTGTTGGCATTCTGCGCCTGGTGTGCCCTGCTCTATCTCAGCTTCAGTGTATTGACATTTTTAACCCATGAACACAACGTCAATATAGTGCACGGCGGTTGGCTGATTTCAATCGTAGGTACGCAATCGCTGGTCTTACTGGGCGCGCGTATTGCACCGACCTTGGGTGCATACGCCAACGCCATGTTGGTTGAAGTGCATATGCTCTGGGGCCTGGGGCTTATTTTTTACGGTATCTTTGTCACCCTCTTTTGCTACCGCATCTTCTTTCTGACGCTCAAGCCCGATCAGATATCCCCCTTGCTGTGGGTTGTCATGGGTGCCTCAGCGATATGTGCAAATGCGGGCACTGGCCTGCTGGCGACCAACACCCAGCTGCCCTTCCTCGCTGCGCAACGCCCTTTCATCGAAGGGCTCACCATGATGGCCTGGACCTGGGCAACCTGGTGGATACCCATGTTGGGTCTGTTTTTCTTCTGGAAGGGGTCCACTCGTTTTCAGTGCAATAACTGGCGGTACGCAAACCCAGCATTGGCGCGGGGTGGGGTGGGTAGATCGT